>Ga0209278_1000763_pt1 | contig 22250 bp, 20 predicted proteins | sample JI81BgreenDNA_FD_187504 | JGI IMG/M metagenome (GOLD analysis project Ga0209278, IMG submission 187504) | Wastewater effluent complex algal communities from Wisconsin, to seasonally profile nutrient transformation and Carbon sequestration -... | ecosystem: Engineered > WWTP > Effluent > Algae... | reverse complement strand
TCGTCACCATGACGCTCGGCGGTCGCGACGCCATCGCCCGCATGCGCGCCGACGCCCCGGTCACGGCAGGCCAGACATTCCCCTTCGCCGTCAATATGGAAAAAGCCGTCGCATTCGATCCGATGACGGAGAGGCGGATCGTGAACTGATGGACTTCGACTTCCTGATCGTCGGTTCGGGGATGGGGGGTGCCACGCTTGCGGCGGCACTGGCCCCTTCGGGCCGGCGCATAGCAATTGTCGAACGCGGCGAAAGACTGCCCGACAGCCCGGAGGCGCGCGATCCGACGGCCATCTTCCGGCGCGGGCATTTCCGGCCGAAGGAGACTTGGCTCGATGCGGAAGGTCGGCCCTTCAATCCCGGCAATTACGCCTTCGTCGGTGGGAACACCAAGTTCTACGGTGCGGTCCTGCTGCGCTACCGTGCCGAGGATTTCCGTCCCTTGCGCCATATGGGCGGTACGACGCCCGGCTGGCCCATCGACTACGGTCTGCTGGAGCCGTTCTACACGCAGGCCGAGCAGCTTTATCGGGTGCGGGGTGATGCTGCGGGCGATCCGACCGAACCGCCGCGGTCCGCCCCCTATCCTTACCCGCCCGTCCCCGACGAACCCGATATCGCGGGGCTGCGCCGCGCCTTTGCCGCGCAGGGGCTGCACCCGTCGTCGCTGCCGCTGGGTATCGATCTGGATCGGTGGTTGGAGCGTGCGCCGACAACATGGGACGCATTCCCCGACAGCACGGGGGCCAAGTCGGATGCCGAAAGCTGCGCATTGGCCGAGGCGTTGCGGCATCGCAACGTGACGCTGCTGACCGGCACGCGGGTGGACCGTCTGCTGGCAGAGGGGCGGCGCGTGACGGGGGTTGCGGTGACGGGGCCGCAGGGCGCGGCAACGCTGCGCGCAGGAACGGTCTGCCTTTGTGCAGGAGCGGTGATGACGGCGGCGCTGTTGCTTGCCTCGGCCAGTGGCGATCATCCGACGGGGCTGGCCAACGGCTCGGGTCAGGTCGGGCGCAATTTCATGAACCATAACCTGACGGCCATGATCGCGTTCAATCCGCTGCGCCGGAACCGTTCGGTCTATGAGAAGACGATCCAGTTCAACGACTGGTATCTGACCGGTGGGCCGCAGGGTGAGCCGCTGGGCAACGTGCAGATGCTGGGGCGGGTGACGGGGCCGATCCTTGCCGGCGAAAGCGGGTTGCCGCTTTGGCTGGCCCGTTACATCGCAGACCGGTCCATCCATATCATGGCGATGTCCGAAGACCTTCCCGATCCGCAAAGTCGCGTGATGCTGCGGGACGGAAAGATCGTGCTGGACTGGAGGAAGACCAACACCGACGCGCATGACCTTCTGGTCCGGCGTCTGAAAACGGCGATGCGGCGGGCGGGATGGCCCATCTTGCTGTCCAAAGGGTTCCCGAAGTCGCAGCCCAGCCATCAATGCGGGACGGCGCGGATGGGGAACGACCCCGCCCAATCGGTGGTCGATCCCGATCTGAGGGCGCATGATCTGGACAACCTCTACATCGCGGACGCATCGGTCTTACCGACATCGGCCGCTGTGAACCCGTCGCTTACGATCGCCGCGCTGGCGTTGCGGCTGGGAAAGCATCTGGCAGCGCAAGCGGCCTGAAGGAGACTGGAATGCCTTGGGATTACATCATCGTCGGTGGCGGTTCTGCCGGATCGGTCCTTGCCGCGCGACTGTCCGAGGATCCGAATGCCCGCATCCTCTTGCTCGAGGCGGGGCCGCGGGACTGGCATCCTTTCTACACCATCCCGGCAGGCTTCGCGAAGATGACCAAGGGGATCGGATCCTGGGGCTGGCAAACCGTACCGCAGAAGCACATGCGCAACATGCAGATCCGCTTCACGCAGGCGAAGGTGCTGGGCGGTGGGTCCACGGTCAACGCGCAGATCTACACGCGCGGACATCCCCTCGACTACGACGAGTGGCGTCAGGCGGGCTGCACCGGTTGGGGATATGAAGACGTATTGCCCTATTTCCGCAAGGCGGAGGACAACGATACATGGGATAATCGGTGGCATGGCAAGGGCGGTCCCCTTGGTGTCAGCCAGCCTTCGGCCCCTTTGCCGATCTGCGATGCCTACTTTGCGGCGGCAGGCCAACTCGGCATACCCACGAACCGCGATCTGACGAGTGAAACGCCCGAGGGTGTGGGATACTACCAGCTGACACAGCGCAATGTCCGGCGGTCATCAGCGTCCAAGGCCTATCTCGGTCCGGTGGAGCGGGAGCGCCCGAACCTGACGGTCCTGACCGGCGCGCAAGTTGTGCGGATCGTGGTGGAGCAGGGCCGCGCAGTTGGTGTCGAGATTGCCCGGCAGGGCATCCTGCGTGCCAATCGTGAGGTCATCCTGTCATCCGGCGCGATCGGCTCGCCGCGTCTGTTGCAACTCTCCGGTATCGGCCCGGCTGACCACCTGCGCGGGCTGGGGATCGAGGTGGTGCTCGACCAGCCGAACGTGGGTGCGAATTTCCACGATCACCTCGATCTGTTCGTGATTGCGGAATGCAGTGGTCCGCATACCTACGACCGCTATGCGAAGCCGGTCTGGTCGGCCCTTGCAGGGGTGCAGTATCTGCTGACGCGTAAGGGACCCGTGGCATCCAGCCTGTTCGAGACGGGTGGATTCTGGTGGGCGGATCCTGCGGCCCGTAGCCCAGACATACAGTTCCATCTCGGCCTTGGATCCGGGATCGAGGCGGGGGTTGCTGCGATGCCGCAAGGTGGCGTCACGCTCAACTCGGCCTTCCTTCGCCCGCGTTCACGCGGGACGGTCCGTCTTGCAAGCAACGACCCGTTCGCTGCGCCGCTGATCGATCCGAACTATTGGGAAGACCCCTATGACCGCGAGATGTCGATCCGTGGCCTGAAGCTTGCGCAGGACATCATGCGGCAGGACGCGCTGAAGCCGTTCATCAAGGCGGAGCGCCTGCCGGGGCCGGATGTCCGCACGGATGAGGATTACATCGCCTATGCCTGCCGGCATGCAAAGACCGACCACCATCCCGCCGGGACCTGCCGGATGGGAACGGATACGGGTGCCGTCGTCGATCCGAAGCTGCGCCTGAACGGGATTGAGGGCCTGCGGGTCGTCGATGCGTCCGTCATGCCGCAGGTCGTTTCCTCCAACACGAATGCGGCGACGATCATGATCGCAGAGAAAGCCGCAGACATAATCAAGGGTGCAGCATGATCCGCCATATAGTCTTGATCCGCTTCCGTGCCGACGTGTCGGATGCCCGCGCGGCAGAGCTTCTTGCGCCGCTCGGGCCGCTGTCAGCGCGTCTGGGTTGCGCTGCGACCTGGGGCAAGAGTGAAAGCCCCGAACAGATCGAACGCGGATACATGCATGGATTCGTCGTGGATTTCTCGGACTGGGAGGCGCTTGCGACCTATCAGGAGGATGCAGTTCACAAGGACTTTGGCGCTGGGTTGGTTGCCCACGCCGAAGGGGGGATTGACGGTATCCTCGTCTTTGACCTTGCAACAGGCGGGGGGGCCTCCATAACCTGAGGGCATCTTTGGGGGGCGCAATGGGACGACCGACGATCATCGACGTGGCCAAGGCGGCTGGCGTGTCGAAATCGACCGTCAGCCTTGTCCTGCAGAATAGTCCTTCGGTCAGCGAACGCACGCGCGAAGATGTTCGCCGTGCGATGGCCGATTTGGGCTATGTCTACAATCGCGCTGCAGCGAACCTGCGTTCGGCCCAGATCGGATTGGTCGGTTTGGTCATCAACGACCTGAAGAACCCGTTCTTCACCGAATTCGCGACCGCCGTGCAGATGGCCATTTCCGAGGCGGGCTATGCCACGGTCGTGGCAAACACCGACGAAGACCCCGCCCTTCAGGCCCGCACCATTGCCGCGATGATCGAGCATGGCGTATCCGGGTTGATCATTTCACCCGTCTACGGCGAGGAGGAAGCTACCTTCGGACAGCTCGCCCGTGCTGGCATCCCCGTCCTGCAGGTTTTGCGCAAGGTCAGTCCGCGCACCGATCTCTTTCCCTTCGCCTCGCCTGATTATGTTGCGGGCAGCCGATTGGCGACCGAGCACCTGATCGCCACCGGGGCGCGGCGCATTGCCTTCGTTGGAGGAGTCGAGGGTCGTTCCGTCACGGCAGAGCGGCAATCGGGGTATTTGCAGGTGCTTGAAGAGCACGGGCTGTCTCCGCTCGTGATACATGGCCGCCCAACGCGGGCCTTTGGCCGTGAATGCGCAGAGCGTTTCGCCGAAGGTGGCGATTGTGATGCGGCAGTTTGCTTCAACGACCTTGTCGCGCTTGGCGTGATTTCGGGATTTGCAAGCCGTGGCCGCGTCGTAGGTCGCGACTTTCGTCTCGTCGGTTTCGACGACATCGAAGAGGCCGCCCAGAGCTATCCACCGCTCACCTCGGTCCAATGCGGGATTTCAAGCTTCGGACAGGACATGGCGGCGGCCTTGATGGCCTGGCTGAGCGGGGGGAAGGTCCCTGCTCCCGAAAGGCGCACTCCGGTGCAGCTCATCGTCCGTTCATCGTCGTCGTAGATTTGACAGCACGCGATTCGGGCGAAGCGCAGGTTGACCGCCCTCTCAACCACACAGCTCCTTCAGCGACTTGGTCCGCGCGACCCGCGTCCCGCCAGGGAGCGCGGACCGGTCGATGGGCGCAGCAGGCAGGAAGCGCGCAAGATCCTCGCCCAGCTCAAACATCTCGTTGAGGAGACGTGCCCCGACGCGGATTGAGCCGCGTGCGTCCTTGCTGGCCTCGGCAAGCCACTGCGCGACAAGAGCCGTCGTCACGCCACTCGGAAGAACTCCTGCCTTCTTTGCGGCAGACCGGAGTTGACCGAAGCGGTCAACGATGGAGCGCGACTCTTCGGGAAGGATCTGGCGAAGGGCCGCGCCCATTGCTTCCCAAGACAAGTCCGCCCCTTTCGGGCGGGTATCCAACTCGCCGAGACTGCGGATCGCGCGCTGACGATAGATTTGCAGCGAATTCGGCTTCATCCGGAGGGCGAGGTCGTCAAAGACACGTTCGTCCTTCGTGATCGCATCGAGAAGTTCAGTGGGGCTGACATCGTCCGCCCCGACGAGGCCCAGCTTCAGCGCAGTGAAGTGGACGGTGCGGATCGCATCGCGGATGTGAACAGGGTACGTCTCGAAGATCTTCAGCCCGGGCGGAAGGTCGATCCGAAAACTTCCCGACTTCGTCCGCTTCGGCAAGGTGCCGATCGGAGTCGAAGGAAGGAGGCCAGCGTGACGGACGATCTCGTGTCCGCGCAGAAGATCGAGCGCATTGCAAGCGGCGCGGAAGCGAACACGTTTACTTCCTTCCAGAGACTGATTGGCAAGGAGAGCGAGGTCGCGGATCACATCGCGTGGCTTCAGGTCCTGGAAGCCTGCAAGCCGCAGGCTCGGGCGGATGTCGGACAGGTTTCCGACCCAGTGACCCTTTTCTTCCAGACGGTAGCCGATGCAGAGCAGGTCGGACCAGTCATCGCCGCCACGCCCCACCAGCTGGTGCAGGGTCACCATGTTCCCGCGCCAGCGCTTGTAGACCGGACCTGTCGGGATGCTGTGGAGCGCATGGGGCAGGGGCGCTTCCGGCGGGAAGAGTTCGGAGAAGCCAGCGATAGACACTTCGGTGGTGGCGAGCGGCTGGGGCAGGGCGCGCTCGAACATGTCGAAGGACAGGGTCCAGTTCTGGAGATTGCTCAGCGGGAGCATTCCTCCGAGAAGCGCGATTTTCATGTCGGCATAGGTCTGGGCGTGGTTCATGTGCATTTGTCTTCTCCATCATTCGGACCCGCCAAGATCGGCGTTTCCCCTGCGATGTCAGGGAAGTGGGTTATTCACTGTGGCCAGGGAACTGTGGTTTGTTTCGTCCGCCGCTCGGAAACCCAGCGATCAAGCCATGAGTGGTCAGGTTACTTTCCGGCGGTCCTGCTTGGTCGACTTCCGAATTTCCGAAACGGCCAATATGATATCAAGAAGCCAATCACGGAGGAGCAGCATGCCAACCTCTCACACCCCTGGAACGGGACTGTCGCCGTTGGTGCAGTTCGCGCTTTCCGTTCGCAAAATAGTTCGCATAAAGCAAAAGTTCGCAAATAAGTATCTGAAAAGATTGTATTTCAGCAAATTGTGGATCTGGGGGTCCCCCGTTCGAGCCGGGGAGGCGGTACCATCTTCCTTGAATGTGGATATCGGGGCGCACCTGAAGGTGGGATGTGCCTGCTGGCTTGGGCGCGCTGTCGCGCTGCAGGGCGCGCGTGATTGACAGAATGTGATGTGTGTCCAGCCGCTTGGCGCGGTATTCACGGCGCGAGAAGGAGATTGGCCATGCTGACGAGACGCCATTTCATCATCACGGGTGCCGCGCTGTTTTCACCCGCCATTTCCGGGCCTGTCCTTGGGCAGTCCCTGTCGAGGGAGGCGCAGTGGGCGGCTTGGGATGCGGAGGTGACGCCTGCGGGGTTTGATCCGGCGACGTCGAATCCCTGGGGGCTGCATCCGCGGCTGCTGCCCACCCGGGTGGAGGCGAAGGACGGGCTGCGGGCGGGGGATATCCATGTCGATGCCATCGCGCGCTATCTTTACCATATCCAGCCGGACGGGACCGCGATGCGCTATGGCGTGGCGATCGGGCGGGGCGGGCTGTATGAGCCCGGCTTCTTCACCATCGGGCGCAAGGCGAAATGGCCGCGATGGACGCCCACCGCAAACATGATTGCGCGGGAGCCGGAAATCTATGCGCAATATGCCGAAGGGATGGATCCGGGGCCGGGCAATGCGCTGGGGTCACGGGCGCTGTATCTGTATCAGGGGAGCCGGGACACCATGCTGCGCATCCATGGGACGCCCTATCCGCGGTCGGTCGGATGGCGGGCGAGTTCGGGCTGCGTGCGGATGGTGATGGCGCATATCAACGTGCTGTACGAGCAGGTCGAAACCGGTGCTGCGGCCTTCCTCTATCCGGCGGAAGAAAGCCTGACGGCGCGGACCTGAGCCGTCGGTCAGCGGGTGGCCGCCTGACAGATGGGCCGCCCTTCGGGCGTGCGCAGGGGCAGGAGCGTGGTTTCGACCTGTCCGGAATGTTCATACCAGTAGCAGCCGTCTTCGGGCAGGAGGCGGGCCGTGGCGAGGTTCTGCCATGGCGCGGCGACGGCCACGACCGACTCGGGCAGGGGAGGGAGGGGCGCGTCTTCGGACCCCGGCCCGCCAGTGCCGCCTGCGGTGCAGCCGCCGAGCAGGAGCGAGAATGCGGCAAGGGCTGTGATCCGTGTCATGATGCGGTCCCGGTGGTTGCGGTCGGGTGCAAAATTCCATCCATGGCCGGGCATCTCAAGCCGGGGCGGGGCAATGGGGGTGCGAAAACAAGCACGATTTCGTGAGCGGACGGTCATGCCAGTGCGCCGTGCGGGCGCGTGAGCGGCCAACGCCGGGCTTTGGTGCTGTTACGAAACTGTCATGCAACCTTTGCGAAAGGGTCACATTGCGGGGCTAGAGCGGAGGCGAGGCGCCAAGGTGCGCTCGGGTCAAATGTCAGGAGTTTCGGATGACCGTCCTCAAGCTTTGCCTTTCCACTGCTGCGGTGCTGGCCGCTTCGACGAGCCTCGCGCTGGCGCGGGACAATGTGCAGATTTCCGGGTCTTCGACCGTGCTGCCCTATGCCACCATCGTGGCGGAACTCTTTGCCGAGAACTTCGACTTCCCCGCCCCGGTGGTGGAAGGCGGCGGTTCGGGCGCGGGCCGCAAGAAGATGTGCGAAGGCGTGGGCGAGAACACCATCGACATCGCCAATTCCTCCAGCCGCATCAGCCAGTCGGATATCGACCTGTGCGCTGCCAATGGCGTGACGGACATCATGGAAGTGCGCATCGGCTATGACGGGATCGTCTTTGCCTCGAAGGTGGACGGGCCGGAATTCGCCTTCACCCCGGCGCAGTGGTACAATGCGCTTGGCGCGCAGGTGATGAAGGATGGCGCGCTGGTTGCCAACCCGCACAAGGCATGGAACGAGGTGGATGCCGCGCTGCCCGCGCAGGAAATCCTTGCCTTCATCCCCGGCACCAAGCACGGCACGCGTGAAGTGTTCGACACCAAGGTCATCGTCGCGGGCTGCGAAGAGACCGGTGCCTTTGCAGCCTTTGCCGCTGCCAATGGCGGGGATGAGGACAAGGCAGAAGAGCTGTGCATGACGCTGCGGACGGATGGCCTGTCGGTGGATATCGACGGCGACTATACCGAGACGCTGGCGCGGCTGGATGCCAATCCGAACGCCATCGGCGTGTTCGGTCTGAGCTTCTACCAGAACAACACCGACAAGCTGCGCGTGGCGACGATGTCGGGCGTGGTGCCGACGGTCGAGTCCATCGCGACAGGCGAGTATCCGGTTTCCCGCCCGCTGTTCTTCTATGTGAAGAAGCAGCATATCGGCGTGATCCCCGGCCTGAAGGAATTCATCGAATTCTTCGTGTCGGATGACATCGCGGGGCCGGATGGGCCGCTGGCGGCCTATGGTCTGGTTTCGGACCCGGAACTGGCCGCGACGCAGGAAGCGGTGGCCAATGAAGTGGTCATGGGGCCGCTGCAGTAACCGGTGACCTTGGGGGCGGCGCTGCGGGTGCCGCCCCATCCCTTTGCTTTGCGTGGCGCGGCATGTCCCTTTCCCTGACTTTCCTTGTCCTTTTGGTGCTGGCGCTGGCCGGTTTCGTGCTGGGTCGCCAAAGGGCGATGGCCCTGTGCGGCGGTGACCTGCGACGGCTGCATTCCTTACCCGGTTACTATGGCTGGCACGGTGCCATCATGGCCGCGCTGCCGGCCTTTCTTGTGATCGCGGTCTGGCAGATTGCGCAGCCCCTTGTGATCGAGAGCCGTCTTTCGGCGATGTTCCCGGCCGAAATGGTGCAGGAGGATGCGGCGCGGACATTGCTTTTCGCCGATGTGCGGCGGATCGCGGCGGGGCTGGATATGGCGGTGGCCACGGGCGCGATGAGCGCGGTGGAGGCCGCGGGCCTGCAGGTGGGTGACGGGTCGGTGCGAGACCGTCTGGCGGCGGTGGGTGTCGCGCTGGGCGCGGAGGTGCAGGCCGAGACGCTGGCCGCGGCGCAGGAATACCGGGGGCTGGCCCAGACGGGCATGGTGATGCGGAGCCTCTTGGTGCTGGTGGTGGCTGTGGCGGGGCTTGCCTATGCGCTGCGTTTGACGGGACCGGAGTTCCGGGCGCGGAACCGGGTGGAGGCGGTGATGCTGGCCCTGCTGATGCTGGCCTCGCTGATCGCCATCCTGACGACGGTGGGGATCGTCCTGTCGATGCTGTCGGAGAGCATCCGGTTCTTCGGGATGTATCCTGTGCAGGATTTCTTCTTCGGGCTGACATGGTCGCCCAACTTTTCGGGGAATTCGCAGCTTGGCTTGCTGCCGCTGTTGTGGGGGACGCTGTATATCAGCGCGATTTCCATGCTGGTGGCGGTGCCGGTGGGGCTGTTTGCCGCCATCTATCTGGCGGAATTCGCGGATGCGCGGGTGCGCAGCGTGGTGAAGCCGCTGATCGAGGTGATCGCGGGGATTCCGACGGTGGTGTTCGGGCTGTTCGCGCTGGTGACGGTGGGGCCGTTGCTGCGGGACTGGATCGCCATGCCGACGGGCCTTGGCAATTCCGGGTCGTCGGTGATGACGGCGGGGATCGTGATCGGGATCCTGAACATTCCGTTCATATCATCGCTGACGGACGACATTATCACGGCGGTGCCGCAGTCGTTGCGGGACGGGTCCTATGGATTGGGCGCCACTAAGGCGGAGACGGTGTCGCAGGTGGTGCTGCCTGCCGCGCTGCCGGGGATCGTGGGTGCGGTGCTGATGGCCGCGAGCCGCGCCATCGGCGAGACGATGATCGTGACGATGGGGGCGGGGGCAGCGGCCAAGCTGGACATGAACCCCTTCGAGGCGATGACGACGATCACCGTGAAGATCGTGAGCCAGTTGACCGGGGATACCGAGTTCAACTCGCCCGAGACGCTGGTGGCCTTTGCGTTGGGGATTTCGCTGTTCGTGATCACGCTGGCGCTGAACGTTTTCGCGCTGTGGATCGTGCGGCGCTATCGGGAGCAATACGAATGACGGAGACGAGTGCGGTGCCGCAGCGTGGCGCGGCGGTCGGGCAGAGGGAACATCCGCTGCTGGCCGGGGGGCGGGCGCTGAAGCGGCGCAAGGCGCGGGAATGGCGGATGAAGGCCTATGGCATCGCGGCCATCGTGTTGAGCCTGACGATGCTGGCGGTGATGCTTTTCACCATCGTGCGGGACGGGGCCGGGGCCTTCTATCAGGCGCGGCTGGTCTTTCCGGTGACGATCGATGCGGCGGTTGTGGACAAGGCGGGCAACCGCAACCTGGAAGAGATGGCGAAGGTCACCACCGTGGGCTATCAGCGCCTGCTGGCGCAGGGCTTTGCGGGGTATCTGGCCGAACGGGGGATCGAGGTCGGTGACCTGACCGACAAGGAGTTGGACGCGCTGATTTCGCGCGATGCGGCGGGGCGGTTGCGGGCGCAGGTCTTGGCGGACCCGGCGTTGGTGGGGCAGCGGATCGAGGTGCGGGCCTATGCCAATGGGCGCATCGACGGATATCTGAAGGGCCGCGTGACGCGCGAGACGGCGGAGCGGGATACGCAGGTGACGCCCGCGCAACTGGACCTTGCGGATCGGCTGGTCGCGGCGGGCATCTTGTCGTCGGAATTCAACATGGGGTTCCTGACGAACCCGGACGCATCGGATGTGCGCCCCGAATCCTCGGGCCTTGGGGTGGCGATCATCGGGTCACTCTACATGATGGTGCTGGTCGCGGTGATGACGGTGCCGGTGGGCGTTGCGGCGTCGATCTATCTTGAGGAATTCGCGCCGAAGAACCGGCTGACGGATCTGATCGAGGTGAACATCTCGAACCTTGCTGCCGTGCCCTCCATCGTCTTCGGTATCCTTGGGTTGGCGATCTTCATCAACTTCATGGGCTTGCCGCAGTCGGCCAGCCTTGTCGGGGCGCTTGTCATCTCGCTGATGACGCTGCCCACGATCATCATCGCGACGCGGGCGGCGATCCGGGCGGTGCCGCCGTCCATCCGGGATGCGGCGCTGGGGATTGGGGCGTCGCGGATGCAGCTTGTCTTCCATCACGTGCTGCCCTTGGCCATGCCGGGCATCCTGACGGGGACGATCCTTGGCCTTGCGACGGCCTTGGGCGAGACGGCGCCGCTCTTGCTGATCGGGATGGTGGCCTTTGTGACGACCTATCCGTCAGGGCCGCTGGAGGGTGGGATCATGGAGCCTGCGACCGCGCTGCCGGTGCAGGTCTATTCCTGGGCGTCGCGGTCCGACCCGGCCTTCATCGAGCGGTCCTCGGGGGCGATCATCGTTCTGCTGGTCTTCCTCGTGATCATGAACGTCGCGGCGATCCTGCTGCGCCGCAAGTTCGAACGCCGCTGGTGAGGGGGTGGAGCCGATGGACGATTTGAGGATCGTGGAGAGGGTCGTGGAACAGAAGACGAGCAAGATCGAGGCGGCGGGCGTGCAGGTCTGGTATGGTGAGAAGCACGCGCTGCGGGATGTGGATGTGGCGATACTTGACCGGACGGTGACGGCCTTCATCGGGCCGTCGGGATGCGGGAAGTCGACCTTCCTGCGCTGTCTGAACCGCATGAACGATACCGTCGCCTCGGCGCGGGTCGGGGGCAGGATCACGCTGGACGGGCAGGATATCTATGATCCGCGCGTCGATCCGGTGCAGTTGCGCGCCAAGGTGGGGATGGTGTTCCAGAAGCCGAACCCCTTTCCCAAGTCTATCTACGACAATGTGGCCTATGGGCCGAAGATTCACGGGTTGTCGCGCAGCAAGGCGGAGCTGGACGAGATCGTTGAAACCTCGCTGCGGCGGGCGGCGCTGTGGAACGAGGTGAAGGATCGTCTGGACGCGCCCGGGACGGGTCTTTCGGGGGGACAGCAGCAGCGGCTGTGCATCGCGCGGGCGGTGGCCACGTCGCCCGAGGTTCTGCTGATGGATGAACCCTGTTCGGCGCTGGACCCCATCGCCACGGCGCAGGTGGAAGAGTTGATCGATGAATTGCGGGCGCAGTTTTCCGTGGTGATCGTGACCCATTCGATGCAGCAGGCGGCGCGGGTCAGCCAGAAGACGGCCTTCTTCCATTTGGGCAGCCTCGTCGAATACGGGGAGACGGGGGAGATTTTCACCAACCCCCGCGATCCCCGGACCGAGGCCTATATCACGGGGCGGATCGGATGAGCGGCGAGACCATGGGAAAACCCCATATCCTTTCGGCCTTCGATCGGGATCTGGAGGCCGTGCAGGCGATGCTGATGCGGATGGGGGGCCTTGTCGAGGCTGCCATCGGCGAAGCGGCAGAGGCGCTGGAGACGCGGGACGAGGTCTTGGCGGTGAAGGTGCGCGAGGGCGATAAGGCCATCGACGCGCTGGAGGCGCAGATCCATATGGAATGCGCGCGTCTTTTGGCGCTGCGGGCACCGACGGCATCGGATCTGCGGGTGGTGCTGACGGTGATGCGGATCGCCGGGGGGCTGGAACGTTGTGGCGACCATGCCAAGAACCTTGCGAAGCGATCGATGATCCTGTCGCAGATGTCGCCCCTTGGTGGCACGGCGGGTTCGATCAGCCGGATGGCGCGGACGGCGATGTTGCGGCTGAAGGAGGCGCTGGATGCCTTCATCGCGCGGGACGGGGTGGCGGCGGCGGATATCCGCGACCGCGACCGCGAGGTGGACCAGATGTACAACTCGCTGTTCCGGGAATTGCTGACCCACATGCTTGAGGACCCGCGCAGCATCACCCCCGCGATGCACCTGCATTTCATCGCCAAGAACATCGAACGGGTGGGCGACCATGCCACGGGGATTGCGGAACAGGTGATCTATCTGGTCAGCGGTGAGATCCCCGAGGAGGAGCGGCCCAAGGCGGATGTGACGGCAGGGGCAGTCGACACAGGCAAGGACGCATGAGATGAGCGAGAGGACAATGGTGCAGCAGCCGCGCGTTCTGTTGGTGGAGGACGAATTCGCGCAGCGGGAGGTGCTGGCCTATAACCTAGAGGCCGAGGGGTTCGACGTCATTCAGGCCGACAATGGCGAGGATGCGCTGCTTCTGGTGGAGGAGGATCATCCCGATATGATCATCCTTGACTGGATGATGCCGAAACTTTCGGGGATCGAGGTCTGCCGCCGCCTGAAGATGCGGCCCGAGACGCGGGGCATACCGGTTATTATGCTGTCGGCGCGGGCAGAGGAGGTTGACCGCGTGCGCGGGCTGGAGACGGGGGCGGATGACTATGTGATCAAGCCCTATTCCATGGTGGAACTGATGGCGCGGGCGCGGGCGCAGATCCGGCGCGTGCGGCCCTCGACCGTGGGGATGGTGCTGCAATATGAAGATATCCGGCTGGATGCCGAAAGCCACCGGGTGTTCCGGGGGGAGAAGGTCCTGAAGCTGGGGCCGACCGAGTTCCGTCTACTGACCGCCTTCATGGAAAAGCCCGGACGCGTCTGGTCAAGGGATCAGTTGCTGGACCGGGTCTGGGGGCGGGAGATCTATGTCGACACGCGGACGGTGGATGTGCATGTCGGTCGGCTGCGCAAGACGCTGTGCGCGCATGGAGACGAGGACCCGATCCGCACGGTGCGCGGTTCGGGCTATGCGCTGGGTTGAGGCTGATGAATGAGGAAAGGGGCCGCGAGGCCCCTTCTTCGATCCGGTGGCAGGCTTTGCGCCCGTGTCAGGCCATGAACACCACGGCCGAGAGGAAGAGCAGGCCGATGGTCGCGGTGGTGGCGATGGCGGTCAGGGTGTTTTCCGCGATCGTCAGCTTGCGCGACGTTTCCGGGCGCAGGTCGCAGACGCGGCACTGCAGTTTGCCTTCCATGAAGCATTTGCCTTTGTAGGGGCAGCGAATTTCTTCATCCATCTTCGTGCCTCCTCATGTGTTGGGCATGACTTGGAGATAGCCGCAGTAATTCATGAATCACAGAGTGACTTATGGATGGGTGGGGATACCCATCCCGATGGCAGGTGACGCAAAGGTCAGTCTTGCTTCGATCTTTGCAAAGCTTTGGCCGGCGCGGCCGCGAGTCGCGCTCCTTCAGCCGTCGATGCGGGCGGCCATGATGGCGATGGCCTGCTGATAGACGGTGGCGGCGTTCCATTCCTCGATCACCGCGAAATTCGGCTCGCCCGGTTGATAGCCCGCGCCGGGACGCCAGCCTTTCTGGCGCAGGAAATTGGCGGTGGAGGCCATGGCATCGACGAAATCGGTCAGGTCGAGTTGCCCATCGCCATTGCCATCGACGCCATAGGTCAGGGCGTTGCCGGGAAGGAATTGGGTATGGCCAAGCTCGCCATGCTTCGCGCCCACGGTCTGCGGGCTGATGGCACCCATGTCGATCAGTTTCAGCGCGGCGATCAGATGCGGGGTGAAGAAGTCGGAGCGGCGGCAGTCATAGGAAAGGGTGGCGATGGCCGAGACGACATTGGTATCGCCCATGAAATTGCCGAAGCCCGTTTCCATGCCGTGGATGGCGAGGAGGACGCCCGCGGGGACCCCATATTGCGCCTCGATCGCGGCGTAGAAGTCGGCGTTCTGCGCCTTGCGCTTGCGGCCTTGGCTGATGATGGCATCGGCGCCGCGGACCTGCATGAACTTCTCAAGGCTGTAGCGGAAGCTTTTCTGGTTCCGGTCGGCACCGATGGTGGCCTTGGAATAGCTGGTGGCCATGAGCGCCTCGATCCCGCGGCGGCCCACGCCTGCGGCCTGCGCCTCTTCGGCCATGAGGGGTTTCCAGCTTTCATACTGGCCGCCGGTATCGGAGCAGGGTGTCGCGAGGGCGGGTCCGGCAAGGCAGAGCGAAAGGATGACGGCTTTGGGGAAGGAATGGGGCGGCATGAAAGACCACATGGCAAGGAATGTTTGGCGGGCAGGATAGGCAAGATGGACAATCCTGCAAGTGTTTGCGGGGGAATGACCGCGACCGGGGCGTGATATTCGCCGAGGCGGGAGCGGGTGGGCCGCGGTCCGGAACGGGGTGGGCCTTGTCGGAAACCGGGCTTTGCCCCAGTCGGCACCGGCGAGGGTTAAGCGATAATTTTGGCGGGAGATCGTGGATCGCGATGCAATTCTGGGTTGATCTGCCGTAACCGCCTGCACCGGTGCGCACTCGCGCCGCGTCTGTCGGGAGTCGCCGTTTGCGCCAAGGGACCTGCCAAGGGCGCTGCGCGGGCGGGTCGCTGTGCCATTCCAGCCGCCGTGACGCGCCTTTGCCGACATCGGGCCTGAAATGCGCGGAGATGTCGACTAGCACGGGGCGCGCTGCGGTTGCCGGATGCCTTTCGCCGGTCTGCCGCATGCCGGACCGTTCATCCTGCGGGGGGCAGGGGACGGTGCGTGAGCCTTTCCGAGTGTCGGCCAATCGGCCTGCGATGACCGTGCGAGTGACCTTTCCGATGCGACTTTGCGCAGCGATCCCCCCCTATGCCGATGCGCCGCCCCGCGCCCAGTGGACCTTCGTTTCGGCCCGTCCCAACCCCTCTACCCGCCCCCTGCCAGTGAAATGACACGCCCGGCAACGACCGCAGGCGATCCAAAGGAGCAGCCAGATGACCCATCCGATCACCCCCGCCGAAGCGATTCAGGTGAATACCTCGATCAGTGGAAACCAGTCCTCGCCGAAGATGCTGCTGTTGAGCGATGGTCGTCTGCTTTATGTCTGGACGGATAATGCCGCATGGGATGACGTGCCGTCGATGACGTTGCAGGCGCGGATCTACAATGCCGACGGCACGCCCGCGACCGGGCAGATCAGCCTTACCGCCCTTGGTGCGGTGGATGGCTTCGACGGGTACGACTGGGACAATCTGGATGTAGATCTGATGCAGGATGGCAGCGTCCTGATCAGCTGGGTGCGCGGCACGGTCGAGACGGGCAAGGATGCACCCGTCTTTGCGATCCTGCAGGCCACCGACAGCGACCTGATCGTGACGACGCCCCGGACGGCGATCCAGAGCAACGACACCACGATCTTCGAAAGCCCGCCTGTCACGACCGTTCTCGACGATGGCAGGGTGCTGTTCGTCTGGTCGAAGAAGGCGAATTGGGACGATGTCCCGACGATGACGTTGCAGGGGCGGATCTATGACCCGGCCAGCGGCAGCTTCACCTCGGGCGAGTTCCAGATCGGGAATGTCGCGGTGGACGGCACCGACTGGGCGGATGTGCCGAACCTGAACATAACGCAGCTTGCGGGCGGCAACATCGTGGTGACCTGGTCGCGGTCGAATGTGGAGGCGGGGTTCAATGAGCCGGTCTACACGGTGCTGGACCCGACCGGGGCCACGGTCCGCGCCACCTCTGAGATCGAGGGGAGCGATACCGAGATCCAGCATACGCCGTGGGAATCCCCGGCGCAGATCGTGGCCCTGTCCGATGGCCGGTGGATGGCGACATGGGTGAATGACGGATATTCCGACGACCTGCGCACGATGACGATCGAGGCGCGGATATTCAACGCCGACGGGACGCCGGCCACGGGCGATATCCGCGTGGGCAACACCGCCGTGGATGGCAGCGACCTGTTCGACAATTCGAATTTCTCGATCATCGAGATCGGGGGGGGGCGCGTGGTGATCGGCTATGTCGAGAATTTCGTGACGTCGGGCGACCATTCCACCCTGCCGCATTTCACCATCCTTGATGCGGCGACCGGGGCCACGGTCATCGCAGATGTGCAGATCCCTGTTGCGTCCCTGCATCCATGGGCCGGCCCGCCGGTGATCGAGGCGCTGGGCGACAGCGGGTATTTCGTTGCGGTCTATGCCGATGGCGACCAGTTCTCGGGCGGCGCGACGGGGCTGAGCTATCGGATTTTCGATGGCGACGGGCAGGCCGTGACGGGTGATGTGCGGCTGACCTCGGCGACGGCGGCCTCGGCCCTGTCGGGGATCGATGCCTTCGACTGGGATCAGGTGGATGTGGTCTTCAACCCCACGAATGGCAGCTTCACCGTGGGCTGGGTGGGGCAGAGCGACGGGAATGGGACGGCGGTCTACACCTCGGGTCCTGTCGATGTCAGCGCGCTGACGGGGGGCGGGGTTACGCCCGACGGGATCGTGAATGGCACGGGTGGAAACGATGTGATGCTGCCCGACTTCGTCGATGCGCAGGGCGACGTCATGGACGGTGCGGACGGCCTGGATGACGTGGTCCTGGGCGGTGCGGGGAATGACAGGATCGAGGCCGGTCTGGGCAATGACAGCGTGGATGGCGAGGGGGGTGATGACAGCATCGACGGCGGCGCCGGGGATGATGCCGTGACTGGCGGCGACGGGGATGACAGCCTTTCCGGCAGTGAGGGCGACGATACGCTGTCGGGTGGCGCGGGCGAAGACCTGCTGGACGGTGGGGACGGGCGGGACACGCTTTTGGGAGGGCTTGGCGCTGACAGCCTGACCGGAGGCGACGGCGATGACGCGCTGCAGGGCGAGGAGGGTGATGACTCGCTGGTCGGGGAGGATGGCAGCGATTTCCTTGAAGGCGGCGCGGGCAATGACCTTCTGTCGGGCGATGCAGGGGATGACAGCCTGGACGGGGCATCGGGCGATGATCGGGTTTTCGGCGGCGATGGCGCGGATCTGCTTTTGCTGGGTGAGGGTGACGATCTGGCCTTTGCGGAAGAAGGCGACGACGTGGTCTTCGCGGCGGAGGGGAATGACACGATCACCGGCGGTGACGGGGCGGATTTCGTATCCGGCGGCAGCGGGGACGATGTGATCGACACGGGCGGCAGCCTTGCTTTGCCCGATGTCCTGTTCCTTGATCTGGGGGAGGCCGACGCAGATCAGAACGATGACCGCGATATCGTCTTCGGGGATGCGGGCAATGACCGGATCGTCACGGGCGACGACGGGGATGAGGCCTATGGCGGTGAAGGCGACGACCTGATCGACAGCGGGTTGGATGCGGATTTCGTGTTTGGCGGCAGTGGCAACGACACGCTTGTCGCAGGTGAGGGGGGCGATGAGGTCGACGGCGGTGACGGCGACGATCTGATCTATGGCGGCGTCGCGCCCGGCGACCTTGACCTGTTCTCGCGGACGGATGACCTGGATCTCGCGCCGGAGAACGATCTGGACAGCATTTCGGGCGGTGCCGGCAATGACACGATCTTTGGCGGGGACGATGCCGACCTCCTTGCAGGAGACGAGGGCGATGACTGGCTGGATGGCGGCATTGATGCGGACACGCTGATCGGCGGGCTTGGGCAGGATACGCTCACGGGCGGAGAGGGGGCAGATGTCTTCGTCTTCGTGCAGGGCGGGGACCTGACGATCACCGATTTCGAGGCCGGGGACATGCTCACTCTGACCGCCTATTTCACCGACCTTACTGAACTGGTCGACGATTTCAACGATGACGGGATCATCAACCAGTCCTTCGGCGACTTCGCGGACAATCAGGCGATGCAGGGAAGCATCACCCTGACCGGGGTGAGCGATCTGGTCCTGACGATGGACACGACAGGGTTGCTCTGATCCGGGGGATGTGTAGCATCCGTTCGTGTAGGTGGTGCGTTGTTTGCGAGTGAGCGGGATGTTTTTCCTGAAGGATGAGCGTGGGGGCATTCTGCCCTTCACCATCTCGGTGCTGGGGGTGATCATCCTTGCCGGTGCGCTGGCCGTGAACACGGTCAGGGTGGAGCATCGGCGATCTGTCTCGCAGTCCATCCTCGATATCTGCGTGCTGAACAGCGCGGCGCAGCGGCAGACCCTGCCGCCGCGCGAGGCGCTGGATGATTGTCTGGCGAAGCACGGGTTCGAGGCCGAGATCACGGCCTTCGAGGCCACGACCGGGCGGACGAAGTCGGTGACCGCCTCGGCCGAGACGTCGTTGGAAAGTTTCTTCCTGCGCGAGACGCAGACCTATGACATCGGCGTTGCCTCCAGTGCGGCGGAAGCGCTGACCAATCTTGAGATCGTGCTTGCACTTGACGTTTCGGCCTCGCTGCTGACGGCGGGTGGCGGGAGCGCGCTGCCCTTCGCCGATCTGAAGGCTGCGGCGAAGCAATTCGTGGCCACGATGCTGGCCGAAGACACGCAGGGGCGGGTGCAGATCACGCTCTTGCCCTATAGTTCGCATGTGAACCTTGGTGCCGATCTGGCGGCGGTGTTCAACGTGAGCAACGCCCCCCAGAACATGACGGTCAACGGGGCGCAGGTCGGGCCTGATGTCACGCAGAAACGTTGTGTGGATGTTCCGGCTTCCGGTTTCGGCCAGACGGCCATTTCGCGGACGACGGCGCTTCAGGCGGTTCCCTTCGTCGACACGCTGGGCAGCACCTCGCAGAGCACGACCTATGTCGCGCCCACGAATGCCACGTTTGCGGTGGCGCAGTTGCAGAACACGGTCTGCAGCTTCTTCCGCCTTGCTCCTTCCCCCTCTACTTCGAATGTGGTGCGGTTGCCGGATTTCACGGCGGCGGGGCAGCAAGGCACGGTCGACACGGTGGCAGAGCGGATTGCTGTTTTGCAGGCCCGTATCGATGGGTTGCAGGCCACCGGCGAGACGTCGATCAATCTGGGGATGCGCTGGGCGCTGGCCTTTCTGGACCCGTCGATGCGGCCGGTCTTCGGGGATTTCGCCAGCCAGGGGCGGATGCCCGAGATGTCGGCGAATTTTCCGACCGATTTCGGCAATGCGACGGGGGTGAAGGTCGTCGTGCTGATGTCGGACGGCACCAACCGGACCGAAGCGCGGATGCCGGACAATCTGGCGCGGGGGCCATCTCCGTTCTGGATCGGGAATGACGGCAACATGTCGTGGTTCAATGCGGCGCGCAGCGGGGCCAGCAAATATTGGGTGCCGCATAACGCGACGTGGCAGGCAATGCCTTGGCAGAATGCCACGAATAGCGGGGCAGCGGCCCGCCAGATGGATTACGAAGAGGTCTGGCGGCGCATGAAGGTCAGCTATGTGGCCTGGCATTTCCACGCGCGGTCGGTGTCGCAGGCAACCGGGTCGGCCAACAACGCGGCGCGGGCGGCGGCCTATAGCGCGGCCATGAATACCTATCTTCCCAGCGCGAATTCGATCACGGATTCGACCAAGGACATGCAGTTGACACAGGCCTGCAACGCGGCGCGGTCGCAGGGGATCTATGTCTATTCGCTGTTGTTCCAGACCGCCACGACCAGTTCGCCGACGCTGGCCTCCTGCGCCACGGCACCCTCCATGAGCTATAACGCCACCCCGGCGGATTTGCAGGCGGCCTTTGCGGCCATCGCCCTGCATATCAGCATGCTGCAGTTGAACGAATGACAGGGGGGGCGTGGATCACGGCCCTGCAAGGGGCGTTGGTGCGGCATCGCAAGTCGGAGCGGGGCATCGTTTCGGCAGAGTTCCTGATCGGTATCGCGATCGTCTTCACGATGTTCATGGTGACCATCGAACTGTCCTTTCTTATGGCGCGCAGCACGCTGCTTCACCAATCGCTGGAAGTCACGATGCGGGAGGTGCGGCTGGGCCTGATCATCAACCCTACCGTGCAAAGCCTTGAGGGTGCGATCTGCGACCGGATGAGTACGATCCCGGATTGTGCAAGTTCGCTCGTGCTGGAGTTCACGCAGGTGGACCAGACGACATTCGAGATGCCGGGGCCGCAGGAGCCATGCACCCGACGAACTGCCGAGATCATCGCGAACAGGGGGGGCGAGCTTTACTTCACGGGCGAGGAGAACGAATTGATGGTGGTGCGCGCCTGCATGGTTGTGGACACGATCACCCCATTCGTGGGCGACGCTTTCGAGCTTTTCGCCCGGACCGCCTTTGTCAACGAGCCGCGGGAATGAGGGTGTGATGCGGGCGTGGGGGCTTGGGCATCGCTGGGCGCGTTTCCTGCGGGCGGAGTCGGGTGCGGGAACGGTTGAGATGCTGTTCTCGGTTCTGGTGATGAACATGCTTCTTATGGCCTTCTTCTTTTGGTGGGGGGCCTATAGTTCGCATGCCTTGGTGGATCGCATGGCCTATACCGTCAACGATCTGGTGACGCGGCAAAGGGGCACGACGCTTGACCGCAGTTTTCTGGACGGATTGGAACGGACGGCGGAATTCATTCTGGACGAGGATCAGAATGCCGCGATCCGGTTCACGCAGGTGACGATGCGCCCGGGCGAGAATGAGGGCGATCCGCCCTATCTTGCGGTGGAGTGGAGCTATTCTCCCTGCGGGGCCATGCCTGTGGCGGTGATCGAAGCGGGTTTTGACGAGGAGGCCCTGCCGATGATGGCGGTCGGGGCGACGATGGTCGTCACGGATGTGCGCGTGCCCTATATCTCGACCCTCGATCTGCTTCGGTCATTGGATTTCGAACGGCGGGCCGTGTCGCTTTATCGTTTCGAGCCGCGGTTTGATCTTCAGGGTGACGGGACGACGGCCTGCATCGACTGATGCCGACATGCTTGCGCGTCATCGTCGATGCGTTGATCTGTGCAGGGGAAAGTGGCAGCCCGTAGGGGAGTCGAACCCCTCTTCCCAGGTTGAAAACCTGGTGTCCTAACCGATAGACGAACGGGCCACACTGGTTGGTGTCGCGCATTTAGCGAAGGGCAAATCCCTGCGCAAGGGGGATAATCGGCTTTGTCGTGGTGGCGCTGCGGTTTCTTTGCGAGGGTTCCCCTTGGCGCGCGGGGCGGGCAGGATCGCGCTACCGTGCGGGACGAATCGAAGAGGTGGCGTGGTGCGCGAAATCGACCTGAATGCCGATATGGGCGAAGGGTATGGCCCATGGGCTTTGGGTGACGATGCCGCGATGCTGGATGTGGTGACCAGCGCATCGCTGGCCTGTGGTGGCCATGCCGGGGACCCGGAGGTGATGTTTGCCACTTTGCGGGCCGCCGTAGAACGCGGGGTCGTTGTGGGGGCGCATCCGGGCTATGCCGACCGTGAGGGTTTCGGGCGGCGGGTGATCCCGATGACCACCGCCGAGATCGGGCGAATGGTGGCGGCGCAGGTCGGGGCCTTGATGGGCGTGGCGGCATTGGCCGGGGTGCGGGTCGGCTATGTGAAGGCGCATGGCGCGTTGGCCAATCTGGCGGCTGACCGGGCGGAGGTGGCGGCGGCAATCGCGGCGGCTGTCGCGGCAATGCCGGGGCGGCTTGCCCTTCTGGCGAT
>Ga0209278_1000762_pt1 | contig 22257 bp, 14 predicted proteins | sample JI81BgreenDNA_FD_187504 | JGI IMG/M metagenome (GOLD analysis project Ga0209278, IMG submission 187504) | Wastewater effluent complex algal communities from Wisconsin, to seasonally profile nutrient transformation and Carbon sequestration -... | ecosystem: Engineered > WWTP > Effluent > Algae... | reverse complement strand
GCCAGCAGCGCGGGCGCTTCCGCGAGTTCTACCAGTGCGACATCGACGTGATCGGCAAGGACGCGCTCTCGGTGCGCCACGACGCTGAGATGCCCGCGGTGATCCATGCGATCTTCGCCGAGCTCGGCATCGGCAAGTTCACCATCCAGATGAACAATCGCAAGCTGATGCGCGGCTTCTTCGAGCGCCTCGGTGTGGCGGACGGCGCGCTGCAGATGTCGGTGCTGCGCGAGGTCGACAAGATCGACAAGCGCGGCGCGGACTACGTGCGCGACACGCTGACCGGAGAAGGCTTCGGACTGTCCGCGGATGCGGTGGCGCAGATCCTCGCCTTCGTTTCGGTCCGCTCGAACGGCCACGACGACGCGCTGGCGAAGCTCGATGCCTTGGGTGGCGGCAACGCAACGCTGGCGCAGGGCGTGGCCGAGCTGCGCGAGGTGCTGGAACTGGTGAAGGCGCTCGGCGTCCCGGAGGCGGACTACGCCATCAACTTCTCGATCGCTCGCGGCCTCGACTACTACACCGGCACCGTCTACGAGACGACGCTCGACGCCCACCCGCAGATCGGATCGATCTGCTCGGGCGGCCGCTACGACAACCTCGCCAGCCACTACACGAAGTCGCATTTGCCGGGCGTCGGCATCTCCATCGGCGTGACGCGGCTGTTCTGGCAGCTGCGCGAAGCGGGGCTCATCGCCACCGCCGAGAGCAGCGTCGAGTGCCTCGTCGCCCTGATGGACGATGCCGGCCTCGCCGATGCCCTGGCGCTCGGCAGCCGCCTGCGCACTGGCGGCATCAACGCCGAAGTGCAGCTCGAGCCGAAGAAGCTCGCCAAGCAGTTCCAGTACGCCGACCGCGCGGGCATCCGCTTCGTGCTGCTGCGAGGCGAGGATGAACTGGCGAAGGGCACCGTCGCGGTGAAGGATCTTCGTCGCAACGAGCAGTTCGAGGTCGCGGAGTCGGAGCTGGTGGCGGCACTGAAGGTCGAGCTCGCGCAGCAGCGCGCGCTTGCGGGGCGCTGACGTGGCCTCCGGCGAGTCGGCAGGAGCCCCCATCCGCCTCGACGGCGCCTCGCTGACCCGCGAGCAGGTCGTCGCGGTCGCCCGGGGGGCGTCCGTGGTGCTGGATGGCACGCAGCTGCGGGCCGTGCAGCGCACCGCGGATTTCCTCGCCGAGCAGGTGCGCCGGCAGGAGCCGCTGTACGGCGTGTCGACCGGCTTCGGCAGCAATGCGGACCGCCTGCTCGGCGCCCATCGCCTGCGTGGCGATGGCGATGCCGGCACCACACTGCACGAGGAACTGCAGGAAAACCTGATCACCACGCACGCGGTCTGCATCGGCGAGCCGTTCCCCGAGGACGTCGTGCGCGCGATGCTGGTCATCCGCATCAACACGCTGATGAAAGGCCACTCCGGCGTGCGTGCCAGCACGCTGGAAGCCTATGCAGCGATGCTCAACGCCGGCATCGTGCCGGTGGTGCCGAAGCTCGGTTCGGTCGGTGCGAGCGGTGACCTCGCTCCGCTATCGCATCTCGCCATCGTGCTGCTGGGGCAGGGCGAAGCCTTCTTCCGCGGCGAGCGGCTGCCGGGCGGCGAGGCGCTGAAGCGCGCCGGGCTGTCGCCGATCCGCCTCTCGTACAAGGAAGGCCTGGCACTCAACAACGGCACCGCGCAGATGCTCGCCACGGCGGTGCTCTGCGCCGAGCGCCTCGAAAAGCTGGTCGACCTCGCCGACCGCTGCGCGGCGATGACCATCGATGCCTTCGCCGGCCGACGCCGCGCCTTTGACGCCCACGTGCACGCCCTGCGTCCGCACCCGGGGCAGGTGGCCAGTGCCGCGACCCTCCGTGCACTGCTCGAAGGGTCGACGCTGTCCGATATCGCCTACCACCTGGTGCCGAAGGCCAAGCCGTGGCTCCCGTCGAGCTGGCCCAACGCGTCGCTCGCCGCGTTGAGTTTCGACATCGGCTGGGATTGGGTGCCTGCGGACCAGCGCCACGGTCGCGAGCGCTTTTACCAGCGCTTCAAGCCCTTCCGGGGCGGCAAGAAGCACCAGCCGCAGGACAGCTACAGCCTGCGCTGCGTGCCGCAGGTGCACGGCGCGGTGCGCGACGCCTTGGCCCAACTGCAGCGCGTGGTCGACGTCGAACTGAACGCCGTCACCGACAATCCGCTGATCTTCCCTGACCTCGACGGCGCGAAGCACATCGAGGACCAGGTCGTCTCCGCCGGGCATTTCCATGGCATGCCGATCGCGCTGGCGATGAGCTATATCAAGGCCGCGATCCCCGTGCTGGCCTCGATCTCGGAGCGTCGCCTCAACAAGCTGGTCGACCCCGCCACCAACGACGGGCTGCCGGCCTTCCTGAGCGGCAACGAGGACGGCACGGACTCCGGCTACATGATCGTTCAGTACACGGCGGCGGCCATCGTCAACGACCTCGCCTCGCGCGCGCATCCGGCCACGGTGTACTCGGTGCCGACGAGCGCAAACGCCGAAGACCACGTGTCCATGGGGGCGAACGAGGGCCGCCATGTGCTCGACATGAGCGCGGACCTCGCCAAGGTCCTCGCGCTGGAGCTGATGGTCGCGGCGCAGGCGCTGGATTTCCGCCGCGACATGATCGAGGCCGCACGGCGTTTGGCCCGCGAGGCCGACCTGGCCACCTTCGCATCGAAAATCGGCAACGCGCCGCCCGAGCCCCATCCGCAACGGACGCAATTCCTCGCCGAATGCGATGCGCTCCGCGCCGAGCTGGCCTCCGCCGCGGGGTTCGCCCCCGGCCCCGCGGTAGCCGCACTGCATGCGGCATTCCGTGCCCGGGTGGCCTTCCTCGGCAAGGACCGCGCGCTTGATCGCGATGTGGCCGCCGCGGTCGCCTTCGTGGAGGATGTGCTGGCGCGCTGACTCAGCGGGCCAGCAGTTCCACCCGGGCGATCTGCCCGTTCCGGGCGTCGGTGAGGACATACAGCGCGCCATCCGGGCCTTGGCGCACGTCGCGGATGCGCTCATTCCAGTCGTCGAGCAGCACCTCGGTCTCGACGACGCGCTCACCGTCCAGCACCAACCGTTCGAGATGCGTCAGCGCCAGAGCGCCGACGAACGCGTTGCCCTTCCACGCCGGGAAGCGGTCGGCGGTGTAGAAGGCGAAGCCCGAGGCGCCGATGGACGGCGTCCACTGGTGCAGTGGCTGCTCCATGCCGTCCTTCGCCTTCAGGCCGTCGCCGATGGTCGTGCCGTTGTAGTTGATGCCATGGGTGATCACCGGCCAGCCGTAGTTGCGGCCGGCCCTCGGCACGTTGATCTCGTCGCCGCCGCGAGGCCCGTGCTCATGCGTCCAAACGAGACCGGTTTGGGGGTGGAGCGCCATGCCCTGGATATTGCGATGGCCGTAACTGAAGACGCCGGGGTGGGTGCCGTCCCGTGCCGCCAGGGGGAGGTCGGCCACCGGGGTTCCGTCGTCATTGAGCTTGAACAGCTTCCCCTGCCCGCGGGTGAGGTCCTGGGCTGTGTCCTGCATGCCGCGATCGCCGGAGCTCACGTAGAGCTTGCCCTCGCGGTCGAACACCAGGCGCGAGCCGTAGTGGAAGCCGGTGTCCACCTTCGGCGACTGCTGGAAGATGACCTGCACGTCCTTCAGCGTCTCGCCGTCGAGGCGGCCGCGGGCCACGGAGGTACCGGCGCCACCGCTGCCCGGCTCGGAGAAGCTCAGATAGACCAAGCCGTTCTCGGCGAACTTCGGATGCAGTGCCACATCCAGCAGGCCGCCCTGACCACGGGCCTGCACGCGGGGCACGCCGCTGATCGGCCGCGAGAGCGTGCCGTCCGTGCTGACGAGCCGCAGCCGCCCGGGTCGCTCGGTCACGAGCATGCGGCCGTCCGGCAGGAACGTCAGGCCCCACGGATGCTCCAGACCCTCGGCCACGGTCGTGACCCGGACGACGCCGCTTTCGCTGGGGAAATCCCGCGTCTCGGTGGCCAGCGCCGCGACGGGCAGAGTCAACGCGAGGGCGAGCAGGGCGGCAAGGGGGCGTCGGGACATGGCGGCCAGATCTGGGAAGGAAACGCGAGTGTCACGACCTTGGCATCAAGGATGTGTCACTGGAGGCGGTACGAAGGGATCAGCGGCCTTGGATCGGCGTGGCCGCAACGCACGCCGCCGCCGCGCGGCCGGCGACGACACCGCTCGCGAAGCAGGCCGTGAGCAGGTAACCGCCGGTGGGGGCGTCCCAGTCCAGCATCTCGCCGCAGGCGAACCACCCGGGAACCGCCTTCAGCCTGAGGCGCTCGTCGAGGGCGCCCATGACCACGCCGCCGGCCGTGCTGATGGCCTCGGCGATGGGCCGTGCCGGGCCGAGGCGCAGCGGGAGCCGCTTGATGCGATGGGCGAGGCGGTCGGCATCGGCCAACTCGGCCGGGGAGAGCCCCTCACGAAGGAGGGCGGCCTTGGCACCGTCAAGGTTCAATCGGCGGCGCAGCACCTCGCTCAGGGAGCGGCCGTCCCGCGGTTTGGACAGTGCGATGCGGACGCGTTCGAGGGGAAGTCCGGGCGCGAGATCCAGCGCGATGCTGGCGTGCCCATCGCGCCGCAACGCCGACCGTAGATCGGGCCCGATGGCATAGATCAGGCTGCCTTCGATCCCGTGCGCCGAGATCACGCATTCGCCCTGGCGATGGTGTTCGCGTCCATCCTCGTCCCACCAGTGCGCGATAACCGGTTTGAGCGGTGCGCCCGCGAACGTCGTCGACAGGAATGCACTCCAGGCCACATCGAAGCCGCAGTTCGAGGCTTCCAGCGGCGCGGTGCCCACGCCACGTTGCGCGAGCCACGGTAGCCACGCGCCGTCGGAGCCCAACTGGGGCCAGCTGCCACCGCCCAGCGCCAACACGACCGCTCCAGCCTTCAGACGCCGAACCCCGTCAGGGCCGTCGAGCAGGGCGTGGCCACCGGCATCGAACCCGACCCAGCGCTGGCGCATGTGCATCCGGACACCGTCCTGCTTCAGGCGGGCCACCCAGGCCCGGAGCAGTGGTGCGGCCTTCATGTCGTTCGGGAAAACCCGTCCCGAGGTGCCGACGAAGGTCTCGACGCCGAGCTCGCGCGCCCAGGCCCGAAGCCGTTCGCCATCGAAGGCGTCCAGCCAGCGCGCCACCTCCGCCCCCGAACGGCTGTAGCGCTGGTCGAAGCGGGGGCGCGGGTCGCCATGGGTGAGGTTCAGTCCGCCGCGGCCTGCGATGAGAAACTTTCGTCCCACCGATGGCTTGGCCTCGAAAAGGTCGACCTCGACGCCGGCATGTCGCACCACTTCGGCGGCCATGAGGCCCGCTGGACCGCCGCCGATGATGGCCACGCCCGGGCATTCCCAAGCATCCGGAGGCGTTGTCGTCACGGTGCTGCGTTCAGCGCGCCGGCTCGACGGCCAGCAACTCGACTTCGAAAAGGAGCGGTTGGTGCGGGGGGATCACGCCGCCCGCACCGCGGCTGCCGTAGCCAAGGTCGGCGGGTATGGCGAGTTCGCGCACTTCGCCAACCTTCATGCCCACCACGCCCTCGTCCCAGCCGCGGATGACGACACCGCGGCCCAAGGGAAAGGTGAAGGCCTCGCCGCGCGGACGCGAGCTGTCGAACGTGGTCCCTTTCCGGCCGGCCGCCCGCTCGTCGTACAGCCAGCCGGTGTAGTGCACGCGGACCGTATCGCCGCTTCGCGCCACGGCCCCGTCGCCCGGGCGCAGTACGGCGATCTCCAGATCCGCCGGGCTGCCGCCTTCTGGCGGGCCGGCCGGAGCGCGGCAGGCGGACAGCAGGACGGCCGCGAGGGCCAGCGTTGCGAAGGGCAGGGCGCGGATCACTGTTCCGTCAGCGTGATGGTGTACGTGCCGTTCTGGTTGCCGTTCGTGCCGACGAAAATCTGGTACTGGCCCGGGGCGAAACTGCCGCTGATCTCCGCGTCGAGCTCGCCATGGCTGTCGTCATCGCACCACGTGCGGTTCGGGCCGACCACGACGAGGGTCGAGTCGGTCGTGCTCTCGACGAAGATCCGGAGGTCCAGCGCCGACGTCACCGTCAGGCGGTGGTCGGGCGAGGTGTCGATCGTCCCGACGCAGGCCTTGCCGAAACTGCGCGCATCGCGGGAGCCGCCGGTTTCGCCGCGGCTGCGCTGCGGGTCCGGCGTGAACCCCGCGCCCAGCGTGAAGTCGCGGTAGGCCTCGATGCTGCCTTCGTCGCCGGCGCCGGTACTGCCGCCGCCCACGTTCTCGGTGAGCGTCAGCGTGTACTGGCCCGTCTGGCCGAGGTGGCCGACGTACACCTCGTAGCGCCCGGGGCGAAGCATCGCGTTGATCTCGGCGTCCAGTTCGCCGCGGCTGTCGTCGTCGCAGAACGTGCCGGACGGCCCGCGCAGGACGAGGGTCGAATCCGTGGTGCTCGTCGTATAGAGCTTGAGGTTCACGGCGCTGGTGACCGTGATGACGTGGTCGGGCGTGGTGTCGACGCTGCCGCTGCATTGCCCGCCGAAGGCCTGCGCGGCATCGCGCGCGCCGCCTGTCGTGCCGGTGCCGGTCTGCGGGTCGGGCGTGAAACCGGCCCCGATACTGAAGTTCCGGTAATCCGACGCCATCGCGGTACCGGCCGCGAGGGCGGCGCCAAGGGCGAATGTGCGGACGAGGGCGCGGCGGAATGCAATGCGGTGCATGGGGAACTCCCGGCGGGTGTGACCGAAGTCTGGCGGCCCGCGATGCAATGTCAAGCTTTCGTGACGGAGATTCACGCGGGGATAATCGTGCCCCGGCCGATGACGATCCTCGGCCTCCGCGGAGTGGTTCGTGCCCCCCATCCTCAACGTCGCCGCCTACCGCTTCGTGCGCATCGCCGACCCGGCGACGCTCCGCACCGCGATTGCAGCAAACGCCGAGGGCGCCGGGCTGAAAGGCACGGTGCTGGTGGCACCGGAAGGCATCAACCTGTTCCTGGCGGGCGCCCCCGAGGCCGTGGAGAGCGTACTGTCCTGGCTGCGAAGCGACCCCCGGTTCGAAGGCCTGTCCGCGAAGGCGAGCTGGAGCGATGGTGTGCCCTTCGCTCGCCTCAAGGTGAAGCTCAAGCGCGAGATCATCGCCTTCCGTCGGGAGGGCATCGACCCGGTCGGCGCCCCGGCACCGTTCGTCGATCCCGCCACCCTGAAGCGATGGCTCGATGCGGGGCGCGACGATGAGGGGCGGCCGGTCGTCCTGCTCGACACGCGGAATCGCGAGGAAGTGGCCCACGGCACCTTCGACGGTGCGCTCACCCTCCCGATCGACGACTTCGTGCAGTTGCCGGAGGCGCTCGAAGCCGAACGCCATCGATTGGCCGGCGCCACCGTCGTGAGCTTCTGCACCGGCGGCATCCGCTGCGAGAAGGCTGCGCCCTTGCTTCGCGATCGGGGCTTCGGCGACGTGCGCCAGCTCGACGGCGGCATCCTCGGCTACTTCGAGTCGGTGGGCGGGGCACACTGGCACGGCGCCTGTTTCGTCTTCGATGACCGGATCGCGCTCGCGCCCGATCTGTCGCCGGTGGGCAATGGCGGCGAGCCCGCCTAGACTCGGCCCGCCCCTCGACGGTCCGCGCTCGACGGGGTTGCACTACACCGAACCCCATCGCCCGCCGGAGCCCCTCGCCGAATGAACGCCACGCCGCTGCTCATCACCTTTGGCCTCTACCTGCTGGTGATGATCGGCATCGGCGTCTGGGCCTGGTGGCGGACCCGCAGTTTCGACGACTACATCCTCGGCGGGCGCTCGCTCGGCAGCGTGGTCACCGCGCTGTCGGCGGGTGCTTCCGACATGAGCGGTTGGCTGCTGATGGGCCTGCCCGGCGCGCTGTACCTCGGCGGCGCGTCGGAGGCGTGGATCGCGATCGGCCTCGTCATCGGCGCCTGGGCGAACTGGAAGTTCGTGGCCGGCCCGCTACGCGTCTACACCGAGCGCACGAAGAACGCGCTCACCTTGCCGGACTACTTCACCCATCGCTTCGAGGACCACGCCAAGCTGCTCCGCGTGTTCTCGGCGACGGTGATCCTGCTGTTTTTCGCGATCTACTGCGCCAGCGGCATCGTCGCCGGGGCGCGCCTGTTCGAGAGCGTGTTCGGCCTGCCTTATGGCGAAGCGATCTGGTGGGGCGCTGCGGCCACCATCCTGTACACCCTGATCGGCGGCTTCCTCGCCGTGAGTTGGACGGATACGGTGCAGGCGACGTTGATGATCTTCGCGCTGATCCTCGTTCCGGTCATGGTGGTGATGGGCGCCGGCGGGCTCGATGCCAGCCTGGCCCTGATCGCGGAGAGCGCCCACGCCAAGCTCGATCCGTTCAACGGCGGTGCCTTGGGTGTCGTGGGCATCGTTTCGCTGCTGGCCTGGGGCCTCGGCTATGTCGGCCAGCCCCACATCCTCGCGCGCTTCATGGCCGCCGATTCGCTGAAGACGATCCCGACCGCACGCCGCATCGGGATGGCCTGGATGACCCTGTGCTTGGGCGGCGCGATGGCGGTCGGCTTCTTCGCCAACGCCTACTTCGCCGTGCATCCCGAGCACCTCGGCCCGGTCGAGGCGAACAGCGAACGCGTGTTCATCCAGCTGTCGACCGTGCTGTTCAACCCGTGGATCGCGGGCGTGCTGCTCTCGGCCATCCTTGCCGCGATCATGAGCACGCTGTCCTGCCAGCTCTTGGTGTGCAGCAGCGCGCTCACCGAGGACTTCTACAAGGGCTTCGTGCGGCCGCAAGCCGGGCAGGGTGAGCGGGTGTGGTTCGGCCGCGCCATGGTCGCCGCGGTGGCGCTTCTGGCGATCTGGATCGCCCGCGATCCCGACAGCAAGGTGCTCGGCCTGGTCGCCTACGCCTGGGCGGGCTTCGGCGCCGCCTTCGGGCCGGTGGTCATCCTGTCCCTGTTCTGGAGCCGGATGACGCGCAACGGCGCGCTGGCCGGCATGGTCGCGGGGGCGGCGACGGTGATCCTGTGGAAGGAACTCGTCGTCGCGGGCGGCCACAGCAGCCTGTACGAGATCGTTCCGGGCTTCATCGCCGCCGCCATCGCCATCGTCGCGGTGAGCCGCTTCGGCGCCAGCCCGAGCGAGGCCATGCGTGAGCGCCACGAGGGCGTTCGCTCGACACTCCGCGCCGAGGGCTACTGAGCGCGGCTTACTCGCCGCGGGGCTTGCCCTTGAAGCCCGGCTTGAAGTTACCGCCCTTGTAGCCGCCGGGCTTGAAGCCGGGCTTCTTCGCGAAGCGCGGTGCTTCGCCGCCGATCTCGCCGCTGTCGTCCTTCGATGGGTCGTAGGCCTTGAGCATCAGGGCCTGGCCGGCGACGCGCACCTTCTTCAGGTGGGCCATGATTTCCTTGGGCATGCCTTCCGGAAGATCAACCAGCGTGTCGTTGGTGCGGATGTTGATGCGGCCGATGTGCGCGGCCTCCAGCCCGGCCTCGTTGGCGATGGCACCGACGATGTTTCCCGGCTTCACCTGGTGGGCGTGGCCCACGGCGATCCAGTAAGTCGCGAAGCCCGGCTCCGGCGCGCGCGGCGCGTCGAACTTGGCCGGACGCGGCTTCGGCGGGCCGTCCTCGCGCGGGGTGCGCATCTCGGGGCGCCAGCTCATCGGCTCGCCGCGCGGCTGGCGCGGCAGCTTGTCGAAATCGACGCGCTCGCGGCGCTCGGGACGCTCGCCGCGCTCTTCGCGCTCCATCCGCGGCTCGCGGGCGTTCGGGTCGAGCAGCAGGGCGGTATCCCCCTGCGCCAACCGGGCAAGGGCCGCGGCGATCTCGATGGCGGGCACGTTGTGCTCGGTCTCGTAGCGCTCGACGAGGCCGCGATAGACGTCGAGGCCGTCGAGCTGGCGGGCCTGGGTGATGCGGTCGAGGAAGCGGCTGATGCGCGAGTCGTTCACCGCCTGCACGGTGGGCAGGGCCATTGGCTCGATCGGCTGCCGGGTGGCGCGCTCGATCGCCTTCAGCATGCCGCGCTCGCGCGGGCTGACGAACAGGATGGCCTCGCCGCTGCGTCCGGCGCGGCCGGTGCGGCCGATGCGGTGGACGTAGCTCTCGGTGTCGTAGGGGATGTCGTAGTTCAGGACGTGGCTGATGCGCTCGACGTCGAGGCCGCGGGCCGCCACGTCGGTGGCGACGAGGATGTCGATCTTGCGGTCCTTGAGCTGCTGGATCGTGCGCTCGCGCTGCGCCTGCTGCACGTCGCCGTGGATGGCGGCGGCGGCGAGGCCGCGGGCGGCCAGCTTCTCGGCGAGCTCCTGCGTGGCCTGCTTGGTGCGCGCGAAGATGATCATCGCGTCGTAGGTCTCGGCCTCGAGGATGCGGGTCAGCGCATCCAGCTTGTGCAGGCCGCTGACCATCCACATCCGCTGGCGGATGTTGGTGGCCGTCGTGGTCTTGGCCTTGATGGCCACTTCCACCGGATCCTTGAGGTAGGTCTGGGCGATGCGCTTGATCGGCGGCGGCATGGTCGCCGAGAACAGCGCCACCTGGCGCTCCGGCGGGGTCTTCTTCAACACCGCCTCGACGTCGTCGATGAAGCCCATGCGCAGCATCTCGTCGGCCTCGTCGAGAACCAGCGCCTTCAGCTTGGACAGGTCGAGCGAACCGCGCTCAAGGTGGTCGATCACGCGGCCGGGCGTTCCGACGACAACGTGGACGCCGCGCTTGAGGGCGCTCAGCTGAGGGCCATAGGCCTGGCCACCGTAGATGGGCAGCACCTGGAAGCCCGGCATGAAGGCCGCGTACTTCTGGAAGGCCTCGGCGACCTGGATGGCCAGCTCGCGGGTGGGCGCCAGCACCAGCACCTGCGGGGCGCCGGCGCTCGAGGTGCCGATGCGGGTCAGCAGGGGGAGGGCGAAGGCAGCGGTCTTGCCGGTGCCGGTCTGCGCCTGGCCAAGGACATCGCGGCCATCGAGCAGGGGTGGGATGGTGGCGGCCTGGATCGGCGAGGGCGACTCGTAGCCGACGGCGGCGAGCGCCTTCATCAGGCTTTCGGACAGGGCAAGATCGGAGAAGCGCAGCGAGGGCGCTTCGTTGGTCGTTTCGGTATCGGCGCTCATGGCGGCCTCGAGAGTGCCGGCTCAAACGCCCGGCGGGAAGGTCGCGGAGTTTACCCGACCTTCGGGCGGCCCACCCCAACGCCAGCCAACCGGCGGAATTTCCGCCCCCGGCTCGAGGGGCTCACCGCGTAAACTCCCGCCCATGCCTCTGCTCACCTTGAATCGCGTCGACTATGGCGTCGGCGGCCCGCGCCTGCTCGACGGTGTCGACCTCGCCATTGAACCCGGCGAACGCATCGCCCTCATCGGCCGCAACGGCGCCGGGAAGTCCACCCTGCTGAAACTGATCGCCGGCGAACTGCTGCCGGACGATGGCGAGCGTCGCCTCGAAGGCGGGGTCCGCGTGGCCCGGCTCGAGCAGGAAGTCCCCGCCCACCTCGATGGCTCGATCTACGACGTCGTCGCGGACGGCCTCGGCTCGGTCGGCCACGACATCGCCGAGTTCCATCACCTCAGCCATGCCGACGAGGTCGACATGGACGCGCTGGGCCGCGTGCAGGCGCGCATCGATGCCGCCGACGGTTGGCGGCTCGAGGCCAAGGTCGATGCCACCCTGACCAAGCTCGGCCTCGACGGCGAACTGCCTTTCTCGGCGCAGTCGGGCGGCCTGAAGCGCCGCGTGCTGCTGGCCCGCGCCTTCGTGGCCGAGCCGCAGATCCTGCTGTTGGACGAGCCCACCAACCACCTCGACATCGCGGCCATCGAGGCGCTGGAAGCGGCGCTGCTCGACTACAAGGGCTCGATCGTCTTCGTCACCCATGACCGGCGCTTCCTCAAGGCACTGGCCACGCGGATCGTCGAGATCGACCGCGGCACGCTGTCGAGCTGGCCGGGCGACTGGGCCAACTACCTGCGGCGGCAGGAAGAGCGCGCCCATGCGGAAGCGCAGGAGAACGCGAAGTTCGACAAGTTGCTCGCGCAGGAGGAGGTCTGGATCCGCCAAGGCATCAAAGCCCGTCGCACCCGCGACGAAGGCCGCGTGCGCCGCCTCGAAGCCATGCGCCGCGAGCGCGCCGAGCGCCGCGACAAGACCGGCAACGTGCGGATGGCGCTGGCGGAGGGCCAGCAGAGCGGCCGGAAGGTCATCGAGACCCAGGGCCTGACCTTCGGCCACGGCGAGCGCCTGCTGGTGCGCGACCTCGACCTGACGGTGATGCGCGGCGACCGCATCGGCCTGATCGGCCCGAATGGCAGCGGCAAGACCACCCTGATCAAACTGCTGCTCGGCGACCTGCAGCCGCAATCCGGCGAAGTGAAGCAGGGCACCGGCCTGCAGGTGGCCTATTTCGACCAGTACCGGATGGCGCTGCGCGAGGACTGGAACGCGCTCGACAACGTGTCGCAAGGCGCGGAGTTCGTCGAGGTGGGCGGCCAGCGCAAGCATGTGATGGGCTACCTGCAGGACTTCCTGTTCACCCCGGATCGCGCCCGGGCACCCATCCACAAGCTCAGCGGGGGCGAGCGCAACCGCCTGCTGCTGGCCCGGCTTTTTGCCCAGCCCTCGAACCTGCTGGTGATGGACGAACCCACCAACGATCTCGACGTCGAAACCCTCGAGTTGCTGGAAGAGTTGCTGGGCGATTACCCCGGCACCTTGCTGCTGGTCAGCCACGACCGCGACTTCATTGATTCGGTGGCGACGTCGACCCTCGTGATGGAAGGGGATGGCCGCGTCGGTGACTACGTCGGTGGCTACACCGACTGGCTGCGCCAGCGTCCGGCGGCGAGCGTGGCGGCGACCTCGGGAGCGGTGGCGAAATCGACGCCGCTTGCAGCCGTGGCGCGACCGGCGCCGATCGCGGAACCCCCGAAGCCCGCCGCGCCGAAACGCAAGCTGGGATTCAAGGAGCAGCGCGAGCTCGAGGCCCTTCCGGGCCGGATCGATGCGCTCGAGAACGAGATGGCGTCACTCACCGAGGCCCTGTCAGCCCCGGGGTTCTACGCGAAGGACAGTGCGGCGCAAGCGGCGCACCACGCGAGGATGGCCGCCGTGCAGGCGGAACTCGACGCGGCGTTCGCCCGCTGGGCGGAGCTCGACGGCTGATGGCGGGGGCCGCCCGTGCCCGGGTGGCTCCGCGTCAGGCCACGCGCTCGAGGACGAGTCCGACCGAGCGCGGAGGTTCGCCGCGGGCCCGCAAGGCATCGCCCAGCGACGCCTGCTCGGCATAGGCGTTGGCGGCGGCTTCGCGACGGGCGATCTCGGCCCGCGCGCGCTGTTCGATGCGGGCCCCGAGTTTCGCCACGGCCAAATCGGCCCCCGAGGGTTCGGCCGGTGCGAGGGCCGCCGCTTGGATCCTTCGGGCTTTCTCGAGATTGGCTTCCGGGTCGTCGCTCGTTTCGCTGGTGTCGATCTCGACGCTTCCGCCGACGGCATAGCGCTTGCCGTCCGGGCCGGTGATGTAGCTGTAATTGGGACCCGACTTGAGCAGGCCGCCGGCCGCCGCCATGTGGGCCTGCTCATGCTGCCGGACCTCGCGATCACGCGCCTGCAACTGCTGGATCGCCACGCGGGTGCGCGCGTCCTCCAGCGGGTTGCGAGGACTCCCCGCCGTCACCGGCACCGCGGCGCGCAGCGTCTGCGGCTGGCTGGACGCCGGTGCGAGGGCCACCGCCGGCAACGGCGCCGCGACCGCCTCCGTGCGTGACGGGGCGGCGGCGGGCGAGGACGGGGCGATGGACGGGCCGATCAGCATGGGCAGTCCGGTGCGCGAGGCCACCGAACCTTACTCCTGCCACCGGCCCGGTGTCGTGATGCAGCGCACGATCGGTGGCTGGTCGATCGTCAGGGCGGAGCCGCCTTCGAACACGGGGTAGCGCCGCCCTGCGAGGCCGGGGAAGGCGTCGAGCCGGCGTGGAGACCGCGTACACTTCGAGCTTTCACTCAGTCGCCGGAACGACCACCCCCATGAGCGCCCCGAACGCCGCCCCCAACCCCGAACTTTCCGCCCTGGCCTCGGCTGCAGCGAACTCGGGACCCGATGGGGCAGCCCTGTCGCGCTTCGTCGAACGCTTCTACGCCCGCGTGCCGGCGGAGGACCTCGCCCTGCGCCCCGCTGACGCGTGGCTTGCTGTCGCCCGCGACATGCTCGCGTTCGCCGCGGGGCGTTCACCCGGCGCGCCGAAGCTGAAGTTCGCCAATCCCGACGCCTCGGCGCATGGGTTTGCCAGTTCGCACACCGTGCTGCAGATCGCCAACGACGACATGCCCTTCCTGGTCGACTCGGTGAGCATGGCGATGGCCGAGCGTGGGATCGGCATCCATTTGCTGGTGCACCCGGTGATCGATGGCGAATCGCTGATGCACATCGAGATCGACCGGCAGGCGCCGGAGGACTTCGCGGGCATCCAGCAAGCCCTCGAGGCGGCGCTGGGCGATGTGCGCCTCTGCGTCCAGGACTGGGCGGCGATGCGCGACATCATGATTCGTGCCGCCGACGAGATGTCGACGCGGGCCCTGCCGGTGAATGACGTCATCCGCGCCGAGTCGCAGGATTTCCTGCGCTGGGCTGCGGACAACCACTTCACCTTCCTCGGCTATCGCGAGTACCGCGTCTCGGGCGAGGGCGCGGAGCGCACCCTGGCCCCGGTGGAGGGCAGCGGCCTAGGACTGATGCGCCAGACGTCGGCCCATCGCCCCCGAGCGGTGAGCGAGTTCGTCGCACAGCGCCAGGCCGGCGAGCGCGACGTCCTGATCCTGACCAAGACGAATGCCCGCGCGACCGTCCATCGCCCGGGCTACATGGATTACATCGGCGTCCTGGTGTACGACGAGAATGGCGTGGCCATCGCCGAGCAGCGCTTCCTCGGCCTCTACACCTCGGGCGCCTACAACCGTCGCCCGTGGGAAATCCCTCTGGTGCGCCGCCGCCACGACCAGATCATGGAGCGTTCCGGACTGGCGTCGGGCAGCCATAGCGGCAAGGCCCTGCGCCACATCCTCGACACGCTGCCCCGCGACGAGCTGTTCCAGAGCTCGGTGGACGAGCTGTTTGCCACGGTGATGGGCATCCTCGCCCTGCAGGAACGCGTGCGCAGCCGGCTGTTCCTGCGACGCGACCGCTACGGCCGATTCTTCTCCGCGCTGGTCTACATCCCGCGCGACCGCTTCAGCGGCGAAGTGCGCAACCGGATCGAGGCCCTGTTGCGCGACGCCCTGCACGGCGAGCGCATCGATTCGGGTATCAGCATCGGCGAGTCCCCGCTGGCCCAGATGTACCTCGTCATCCGTCCGAAGGCCGGCACGACGGTGCAAGCCGACGCGGCCGGGCTGGAGCAGCGCATCGCCGCCATCGTCCGCAACTGGCAGGACGGCCTGCGCGACGCGCTGGTCCGCAGCAAGGGCGAGAACGATGGCCTGCGCTTGGCCCGCCGTTTCGCCAAGGGCCTGCCCCCGGGCTACATCGACGCGGTCACGCCGGAGATGGCGGCACAGGACCTGATCCGTGCCGACCAGCTCGCGGACGACAAGGATCTCGCGTTGACCCTGTACCAAGGCGACGATGGCCTGCGCTTCAAGGCGATCCGTTTCGACCGGGTCATCGCGCTTTCCGATGCGCTGCCGATGCTGGAGAACCTTGGCCTGCGCATTCTCTCCGAGCACCCGTACGAGCTCGAGGCCGACGGACGCGTGGTGGCCATCCAGGATTTCGTGGTGCAGGCACAGCGCCCGCTGGCCGACCTCGCCGCAGCGCGGGCTGATTTCGAAGAGGCGTTCGCGCGGATCTGGTCCGGGGACGCCGAGAACGACGGCTTCAACAAGCTCGTGCTCGCGGCCGGCATGAGCTGGCGCCAGGTGGCCATGCTCCGTGGCTACGCCAAGTACCTGTTGCAGACGGGCGTGCCGTTCTCCCAGGCCTACATGGAAGAGACGCTGGTGCGCTACCCGCTGGTCGCACGCCTCCTGGCGGAGCTGTTCGAAGCACGCTTCCATCCGGGCCGCGAGAGCGCCGATGCCACGCGTTCCGCCGCCGCGCGCGATTCGCTCGGCCGCGTGCTGGGGGGGCTTGCCGAGGGAGATGGCAGCGCGCTTTCGGCTTCCGTCGAGGCGGCCGCGGCGGCCATCGGCCAGGACCGTCACGCCGCCATGGCGGGCATCGAGGAGGCTATGGGCACGGTGCTGGAGAAGGTGTCGAGCCTCGACGAGGACCGCATCCTGCGCAGTCTCAAGGCCGTCATCCAGGCCACGCTGCGCACCAGCTTCCACCAGCGCAAGGGCCGCGATTACATCAGCTTCAAGTTCGATCCGTCGAAGGTGCCGGACCTGCCGAAGCCGCGTCCTTATCGCGAAATCTTCGTGTATTCGCCTTGGGTCGAGGGCGTGCACCTGCGCTTCGGGCCGGTGGCCCGCGGCGGCCTGCGCTGGTCGGACCGCCGCGAGGACTTCCGCACGGAAGTGCTCGGCCTCGTCAAGGCGCAGATGGTCAAGAACACGGTGATCGTGCCGGTGGGCTCGAAGGGCGGCTTCTTCCCGAAGCGCCTGCCGTCCTCGGCCGACCGCGACGCGTGGATGGCGGAAGGCATCGCCAGCTACAAGCGCTTCATCAACGGCCTGCTCGACATCACCGACAACATCGTCGAAGGGAAGATCGTCCCGCCGGTCGACGTGGTGCGCCATGACCAGGATGACCCGTACCTCGTCGTCGCCGCCGACAAGGGCACGGCGACGTTCTCCGACATCGCCAACGGCATCAGCGCCGAGCACGGCTTCTGGCTGGGCGACGCTTTCGCCTCCGGCGGTTCGGTGGGCTACGACCACAAGGGCATGGGCATCACCGCGCGCGGTGGCTGGGAGTCGGTGAAGCGCCACTTCCGCGCCATGGGCCGCGATTCGCAGACGCAGGACTTCACCTGTGTGGGCGTCGGCGACATGTCGGGCGACGTCTTCGGCAACGGCATGCTGCTCTCGAAGCACATCCGGCTGCTGGCGGCCTTCGACCACCGCCACATCTTCCTCGACCCGAACCCGGATTCGGCGCGCTCGTTCGTCGAGCGTGATCGCCTGTTCAAGCTGCCGCGTTCGAGCTGGGACGACTACGACAAATCGCTGATCTCGGCCGGCGGCGGCATCTATCCGCGCTCCGCGAAGCACATCCCGGTGAGCCCGGAAGTGCGTGCCGCGCTGGGCATCGAGGGTGATGCCGAGCAAATGACCCCGGCGGCGCTGATGAACGCCATCCTCAAGGCGCCCGTCGACCTGCTGTGGAACGGCGGCATCGGCACTTACGTGAAGGCCAGCACGGAAACGCACGCCGACGCCGGCGACCGCGCCAATAACGGCCTGCGCGTGGACGGCCGTGAGCTGCGCTGCAAGGTGGTGGGCGAGGGCGGCAACCTCGGCATGACGCAGAAGGGCCGCATCGAGGCCGCGCTGAACGGTGTGCTGCTCAACACCGACTTCATCGACAACTCGGCGGGCGTCGACACCTCGGACCACGAGGTGAACATCAAGATCCTGCTCGGCGGCGTGATGGCCCGCGGTGGCCTCACGCTCGAGCAGCGCAACACGCTGCTGGCCGCGATGACCGACGAGGTCGGCGAGCTGGTGCTCAACGACAACTACCGCCAGAACCAGGCCATCAGCCTGATGGAGCGGATGAGCATCCCGCGCCTTGGCAGCTTCCAGCACCTGATCCGCACGCTGGAATCGCAGGGCCTGCTGGACCGCGCCATCGAGTTCCTGCCGTCCGACGCCGAGTTCAGCGACCGCCGTTCGCGCGGCCTCGGCCTGACGCGCCCCGAGCTGTCGATCCTGCTCAGCTACGACAAGATCGTGATCTTCAACCAGCTCCTCGACAGCGACGTGCCGGAGGACCCGTACCTGTCGCGCGAGCTCCAGCGCTACTTCCCGAAGGCGCTGCAGGAGCGCTACGCGGCCGACATGGAAGGCCACCGCCTGCGCCGCGAGATCATCGCCACCGCGGTGACCAACTCCATGGTCAACCGCATGGGCTCGACCTTCGTGCTGCGCATGCAGGAGGACACCGGCGAGCAGCCGGCGCAGATCGCCAAGGCCTACACCATCGCGCGCGAGATCCTCGAGGCCCGCGCGTGGTGGTCGGCCATCGACGAGGCCGACCTGCAGGTGTCCGAGTCGGCGCAGATCGACGCGCTGATGGCGATCTGGAACCTGCTGCGCCAGTACACGCGCTGGATGCTGAACCTGCCCGGCGAGCACCTCGTCATCGCGTCGATGGTCGAACGCTACGCCAGCAGCTTGGGCGAGTTGCGCACGGCGCTCCCGCTGGTGCTTTCGGGCGAGGCGAAGGCGCAGTACCAAGCCAGCATCGATGCCTGGAAGCGCAAGGGCTTTGCGCCGGACTTGGCCGCCGATTTTGCCGCGCTGCCCTTCCTCGCCTACGGCCTCGACATCGCCCAGATCGCGTTGCAGCGACAGTTGCCCGTCGCCGACGTCGCACGCGTCTACTTCTCGCTCTCCGACGCGCTGCACACCAAGTGGCTGATGGACCAGGTGGAATTGCTGCCGGTCGAAGGCCGTTGGCACGCCCAGGCCCGTGGCGCGCTGCGCGACGAACTGCAGCAGCAGCAGAGCACGCTGGTCGGGCAGGTGCTCGGCAGCGCGCCGGCCGGCAAGGGCGCGACGGACGCGGTGGGTGCTTGGCTGTCGCGTGAGGACTCGACGCTGCGCTACACGCTGGCCATGTTCGCGGACATGCGCAACCTGCGTGGCATGGATTACGCCACGCTGCTCGTCGCCGTGCGCCGCCTCGGCCAGATCGCCGCGGCCGGCGGCCGCGTCGGCTGATCGGGCCGGTCGGGATGGCCTTTTCGCGCATCGCCTTCCTGGCCAGCCCGACGGCGGAAGCCGAAGCGGCCCGGCAGGCGCTCGAGGCCGCGCACGGCCCTTGCGCCCCGGCCGATGCCGAGGTGCTGGTGGCCCTCGGCGGCGACGGCTTCATGCTGCAAACCCTGCATCGCCACGGTGGGCTGGGTGTGCCGGTGTACGGGATGAAGCTGGGCACGGTGGGCTTCCTGATGAACCAGTACCGCGCCGACGGCTTGCATGACCGGCTTTCCAGTGCCCGGCACAACGTGCTGAGACCGCTGGAGATGGAGGCCACGACCGAAGGCGGGCAGACGATCACGTCACTGGCATACAACGAGGTGTCGTTGCTTCGCCAAACGCGGCAGACGGCGCACCTGCGCATCGCCGTGAACGGCCAGCGCAAGCTCGATGAACTCGTCTGCGACGGCATGCTGGTCGCCACGCCGGCAGGGTCGACCGCCTACAACTACTCGGCGCACGGCCCGATCCTGCCGCTGGGCTCCGAAGTGATCGCGATGACCCCGATCGCCGCGTTCCGGCCCCGCCGCTGGCGCGGGGCCCTGCTGCGCTCCGACGCCGAGATCGGCATCGACGTGCTCGACGCGCTGAAGCGGCCGGTCAGCGCCACCGCCGATTCGCATGAGGTGCGCAACGTCGTCGAAGTGCGCATTCGCGAGTCGCGCACGCACACGGTGACCCTGCTGTTCGACCCCGAACACGACCTCGCCGACCGCATCCTCAACGAGCAGTTCGAGAGCTGATGCGTCCGCTCGTCGTCGCCATCACCGCCCGCGCGCTCTTCGATCTCGAGGACGGCCACGCACTGTTCGAGCGCGAGGGCTTGAAGGCCTATGCGGCCTACCAGCGCGAACGCGAAGACCAGCCGCTGCAGCCCGGCATCGCCTTCCCGCTGGTGCGCAAGCTGTTGGCCCTCAACGCGCTGCTGCCGGCCAGCGTGCCGCCGGTGGAGGTGATCCTGCTCTCGCGGAACTCCGCCGATACCGGCCTGCGCATCTTCAACGCCATCGAGCACTACGGCCTCGGCATCGTGCGTGCGGTGTTCACCAGCGGCGCCGACACCCACCCCTACATCCAACCGTTCGGCGCCCAGCTGTTCCTCAGTGCCAACCCGGCCAGCGTGCGCAGCGCGCTCGAACACGGTGTCGCCGCGGCGACCATCCTGCCGACCGGACTCCCGCCGCTGGATCGCCATCCGCAGTTGCGCATCGCCTTCGACGGCGACGCAGTGATCTTCGGCGACGAAAGCGAACGCGTGTCGCAGGAGGAGGGCTTGCAGGCCTTCCATGACCACGAGACGGAGCGGGCGCGTGAACCGCTGTCGGGTGGGCCGTTCCGCGGCTTCCTCGCGGCGCTGCACACGCTGCAGCAGGCCTTGCCCGCCGACGACCCGCCGATTCGCATCGCCTTGGTCACGGCGCGCTCGGCGCCCGCGCACAAGCGGGTGATCCTCACGCTGCGCGAGTGGGGCATCCGCCTCGACGAGGCCTTGTTCCTCGGCGGCCGTCCGAAGGGCCCGTTCCTCGACACCTTCGGTGCGGACATCTTCTTCGACGACTCGATGCACAACATCGAGAGCGCGATGCGACATGTCGCCGCGGGCCACGTGCCGCACGGGGTCTCGAACGAGTGAGCGGTCCCGTGCCCGCCCCGGCCATCGGTGCGGGGCGGCTCTTCCGTGTCTTCCTCGGGCTCGGCCTGCGCGGGTTCGGCGGCCCGATGGCGCACCTCGCGTTGTTCCGCCGCGAGTTCGTCGACCAACGCGGCTGGATTGCCGCAGATCGCTACGACGCCTTGGTGGCCTTGGCACAACTCGTGCCCGGGCCCGCGAGCAGCCAGGTCGGCGTCCTTCTGGGGTGGCGCTGGGCGGGATGGCGTGGCGCACTTGCTGCGTTCGCAGGATTCACCCTGCCGTCGGCGGTGCTCATGGCGGCGCTGGGCATGGGCTGGGCGACGGGCCACGGGAGCGACGCCGGCGCGGCGGTCCTGCGTGGCCTGATGCTTGCGGCGGTGGTGGTGGTCCTGCAGGCGGTCGTCACGATGCTGCGCAGCACGGGCCTGCAACCGCTGCCGCTCGTGGCCGCGGTGATCGTGGCGATGCTCACGGTGACGGAACCCTTCGAGGGCGCCGCGATGCTTGCCTTGGTCGGTTCGGCGATCCTTGGCGCGCTTCGACCGTCATCAATCCGGGGGCGCCCGGTCGCCTTCGATCCGCCGTTCGTCCCCCGGAGCGCCGCGCGCTGGGCCGCGGTTGGCCTCGGTGGCCTGCTGCTGGTGAGCGCCGCCGTGCTGCACGCGCCTGTCGACCTCGCCCCGGCATGGGGCGTTGCGATGGCCACCCTGCAGTCTGGCGCCTTCGTCTTCGGCGGGGGGCACGTCGTGCTCCCGTTGCTCCAGGCCGGCACCGTGACCCCAGGCTGGGTTTCGCCGGAGGCCTTCACGGTCGGCTACGGCGCGGCCCAGGCCTTGCCGGGCCCGATGTTCGCCTTTGCGGCTTATCTGGGGGCCGCAGCGCAGCCCGGCCCGTGGGCCGCCGGGTCGGCTTTGGGCTCGCTGATCGCGCTGTTCCTGCCGGGTTTCGTATGGATCGTTGTCGCACAGGCGCACGCCGCCCGGCTGTTTGCCTCGACACGCGGCCTCGCGGCTCTCGGCATGGTCAACGCCGCGGTCATCGGACTGCTGGCCGGGGCCGGGTGGCACCTCGTGATCGACACCCGGGTCGCGCTGGGGGATGTCCCGGCGCTGGGCATCGCGTTCGTACTTCTGATGCGCGCCAGACGGGGCGCGTTCTGGGCGGCGGTGATCTGCGTCGCCTACACCCTCGCGGTGGCGATCGGAGCCGGCTGAGGCCCGGCGCCTCGCCAAGCGTGCAGTCCCAAGGCGAGCGCCGTCAGCGCCGCGCCGCCGAGGAAGGCCGCGACGCCGCCCCGCCACTCCCACAGCACCGCGGCGAACAGCGCGCCGATCACGCCGCCGAGTCCGGACGAGAAGCCATACAGCAAGCCTTGCCCGGCGCTGGCCTCGTGGCCGGGAAACAGCGCCGCCATGCGCTGCATCAGGCAGGCGTGGAACAGGGCGAAGCCCAGCGCATGCGTCGATTGCGCAAGGAGCATCAGCGGCATCGATGAGGCGAACAGCGCCACCACGGCCCAACGCGCGACCGTGAGGCCCAGGCACAGCGCCATCAGGCGATGCACGCCGTGGCGCCGGATCAACCCCGGGGCCCACCAGAACAGGAGGATTTCGGCGGCGACGCCCACCGCCCAGAGCAGGCCGACGGCGAGCCCGTCGTGGCCATGGGCTCGCAAGTGCAGGGTGTAGAACACATAGAACGCGCCGAATCCCGCCTGCACGATCAGGGCCAGGACCAGCAGCGGCCGCA
>Ga0209278_1000761_pt1 | contig 22283 bp, 13 predicted proteins | sample JI81BgreenDNA_FD_187504 | JGI IMG/M metagenome (GOLD analysis project Ga0209278, IMG submission 187504) | Wastewater effluent complex algal communities from Wisconsin, to seasonally profile nutrient transformation and Carbon sequestration -... | ecosystem: Engineered > WWTP > Effluent > Algae... | reverse complement strand
TGCAATTGCGGGTGTTGAAAAAACCCACATTCCAAAAAGTCCAAACCAAGAGAAAAATTGCACCCAACTCAATTGACGCATGGTTTCGGGCATTTTGGCAAAATCAGAGAAAATGTCTGTAAGTTTTGCTTCTTTTACTGGTTCGCCCATTGCGGCTTGATGCTCTTTTTCGTCGCTAAATTGAGCTAATTCTTCTGGCGAATATTCTTTAGTTGTAAAAATTGTAATCAAAATTGAACCAATAAGGATTAATGCACCAATTATAAACGAATAAATTAGATTGTCTGGAATTGCAGAAGTTTCAGTTGTTAAGTTACTAATACCAAACCAATTGGTTAATACATAAGGTAACCATGAACCAACCACTGCGCCAATACCGATTAATGCTGTTTGAACGCTAAAACCAAGTGTGTGTTGATCGGCACGAAGGCTATCACCAACCAATGCTCTAAAAGGTTCCATAGCAATGTTGAAAGAAGCATCCATAATCATTAACATTCCTGCGCCAACCCAAAGTGCTGGCATGAATGCGATAAAAATTTCGGCTTGAGGCATCAGGATTAATCCGATTGAAGCTAATAATGCACCAACTAAGAAATAGGGTTTTCTTCTTCCAAATCTTCCCCAAGTGTTGTCGCTATAATGACCAATTATTGGTTGAACAATTAATCCCATCAAAGGAGCAATTATCCAAAACCATGATAATTCATGAACGTCGGCGCCAAAAATTTGGAGAATTCTGCTAGCATTAGCATTTTGTAGGGCAAAACCCATTTGTATCCCTAGAAATCCGAAACTCATGTTCCAAATTTGCCAGAAACTTAACTTACGCTTTTCCATTATCGTAATTTATAGATTTATAAAACGACAAGCGATGTGCTTATCAAAACTTAATTTTATTTTCGAAGTAAAAGTATAAGCTTTGATTTATTTCGGTAAAGATAAAAAACAATTTTAATTGTAGAATAAAGTCCACATCAAATTGAAAATGCTGATTTACGAAAACGTTATTTGTTGATAAATTATTGAATTATATGGTTGATTCTCTTTCTACCAATTCGGTTTCGATAACTTCGGTTTTGTATTGTTCTTCTTCGTCTTCTGATTCCAAACGGTCAATTAACATCTTAGCGGCTTTTCCGCCCATTTTTATTCCGTTTTGGCTAACCGTTGTGATGCTTGGAGTAGAATATTTGGAAATGATTCCATCGGTGAAACCAATTATTGAAATGTCTTCAGGAACTTTTTTTCCTAGTTTGTTAGCTATTTTTAATGCAGTAACAGCAAAAAGTTCGTTAACAGCAAAAATGGCTTCGGTTTCGTTGTTTTGCAGAAGTTCTTCAATATAATGGTCAAAATCTTCGGTGTCTTCGATTTTTAGAATAAGATTTTCGTTAACTTCAATGTCATTGCTTTTTAGCGCTTTTTTATAACCGTCAGTTCTTAGTTTACCAACGCTTACATAATCAACGGTAGTGATTAGTGCTATTTTTTTTAGTCCTTTATCGATTAAAAATTGTGTTGCATTGTAAGCAGCATGAACATCATCGATAATGATTTTATCGCATAAAATTTCATTGGTTACACGGTCAAACATTACAACAGGCATGCCTTGGTTGATGACTTCGGTTATGTGGTGAAAGTCTTTTTTTTGCTGCGTTTCTTTGGATAAAGACATGATAAAACCATCGATACTTCCGCTGGCTAGCATTTCCATATTGATGACTTCTTTATCAAACGATTCGTCGGAAAGACATACTAAAACATTGTATCCGTTTTCGTTAGCAACATGTTCAACACCACTAATTACGGTAGCAAAAAAGTGATGAATAATTTCGGGAATGATGATGCAAATGGTCTTAGTTTTTTTGTTTTTTAAACTTAAAGCAATGTTGTTTGGCTTGTAATTATACAATTTTGCAAAAGCTTGTACTTTTTGTCGCGTGTCTTCGCTAATTTCCAAACTGTTTCGTAATGATTTTGAAACAGTAGAGATTGAAACATCCAATTCTTTTGCAATTTGTTTTAGTGTTACTTTTCTCTTCATTTTTTGTTTACTAATGATTTGTCAATAAAGATATATTTTTTTTTCATAAACGTCAATTTTATTCTCAAAAATGTGCTATAACTAAAAAGTTTTCAACACGAAAACGTTTTCGAAACATAATTAACAACTGTTCGTTTTTTTAAACCTTTTTTTTACATAATTTTAACAATTCGAAGCTAAAAGTATAAGCACAAAAACAAATTTTAACCTAAACAAAATTTATGAAAACAATTTACAAAAAGTTGTTATTTTTATTTCTGATTTTGCCGTTTAGTGCGTTTGCGCAAACGATAAGCGGAGTTGTTATGGATGCAGCATCCAATCAGCCTTTACCAGGAGTAAATGTAATAGTTAAAGGTGCCAACAAAAGCACAACAACTGATTTTGATGGAAAGTTTCAATTGGGTGGACTTAATAATGGAGACGTAGTTCAGTTCTCTTTTATAGGTTACACTGCTCAAGAGGTGAAATATTCTGGTCAAAAATCATTATCAATTTCTTTAGTAGAAGAAGCTAATCAATTGCAAGAAGTTGTAGTTCAGGTTGGTTATGGTAATGTTAAGAAAAAAGATGCAACAGGTTCTGTAGCAACATTAGGAGCGAAAGATTTTAATAAAGGTACTGTTGTTACAGCTGAAAATTTATTGAATGGAAAAGTTGCGGGTGTTTCTGTAAATACAAGTGGAGCTCCAGGTTCGGGTTCTGAAATTAGAATTCGTGGTGGTTCGTCATTATTGGCTTCTAACGATCCGCTTATTGTTATAGATGGTTTGCCTATAAGTAATTCTGGTGCAAGTGGTTCAACTTCGGTTCTTTCGTCTTTAAATCCAAATGATATAGAAAGTTTTACTGTTTTAAAAGATGCTTCTGCTACTGCCATTTATGGTTCAAGAGCTTCTAATGGAGTTTTAATAATCACCACCAAAAGAGGGCAAAAAAAGTTAACAGTTGATTATAATTTTCAATATGGAAGTGGAAAAAGGTTTAATACAGTTGATGTATTTTCAGCTGATGCTTACAGAGAGTTGATAGCAGGAGTTTATGATGATAATGGAAATCTTTTAACTCCAGGTATAGGTACGCCTAATCAAATTCAAAAGCTCGGAAATGCAAATACTAACTGGCAGGAGGAAATATATCGTAGAACTGATTTTGTAGATAATAACATCTCAATTAAAGGTGAATTGTTTAACAGAATTCCAACTCGTTTTTCTTACGGTAATACTTATCAAGAAGGTTTGAGGCTTACTAATGAGTTTACAAGAAATTCTTTCGCTTTAAACATGAGTCCTACATTTTTTAAAGAACACTTAAAAATAAGATTGTCAGCAAATTATACTAACCAAAAAAATAGATTTGCAGATGGTGTTGAGGGTTCAGCTATTCGTTTTGATCCTACTCAACCTGTTTATGATGCGAGTTCTCCTAGTGATGGTTTTTTTGAGTATTTTCAAAATGTTAACAATCCAGACGGACCACAATATGCAACACCAGCTATTTCCAATCCTGTAGCACAGTTGCTACAAACTAATGATAGAGGACAAAATAATAGATTGTTTGGTAATTTTGAAATTGATTATAAATTTCATTTCCTACCTGAATTAAGAGCAGTTGCAAATTTTGGTTATGACAGAAATGCGGGTAATAGAAGAGTTACTAGAAGTAGTAATGCTCGTTCAGGGTTTCAAAATAATAATATTTCAAGAGGAACTAACTATTATGATGAAAGTGAAAGACTTAATAAATTATTGGATACTTATTTAGTATATAATAAAAAATTTGGTAAAGTAGATTTTGAAGGAACCGCAGGATATTCATACCAGAAATTTGAAAATAGTGGTTTAGCAGGTTACAATTCAACAGATCCATCTGCTGTGCAAAGAGTTTTTGTTGATGATGATGTTGTTTTGATAGGTTTCTTTGGTAGAACTAATTTTAACATAAATGACAAATATTTGTTAACCTTAACTTACAGAAGAGATGGAACTTCTCGTTTTGGAGAAGATAATAGATGGGGTGATTTTCCAGCGGCAGCTTTTGCTTGGAAGTTAAAGGATGATTTCTTCAAAGACTCTAAATTCCTTTCAGATTTGAAATTGAGGTTGGGATATGGTGTTACAGGTCAACAAGAAATAGGAAATACATTATTTTATCAACAATTATACAACATTGGAGATCCAAACTCCCAATACGTATTTGGAAATACGCCACTACCTGTAGGTGTTCCTAGTGCATATGGACCATTAAAATGGGAAGAGACAACTACTTATAATGCAGGTGTAGACTTTGGATTTTTAAATAATAGAGTTAGAGGTACATTTGATTTATTTTACAAAAAATCAAATGATTTATTTCAGGTAGCTCCATTTCCAGACGGAGGAAATTATTCAAATGAAGGACCACAAAACGTTGGTGATATGAGTACAAAAGGTGCTGAAATTTCGCTTGACATTGCATTGTTTAACTCTGATAAATTTGACTGGGATATAAATGTAAATGCTACAAAATATGAGAGAAGAATTGATAAAATTGCTCTAGGAAATCCAATTTACACTGGCGCAACAGGTGCTGGTACTGGGGGAACATCTCAAATATTACAAGAAGGATTTACGCCTAATTCATTTTTTGTTTATAAACAATTATACAATGATCAAGGACAGCCAATTGAAGGAGCATTTGCAGATTTGAATGGTGATGGTATTATTTCTGGTGATGATAGATATATATATTACAATGCTGATCCTGATTTGTTGTTAGGTTTCTCATCAAACATAAGATTCAATAATTTTGATTTTGCATTTAATTTGAGAGCAAGCATTGGAAATAGAATTTTAAATACAATTAAATCAACAACATCATATTACTCTCAAATTGAAGACGGTCAATTACAAAATGTATCTACAAATGTATTAAATACAAATTTTCAAAACCAAAATGGAGAAAATGTATTATCTGATATGTTTGTTGAAAATGGATCATTTTTGAGAATGGACTACGCTACCCTTGGATATACTTTTCAGAATTGGTTAGATGGAAAAGCTAAATTAAGGATATTTACAGGTATACAAAATCCATTCATAATTACAAAGTATTCTGGTTTAGATCCAGAGCTTACAGGTGGAATTGACTCTACAATATATCCAAGACAAAGACAAATATTATTTGGAGTTAATGTTAAATTCTAAAAAAAAATGAATATGAAAAAAGTTAATTTAAAATTCTTTTCACTCGTACTATTATCTGCATTGTTAAGTGTTTCTTGTACAAGTGATTTAGATGTTGTTCCAGAGGGGATAACTCAAGAAGAAGTTGAAGAATTTTATTCTCGTCCAACTGCTTATAAACAAGCACTTGCAGGAATTTATGGTAATTTATCTTTAACAGGTACAGGTGGAGCAGGTTCTTCCAATATAGGCGGAATCGATGCAGGAACAAGTCAATATGGTAGAGTTTTGTGGTATATGGAAAACTTAACGACCGATGAAGTAATTTGGAGTTATGAAAATGATCCGGGAGTTAGGGAAATTCAAAGGAATATATGGACAGCTTCAAACCCAATTATCAGAGGAATGTTCAGTAGAGCTACTTATCAAATAGCATTAGTTAATGAATATCTTAGACAAACAAGTCCTTCTTCTTTGTCAAGAAGAGGTGTTGTAGATGCTCAGCTCTTATCAGAAATTGAGTTGTATAGAAATGAAGCAAGAGCATTAAGAGCTTTAGCTTATTATCATTTAATGGATTTATTTGGTAAAGCTCCTTTTGTAACCGAGAACGATCCTATTGGATTTGCTGGTCCTGAGTACAATAGACAACAAATATTTGATTACATTGAAACTGAACTTTTACAGATTTTACCAAATTTAAAAGACTCGAGAACTAATGAATATGGACGTTTGGATAAATCTTTTGCTAACATGATTTTGGCAAAAATATATTTAAATGCTGAAGAATACATAAATGTAAATAAATATCAAGAATGTTTGACTAAATGTCAAGAGATTATTAATTCAGGGTATGTTTTAAATAATAATTATCTAAATAATTTTACAGCAGATAATCATTTGTCAAGCGAAATGATTTTTTCAATCCAATCGGATGGTTCTTTGACGCAAAATTATGGCCCTACAACTGTTATTATAAACGGACAAGTTGGTTCTATTGAAGGTAATGGAGCACAGTTTGGAGTTGGAGGTTGGGGAGGAGCACTTCGTCTTAGAAAGCAATTTGTTCAAAAATTTGATGGAACTGAATTTGATAATGATGTCAGAAATACAATTATTTCTGGTTCACGAAGTGCAGATATTAATTTGATTTCAGATAGAGATCAAGGTTTTATTTTGGCAAAATTTTCAAATATAACTTCAACTGGTCAAGTGGGTATAAATACAACATTTGTAGATACTGATTTTCCTCTTTTTAGGTTGGCTGACGTTTATTTAATGTATGCAGAGGCTCAAATAAGAAAAGATGGTTCAATAAACTCGACATCTTTGGGATATATTAATGATTTGAGAGAAAGAGCAAATAATGGTTCTACAATAGCTAATGTAACTACTGCTGATTTGAATTTTATATTAGATGAAAGAGCAAGAGAACTTCATTGGGAAGGTCACAGAAGGCAAGATTTAATTCGTTTCGGAAAGTTTACTGGAGGTAGTTATAATTGGGCATGGAAAGGTAATGGCACGAATGGAATTGCTTTGCAAAATAATTTGAAGTTGTTTCCAATTCCTCAAGCTGCTTTAGCTTCTAATCCTAATTTGAATCAAAATGCAGGTTATTAATAATTAGTTAAAAATTAAAATAAATAAAATGAAAAATATAGTAAAATCAATAATTGCAATAGCAATATTAGGCACAAATATATCATGTGAAAATGAAAAAGATTTATTGTTTCTAACTCCAGAAGGTACATTTGATATTTTATCACCGGTTACTGGTGATGGAGTAGAATTAAGTCCTGAAACTCCACAAAATCCGGGTTTAGCTTTAACTTGGTCTGATGCAAATTACGGAGGAACACCAACTGCAATAACTTACACAGTTGAAATAGATAAAACAGGTGATAATTTTGATACTCCACAAGTTTTGACATCTACAACCAATACTTATGCTTCAATAACTTCCGAAGAATTAAATCCTGCTGTTTTAGCTGTTGGCTTAGCACCATTTGAACAAGGATCGATTGATGTAAGAATAGTTTCTACAGTTGGAACTAGTGCAAGTGAAGTTCAGTACTCTAATGTAATTAATTATTTTGTAACACCTTATACTACAGAAACTCCAAAGTTATGGATGCCAGGAAGTTACCAGTCAGATTCGGGGTATGGAAACAATTGGACACAGTCATCTGCGGCTACATTAGCATCGGAGGGATTTGGAAATACAAATTTTGAAGGTTACGTATTTTTTAACTCTGCTCAAGCTGCTCCATCAGATGGATTTAAATTTACAGATGCTCCTAATTGGGATAATGGAATTTTTGGAGATGATGGTTCTATTGCTGGAGTTTTAACTTCTCCTGGTGATAATATTGGTGTTAATGCTGGATATTATAGAGTTACTGCAAACACTTCAACATTAACTTATAATTTAACAGCAACTCAATGGGGTATAGCTGGAAATGCGACTACTAATGGTTGGGATGGTATGATACCGATGACATACAATCCAGCAACTAAGAAATGGTCTATTGTAGCAACACTTTCTACTCAAGCTGCTCCAGATAATGGTTTGAAATTTAAAGCAAACAGCGCTTGGGATATTAATTTAGGTGATAATGGCGCAGATGGATCTGCAGAATACAATGGAACAAATATTGGAACAACAGCTGGAACATATTTGATTGAATTAGATTTGTCAAATCCGAGACAGTATACCTATACTTTAACTCCTCAATAAAGTGTAACAAAAGGGTTTCTCAAAAGGAAACCCTTTTAAATATTAAATTACTATGAAAAAAAGTTTACTTATTTTTAATCTACTGTTTTTGAATTTCTTGTTTGCGCAAGTAACAATTACACCAAGCACATTTAATGTTACAGATCAAATTACAATAACAGTTTCTACAGCAACTCAAGCTTGTAATGCAGTTGGAACAAACCCAGCAAAATTATATATGCATGCAGGTGCTGGTGATGATACAAACGCTTTTGGTTTTTCTGTTGTGGGTAACTGGGGACAAGATGATAATATTGGTTTAATGACTAATAACAATAATGGAACCTGGAGTATAACTCTAACACCAAGTACTTATTTTGGTTTAAATGCAACTCAACAAGCAAATACTACTAAACTTGGAATGGTATTTAGAAATGCAAATGGTAGTCAAACGTTAAAGTTGCCACCAAGCTGTGGTGATTTTATATTTAATGTTGGTGCTTTTCAATTAAATTTAACTTCGCCAGCAAATAATAGCGCAACCATAATGAATTCTGGTGGAAATTTGTTGATAACAGCAAATAACACAGGAGGAAGTGCAAGCTATAATTTAAAAGCTAATGGCATTTCAATTAATACAAATGTAGGTACATCTTATTCGTTTAATCATACTAATATAACAGCTAATACTACCTATCAATTAGAAGTAACTCAGGGTTCATCAACAATTACTAGAAATTTTTCTGCCATTGTTAATCCAAGTACTGTTACACAAGCATTACCTTCTGGCTTAGTAAATGGAATAAACTATAATCCAAATGATAATACTAAAGCTACTCTAGTACTAGATGCGCCATTTAAAGACTTTGTATACGTTGCAGGGAGTTTTAATAATTGGCAACCAGGAGTTAATTATGCAATGAAAAAAGATGTTGCACCATCAACAAAATTTTGGTTAGAATTAACTAACCTTGTTCCAGGAGAAAATTATACCTATCAATATTGGGTTGGAGATCAAACCAATCGACCAGCCAATTCTCCAGCATTTGTTAAAGTAGCCGATCCATGTTCTACAACAGTATTATCTCCTTTTGATGATCCGTGGATACCATCAGTATCTTATCCAAATTTACCTCAATATCCTGCTGGTCAAGAAAGAGAAGTAACATTGTTAAAAACGGGTGAAACTCCTTACAATTGGATAGTTACAAATTTTGTAAAACCAAACAAAGATAAACTGGTTATCTATGAATTATTAATTAGAGATTTTGATGCAAATAGAAACTACCAAGATGTTATTAATAAAATAAATTATTTTAAAAATCTTGGAGTTAATGCTATACAACTAATGCCAGTTATGGAGTTTGAAGGGAATGAAAGTTGGGGTTACAACACAGCGTTTCATATGGCGTTGGATAAATTTTATGGAACCAAAGAGAAATTTAAAGAATTAGTAGATGTTTGTCACCAAAATGGAATAGCCGTTATTCTAGATATTGCATTCAACCACGCTTTTGGAAGAAACCCAATGGTAAGAATGTGGATGAACGATCCAGAAGGTGATGGTTGGGGTGCGCCAAGTACAGAAAACCCTTATTTTAATACTACAGCAAGGCATTCTTACAGTGTAGGAGATGATTTTAATCATTCCTCAACATTGACTAGAAACTATGTAAAACAAACAATCAAACACTGGATAACAGAATTTAAAATTGATGGTTTTAGATGGGATTTAACTAAAGGATTTACTCAAAACTGTACTGGTGGAGATGACGGATGTACTAATGCTTATCAACAAGATAGAGTTGATGTTCTTAAAGAATATGCGGATTATTCATGGAGTTTAGATAATGATCATTATGTAATTTTTGAACATTTAGGTTCTGATAACGAAGAACAACAATGGGCAAATTATAGACTTAATGAAGGTAAAGGAATTATGATGTGGGGTGAAATGTTTACTCAATATAAAGAGTTAGCAATGGGATTTGCTACACAAAATATTAGTAGAATGACGCACACAAGTCGAGGCTTTAATGGAAAAAGACTTATTGGTTATCCTGAAAGTCATGATAAAGACAGAATGATGTACGAAGCAATTACTTATGGTAATGGTGGTGGAACAGCTCCAGTTAATGGTAATTTAACCAATGCTTTAGCTAGAATGGGAGCAATTGGTGCAACCAGTATTTTGGTTCCTGGTCCAAAAATGATTTGGCATTTTGGAGAATTAGGAAGTAATCAATCTATTTATACATGTGCAAATGGAACTGTAAATGATGAAGGTTCATTTTTACCAGGTGATTGTAAATTAGATACAAAGCAGCAAGTTCAATGGTCAGAAAATTGGTTAGCAGATGCAAGACGTACTGCGATTTATAACGATTGGGCTAGAATGATAAAATTAAAAACGAGTGAGCCGGTATTTAATGGTGATTGTTCAATAAGTCCTAACGGAAGTAATATTCGTCAAAGGATTTATGTGTATGATAATTCATTGCCTTCAAGTCAATTGAAAAATGTTGTAATCTTGGCAAATTTCTCTGTAGCTAATCAAAATATAACTCCAGATTTTCCTTATACTGGAACGTGGTATAATTTAATGGATAATACTTCATTCAATGTAACAAATACTACAACTGCTATCACATTAGCACCAGGTCAGTTTAGAATCTTCGGAAATCAAGCGGCAACACTAAGCAATCCTCAAAACCAAATAGCTTCGGTGAAATTATATCCAAATCCAGCAAACAATTATTTTGTTATTGAAGGAGAAATTTCTAAAGCCGAAATATTTTCTGTTACAGGACAATTAGTTAAATCATTTGACGGTGTAAATACTACTGATTATCAATTTGATATTAACGATTTGACTAAAGGTGTTTATCTAGTGAAAGCATTTGATGCTCAAAATAGAACAAAAACAATGAAATTAATTAAACAATAATTTGGTTAGAGTTAGTTTAGTTATTGTAAGCCACGCTGAAAAGTGTGGCTTACTTGTTTTAAAACTAAAACAAATCTTTTTATGATATTAATAATTGATGTAGTTTTGCTACATGAAAAAGCCATCTAAGTCAATAATAACTAGAATTTTAAAATGGATAGGAATTTCAATTTCGTCCATACTTGCATTATTATTTGTATTACCAATACTTTTTCCCGGAAAAATAGCCGAAGAAGTAAAAGCATTTGCCAATAAAAAACTCGACGGAGAACTAAATTTCAGGGAGGCAAATCTGTCATTTTTCAATCACTTCCCATCGCTAACATTAACCTTGACCGATTTATCTCTAAAAGGTTCCGCCCCATATAAAAAAGAAACATTGCTTTCTGCGGATGAAGTTGCTTTTGGAATTGACTTATCTTCATTATTGTTTGATAATAAAGTAAACATAGATAAAATTTATGTTTCCGATGCCTTGATAAATGTTTTAGTTAATGAAAAAGGAGAAGCAAACTACAATGTTTATATTTCTGAAGAAGAAACTGCCGAAAAAGATCCATCTGAAACCGCACTTCGATTAGAAAAAATAGCTATCGAAAATACTCATTTGGTTTACAACGATAAATCGGCTAAGATTTTAATCGACGCCAAAGGTTTCAACTATGTTGGAAATGGAGATTTAGACAAATCTATTTTTGATTTATATACCGAAGCCAAAATAGAATCCTTCGATTTTACCTATGACGGCGAACAATATCTAAAAAATAAAAAAGTAAATGCGGATTTAATCACAAAGATAAATACCAATTCTTTAGCATTTGTTTTTGAACAAAATAATTTGAAAATAAACAAATTGCCAGTTGAATTCAAGGGAAAATTTGACTTTTTGAGCAATGGATATTATATGGATTTCAGTGTAAAATCTGAAGACAGTCATTTAAGCGAATTTTTCTCGGCATTACCGCCGCAATATGTGACTTGGCTTGACAAATCTAAGGTTAAAGGTAAAACCGATTTGTCGATGTCGTTAAAAGGAAAATACATCGCTTCACAGAATTTAAAGCCAAATCTTGCTTTCAATATGAAAATCCGTGAAGGATATGTCAACTATAATCAAGCGCCAGTTTCAGCATCCAATATTTTCTTAAATTTTGATACTAAATTGCCTTCTTTGGATACCGAACAATTAACGATAAACCTCGATTCTGTTTTTTTCAATCTCGACAAAGATTATGTAAAAGCGATTGTAAAAACCAAAGGTTTAGCTACGCCAAATGTTGCTGCGCGAATTGAAACCAAAGTCAATCTAGCAACACTAAATCGTGCTTTTGGACTTCAAAATATGGAGTTGCGCGGAACGTTGAATACCAATATTCGAGCACTTGGAGTTTATGACAAAAAGAATAATAAAATTCCAGTAACCAATGGAAAAATCGAATTGAAAAATGGTTTTATTAAAACCGATTATTATCCAAATCCAATTCAAAATATTAACGTAATTGCCAATGTAATTGATAAAAAAGGTTCGTTCGATGATTTGAAAATTCACATCAAGCCAGCATCTTTTGACTTTGAAGGAAAGCCAATTTTTGTCAATGCCATGCTAGAAGATTTTCAAAATATTAAATACGATATCAAAGCAAAAGGCGAATTGGATTTAGGTAAAATCTATAAAGTTTTTTCACAAAAAGGTCTTGATTTGAACGGTTTTATCAAAGCCGATGTATCTTTTAAAGGAACACAAGCCGATGCCACGAACGGCAATTACACCAAGCTTCAAAACAAAGGAACGTTAGTGTTGCGTGACATCAAAACCAGTTCAGAATATTTGCCAAAACCATTTATTATCCGAGAAGGAACATTTGTTTTCAATCAAGATAAAATGAATTTCAACGAATTCAAAGCAACCTATGGCGAATCGGATTTTAAAATGAACGGATTTCTGAAAAACGTAATCGATTTTGTATTAACCGATAAAGCCATTTTAAAAGGTAATTTCAACTTACAATCGAATTTTATTAATGTCGATGAGTTTATGTCAAAACAGACAGTTACGATTGATTATCCGCCATTAGCAGCTCCAGATGAAACAAGAGTAGAAAATACAGTAATTATTATTCCGCCAAATTTTGATTTAGAATTTAACGCAATTGCTAGTAAAGTCAATTTTGAAGACTTGAAATTAGAAAACTTGAAAGGGAAAATGAACATTAATAAAGGTCAATTAACGTTAAAGAATTCCGCTTTTGATTTAATTGGTGCCAATGTGAAAATGGATGTCGTTTATGGAAGTCAATCGTCCGAAAAAGCATTTTTTGACTTCAAAGTAAATGCCAAAGATTTTGATATAAAACGAGCTTACAACGAAGTTAAAATGTTCAAAGAAATGGCTTCTGCTTCCGAAAGCGCCGAAGGAATTGTGTCTTTAGATTACAATGTTGCTGGAATTTTGGATAACAATATGATGCCAATTTATCCTTCATTAACTGGTGGCGGAACGCTTTCTGTCAATAAAGTGAAAATGAAGGGGTTTAAAATGTTTGGAACCGTAAGCAAAAAAACAGGGAAAGATGCAATCGCTAATCCTGATTTGAGCAAAGTTGACATCAAAACCACCATAAAAAACAACATCATTACCATTGAACGATTTAAGTTTAAAGTAGCAGGTTTCCGACCAAGAATTGAAGGAACAACTAGTTTTGATGGGAAGTTGAATATCAAAATGCGATTAGGTTTACCACCATTTGGGTTATTAGGAATTCCATTAAAGATTACAGGAACACAAGAAAATCCTAAAGTGCAACTCGGTAAACAAACTGAAGATTTAGAAGAAACCGAATACGATGGTGAAGTGCCAACACCTTTGCAAAATCAATCAGCTACGGAAGAAAAGTAATAATTAATTATCAAGCTATTGAAACTATTAAGAAATTCGGTTAATTAAGAGCAATAATACTTAATGAATCTTGATTTCTTAATGGTTTTTTAAAAAGAATTGAATTTTTGTCAAATAAAAAAGCCCAAACAATTTGTTTGGGCTTTTTTGTGGTACCTCCAGGAATCGAACCAGGGACACATGGATTTTCAGTCCATTGCTCTACCAACTGAGCTAAGGTACCGTTGCTAATGCGGGTGCAAATATAGAACGATTTTTAATTTATCCAAAAGAAATTCTAAAAAAAATCTATTGTAACTTCGCAGTTCTAAATTAAACCGTATGCTTTTAGCAATTGATGTTGGAAATACCCGAATTAAAACTGCTGTATTTGAGCAGAATACACTTTTGGAAGTTTTTATTTTTCAAAAAGAAAAATTTTCAAAAGAATTGAATTTTATTTTAAATAATTTTCCAAAAATCGATAAAATCACGGTTGCTTCGGTTGGAAATATAGAAAAAACCGATTTTTTGGACTTTGAAAATAGAGCGAAAATTAACTTTATATCAAAAGAAAGTGCTTTTCCTTTTTCAAATTTATACGAAACACCCAATACACTTGGAATTGACAGAATGGTTTTGGCAGCAGGAGCAGTTTTAAAATTCCCTAATCAAAGTAGGTTAGTGATTGATGCTGGAACGTGTGTAACCTATGATTATATTGATGAAAACGACAATTATCTTGGCGGTGCAATTTCGCCAGGAATTCGATTACGCTATGAATCATTGCATCAATTTACTGCAAAATTACCTTTATTGACTAAAGCTTCTCCTGAAAATATAATTGGAAATTCTACTAATCAATCAATACATTCGGGCGTAATCAATGGTTTAGTGAATGAAATTGACGGGTTTATAGACTATTGCAAAACCTTAAACGCTAATTTTATCATAATTTTAACTGGTGGCGATGCAGATTTTTTGGCTATGCGATTAAAAAATACCATATTTGCCAATCCAAATTTTCTCTTAGAAAGTTTGAATCAAACATTTCAATACAATCAAAAATGATTAAAAAAATTATAGTAAGCTTCGGTTTGCTTTTTGCTCTGTCTTCTTATGCTCAAGAAGGAACGGCTTCGCCTTATTCTTTTTATGGAATTGGTGATGTGAAATTTAAAGGTGCAGTCGAAAATCGTTCAATGGGTGGTGTTTCTGTTTTTTCTGACAGTATCCACATGAACTTACAAAATCCGGCTCATTTAGCAAGTTTAAAGTTGACAACATTTACGGTTGGTGGAACAAGTCTAAATACAACCTTAAAAACAGAAAATGCTAAAGAAAAAGCAAGAAGAGTTACTCTGGATTATTTAGCAGTTGGTATTCCAACCGGAAAATTAGGAATTGGTTTTGGGGTAATTCCTTATTCGTCTGTTGGATATAAAATCAATCGTTCAATCAAAGATGCTGAAGGTAATGTTCTTGAACAAACAGGATACAATGGAATTGGAGGAATCAACAAAGTGTTTTTGGGAATGGCTTATAAAATTACCAAGAAATTAAACTTTGGAGTTGATGCACAATATAATTTTGGAACAATTGAAACAACGAGTTTTAGATTGGAAACTGGTGTTCAAGATGGAACAGTTGAAGAAAGTTTTTCTAGAATTAACGGATTGAATTTCACAGCAGGATTAGCTTATGAAACTAAAATTAAAGATAAATATACACTTTTTAGTTCATTAGTGTATTCACCTGAAGCAAATCTTAAATTTACAAACAAAAGAACTATAATTGTTGATGATCAAACGGATATTCAGCCAGTAGAAAATTTAAATTTGAATTTGCCTTCTAAAATTGCTTTTGGTGCAGGTTTTGGTGAAGTGAAAAAATGGGTTGTCGGAGCCGAAGTAACGTTACAACAAAATAGTGATTTAAAAAATAGATTTGACGATATTACTGGTGTTAAATTTGAAAACTCCACTCGTTATAGTTTAGGTGGTTATTTTATACCAAATTATAATTCTTATTCGGGTTATTTTAAAAGAATTACTTATCGTGGAGGTTTGAGATATGAAAATACAGGTATGGTGTTGCAAAATAAAAGTATAGAGGATTTTGCCGTTAATTTAGGTGTGACTTTACCGTTGAGCGGTACTTTTTCTAATGTTAATGTTGGTTTCGAAATGGGTAAAAGAGGAACTAAATACTTTAACTTAATTGAAGAAAACTACTTCAATTTAAGTGTTGGATTGTCATTTAGTGATAAATGGTTTGAAAGACGTAAATTCAATTAAAAAAAATAAAAATGAGAGTAAATATTTTAATGATTTTACTAGCTATCTATTCAGTTAGTAATGCACAGAAAATGGATTGCTCTAAGCAAGTAAAGGAATACAAAGATTTTTTGGTACTTAAGAAAATTGATGAATCAATTCAACCTTGGGAATTAGTTTTAAAAAATTGTCCAAAAGATAATCCAGAACTATATACTGATGGAGTTGATATATATCAGTACAGAATTGAGACAGCCAAATCTATAGAAGAAAAAGAAAAATTTGTTCGCGATTTAATGAGACTTTATGATCAGTTTCATAAGAATTTCCCAGAAAGTTCCAAGGATTATGAATTAAAAAAAGGAATGCTCTTGGTTGATAATTCTATCGGTACTGATGACGAAATTTTAACTCTTTTTGAAAGTGGTTTTTCAAAAATTAAAGATGTTGAAGGTAGAGTAATCTTCACCTATTTTAGACTTTTTAATAAAAAATTCAAAAATTCTGACAGTAAAATTTCTACTAACATTTATGTAGAAAAATATTCAAGTTTGTATCAGTTAACTAATCAAATGCTGTTGTCAAAGCCAAAATATAGTGATGAGTATAACGCAACATTGAGGTCATTAAAATCTGAGGCAAGATCAGTTATTAACTGTGAAAATCTAACTAAATATTATGATGATAAAATCAATGAGAATAAAGAAAATGTACAATGGTTTGAAACTGCATTAGATATCTTGTCTAACAGATGTTCTGATAAACCAATTTTTCTTTCAATGGCTCAAAAGTTTTATGAATTAAATAGAAATTCAAAATCAGCCGGATTTTTAGCATTAGCATCAGTTAAGAATAGAAAAACTGACGACGCAAAAAAATATTTTGAAGAAGCAGCAATTTTAGAAAATGATTCAATAGAAAAGGCTAAAATTTATTACAACCTTGGAGCAACATTATACAATGGTAATTTGGAAAAAACAAAGGAATTCATGAACAAATCCATTAGTTTTGATCCAATGTTAGATAGAGCTTATCTTTTCTTATCAAATGCATATGTAAATAATGCTGAAAAGTGTACAGAAAATGATTTTGATAAAAAAGCGGTTTATTATTTAGCAATTCAAACAATTAAAAGAGCTCAAAATAAAAATCCAAAATTTGCAGGAAAATATGATTCTTTAATAGCTGAGTTAGAAAAAAAATCACTTTCGGTTGAAGAAATTTTTCAAGCAAAATTATTTGGTAAAACATATAAAATTAAATGCGGAATTAACGAAATTGTTGAATTTCCTCAAAAAAAATAATTCATTACAGAGTTGAAAAATAAACTTCTACATATTTTTTTGATACTGACTTTGCTTATTTTGGTTTCTTGCGAAAGCAACTTCCGTGAAGTACAAAAAATGGGTTTTTCAGAATTCAGTCCTAGTGGCGAAGCTGATTCAATTAATTTAAAATATACCGATTCGGGAAGAATTAAAGCCGTTTTAATAAGTCCAAAAATGCTCGAATTTGGAATGGTGGAATTTCCATTTACCGAATTTCCAAAAGGAATTGATTTGACTTTATTTGATGCAAACGGCAAAAAAACTTTTGTGAAAGCCAATTATGCCATTTCTTATAAAGGAACCGATTTGATTGATTTACAAGGAAAAGTAAATATTTTCAACGAAACTGGAGAAAAACTCGAAACCGAGCAACTTTATTTCGACCAAAAAAACGAATGGTTTTTTACCCAAAAAAAATTCAAATTTAGTTCGCCAAAAGGTGTTTCCTATGGCGAAGGAATTGATTTTAGTAAAGATTTTAAAAAAGTAAACTCCCAAAAAATATCAGGAGAAGTTAACGAAAGCGAATAACTATGAATTATTTAAAATTTACCCAATATGCCTACTTAATTGCAGGTTTAATTTTTGCCTATGATGCTTTTTCAAAATGGCAATCAGGCGATGACAATTATATTCTAAGTGCTGTTTTTGCAGTCATTGGATTGTTTATGTTTTTCTTCCGAAGAAACTATGCAAAACGATTTGAAGAGCGCAATAAAAAGCAGTAAAACCTAATTGTTTGTAGAAAATTAAAAAATACAGTAAAAATATAAGCAACTGATTGTTATTATTTCACAGATAATTGTATTTTCGCAAACTGAATTAAAAAATTAACATAATAGAAATGGCAGTTTTATCAAAAATTAGAAACCGTTCTGGCTTATTGATTGCAATTATTGCATTCGCTTTATTTGCATTTGTAATTGGAGATTTGTTTCAAAGTGGAAGTTTTGGACAACCTTCAAGATATGTAGGAAGCGTTAATGGAGAAGATGTTGCATTTGAAGAATTTAGATTAAAAGTAGCAAATGCAGAAAAAGGCGGACAAGGAATAACTTCAGTTCAAGCTGCAAACCAAGTTTGGAATCAAGAAATTAGTATTGCTTTATTAACTAAAGAATTTGAAAAACTAGGACTTAGAGTTGGTGAAAAACATATTGTTGAAGTATTCAAAGCCGATCCAAATATTGGTCAAAATCCAATGTTTTTGAATGCGGTTGGAAAATTTGATATCACTAAATTCAAAGAATATTTCAAGGCAAATCCTGAAGGAATTCAATTCTTAAAAGATAGAGAAAAAGATGCTGAGCTAAACGCAAAGTATCAAATCTATAATTCATTAGTGAAAGGTGGTTTATATACAACTAATGCAGAAGGAAAATTAAAATATGAAGCGGATGCAAATAAAGTAACTTTTGACTTTGTAAATGTTCCTTATTCATCTATCAAAGATAGCGATATCAAAATTACAGATGAAGAAATCAATGCTTACGTAAAAACAAAAGAAAAACGTTTCAAATCAGAAGAAACTCGTGAAATTGAATACGTATTAATTGAAGAGAAACCATCAACTACTGACGAAACTGAAGTTAAAGCAAAAGTAGATGCATTACTTTTACCAAGCGTTCGTTACAACAAAGAAACGGGTAAAAACGATACTATTCCAGGATTTAGATCGGCAACTAATATTGCTGAATTTGTAAACGCAAATTCTGATATTCCATTCGATTCTACTTATATCGCTAAACAAGATTTACCTGCAGAACATGCTGATAAACTTTTTGCTCTAGCAACAGGTGAAATTTATGGTCCATATATGTACAATGATTACTATTGTATTTCAAAAGCATTAGGAAGAAAAGCGGGTGCAAAATCTAAAGCTAGTCATATTTTAATTAGCTGGGAAGGAACACAAGTGCCAAACAAAAAAGAAAAAAGAACAAAAGAACAAGCACAAGCAAAAGCTACTGAATTATTAGCTCAAGCACAAGCAAATCCTAGTAATTTCTTTATGTTAGCAATGACAAACTCTGACGATTCGTCAGCGCAACAAGGTGGTGATTTGGGATATTTTGCTCCAGGTCAAATGGTAAAACCTTTTAATGATTTCGTTTTCAATAACCCAATCGGAAAAATTGGTTTAGTTGAAACTGAATTTGGTTACCACATTATCAACGTAACCGATAAGCAAGATGCTATCAAAATGGCAACAATTGCTCAAAAAATCGCTCCATCTGAGCAGACAAATAACAAAATTTACGAGCAAGCTACTAAATTTGAAATGGAAGCTGCAACCAAAGATTTTGCAACGTTAGCAAAACAAATGAAACTTACTGTTGCGCCATCGGCAAAATTAAAACCAATGGACGAAAGTTTTGGAACTATCCAAAATCAAAGACAAATTGTAAAATGGGCTTTTGCTGATGATACTAATACAAATGATGTTAAACGTTTTGAAATTCCTAATGTTGGACATGTAATTGCTAAATTGAAAAAAGTTACTCCAAAAGGATTAATGTCAGCAGAAGAAGCTCGACCAATGGTTGAAAATATTCTTAAAAACAAGAAAAAAGCAGAGAAAATCAAAGCTAAATTAAACGGTTCTTCTTTGGCTTCATTAGCAACAGCTAACAAAGTTACAGTAATGAACGCAGTAGATTTAACGTTGTCAAATCCTGCACTTCCTGGAGCTGGATTTGAACCAAAAGTTGTTGGAACAGCATTTGCTTCAAAAGTAGGTCAAGTTTCTAAACCAATCGATGGAAATTCTGGAGTTTATGTAGTTGTTACAAAAGCAGTGACAAAAGCACCAGCAATCAAAGATTTCAAAGAACAAGTAACGCAACTTTCAGCACAAGCTAAAGGTAATGCAGGAAGAATTATGTCTGCATTAAGAAACGAAGCAGATATTGAAGATAACAGAGCTGATTTCTATTAATAGATTTTAAGTATCAAATAAAAAATGCCTCAAAGTAATTTGAGGCATTTTTTTGACTTATATTTTCTGTGTGACTTTGCGAAACTCTGCGAAAAAACTTTGTGAAACTCTGTGATACAATTAAATTAATATCATTTCATCAAAAGACAGAACGGTTTCAAAACCTTTTTGGGTGAAATAATCGGTTGGATTTTCTTTTGAGATAGTCATAATAAAATCGCCACCCCAAGCGCCAAGACTTTTTATAATTCCATTAAAATTGGGAAACAAAGCTTCTTTTACGGTTGAAAGTTCCAAAATTTCACTCATTTGAATTTCGTGATTTTCAATTTGCTGGGCAAAATGTTTCACATCGGTTGTTTCAATAATGTTTTGTGTAATTTGATTGAAAACGGGGATGACTTTTTGAATGTTTCCTTGTTTGTTATAATATTCAGTTATGGCTTGGCGACTGTTTTGTTTTTTATTTAGGTAAACGAAATAGATTTTGTCTTTAAAAGTTGGTTCAAAAAAAATTGGTTTTACTGTTGGATTGTTGTTTTCTAATTGGTATAAAATAGCCGAATTATTTTGAGCACAAGCAATGTCATAACCGCTTCCGCCAAAGCTATTTCTTAGCAGTTGAAACGCATCAATTTCTAACCATTGCGCAATATTGTTGATTAAGGTTGACGATGTTCCTAAGCCCCAATTTTTTGGAAAACTCAATTCAGTAGTGATTTTATAACCATTGGACTGAGTTATGAAATTTGAATTCTGAAGATACGCTTCGTGTAAAATGTCAATTAGTGTGTTTTTCACGCTTTTGATATCGTCAAATCTTTCTTTTCTAATAATTGATGAAAACGGAATGTTGTCTTCAAACCAAATGCTTCCATCGCTGTCAAAACTTGTCCAATTGATGATGTCGTTTTCTCCTTGTTCTACATGTAGTGTTTGACCAAATTTTGTTGGTAAAGCCAACGCAATTGCGCCATCGAGTACAACATATTCGCTGGTGATGAGTAATTTTCCGTTGCTGTAGAACTTTTTTTTCATGAAGCTGATTTAGTGCTATGGTTTCCTTTTTATCCCCGATTGTAGTGGTATCGTCTTTTGGGACGATAGTAACGAAAAGCGGGAAAATGGTTTATAGAAATTCGCAAGCGATTCGATCCTAATTTATTTTCTTAATTTTTCAATTAATTCTACTACCGAAGCGTGAGAAATAGTATTGTTTTCAAAATGTTTGGCAATGGCTATTCGCTCTTCTTTGGTGGCTTGAAATTGGTTTAGGATGTTGTTGATGTGCATTTTCATGTGACCTTCTTGAATTCCGGTTGTGGTAAGCGAACGTAATGCGGCAAAATTTTGGGCTAAACCGGTTACGGCTACAATCTCCATTAGTTCGTGGGCTGACGGTTTTCCTAATATTTCCAACGCGATTTTTACTAACGGATGCAATGATGTTAGTCCGCCAACGGTTCCTAAAGCCAATGGAATTTCCATCCAAAAAGTAAATATTCCGTTTTCTATTTTGGCATGTGATAAGCTGGAATAAGTTTCGTTTCGAGAAGCATAAGCGTGAATTCCGGCTTCTACGGCGCGAAAATCGTTGCCTGTAGCAAGGACAACTGCGTCGATTCCGTTCATTATTCCTTTGTTGTGAGTAACGGCACGAAAAGGTTCGATTTCGGCGATTTTTACTGCTTGCACAAACTTTTCGGCAAATTCGGTTGGGTTTTCTATTTTCTTTTCGGCTAAATCTTCCACTTTACAGGAAACTTCGGCACGAACAATGCAATTTGGAACGTAATTAGACAAAATGCTCATCACAACTTGGATGTTTTTTTCGTCTTCTGAAAAAGGTTCAAATTGTTGCGCTTCGTCTTTTAATGTTTTGGCAAATTGTTCCAAACACGAGTTGATGAAATTCGCACCCATGCTATCTTTGGTTTCAAATGTAGCATGAAGTTGAAAGTAGTTTTCGAGTTCGTTGGTTTTGTTTCG
>Ga0209278_1000760_pt1 | contig 22286 bp, 22 predicted proteins | sample JI81BgreenDNA_FD_187504 | JGI IMG/M metagenome (GOLD analysis project Ga0209278, IMG submission 187504) | Wastewater effluent complex algal communities from Wisconsin, to seasonally profile nutrient transformation and Carbon sequestration -... | ecosystem: Engineered > WWTP > Effluent > Algae... | reverse complement strand
CCTTCATCGCGCGCAGGATCGGCCATGTCAGCGTATGGTCGCCGCCCAGCGTCAGGGGCGTTACCCCCGCCGCCAGCACCTTGCGGTAATGGTCGGTGATGATGTCCACCGTCCTTTTCAGATCGAAGGTGTTGATCGGCACATCGCCCAGATCGGCGACCTGCAGATGATCGAACGGCGCCGCGCCTGTTGCCATGTTGTAGGGGCGCAGCATCCGGCTTTCATCCCTGATCTGGCGCGGGCCAAGCCGGGTGCCGGAGCGGTTGGAGGTACCGTGATCCATCGGTATCCCGATGAAAGCCACGTCCAGCCCGTCGGGCGAGGTCGCCGCAGGCAGCCGCATCATCGTCGCCGGCCCGCCGAAACGCGCCATCTCGTTCCCGCCGAGGGGTTGGTTGAACGTCTTCATCTGCCTTTTCCTTCCAGCCAATCCCGGATGATCGTCCGGTGCCGTTCTCCAGAATAGCTCGGGAAATGCCCGCCATGCACCACCCGCACGGGCAGGGCCAAAAGCCGCTCCATGGACCGGATGTACTGGTCCTGCTCCTGCGTCGTGGTCCCCTCGATCAATTCGCCATCATAGACGATATCACCGGAAAACAGCACGCCCGTCGCCGCCTCCCACAGCGCGATGCCCCCCGGCGAATGGCCGGGTGTGTGGATCACCTCGAATTGGCGGTCGCCCAGATCGACGACATCGCCATCCCAGAGCAGCCGCGTCGTGGGCGCGGCCAGCACCGCATAGGTGGCCGATTGGTAAGGCTCTGGCGGCAGCGCGGTGAAGATCTCATCCGTCACATATTTGTCGGCAAAGGTGTTCTCCCGCGTGGGGGCGCGCAGAAGATGTGCCTCTGCCCCGTGGCAGGAGCGGCAGGGGAATTCATGGTGGCACCCCACATGGTCGAAATGCGTGTGGCTCGCCACCGCCTCCAAGGGCCGCTCCGTGACCAGCGGCACCCAATTCCGCAGGGAAACGACCCCCATACCGCTGTCGACCAGCATGTCGCGGTCCCGCCCCCGGATATGCCAGACGTTGCAGCGATAGAATTCCCGCACATGCGGCTCGTCGATCCAGGTGACGCCATCGCCCACCGGCCGCACGCGCCACCAATCCCCCGGCCCCATCCGTTCCATCATGCCTCCAGCACCACGAAATCCGTGGCCCCCAGATCCAGCACTGCGCCCGTCTCCACTTCCGCCCCCTGCGGCAGATGCACCACCAACCGCAGACCCGGTGCCGCCTCCGGCGCCACATGCGCCCGCAGATGCGTGCCGAAGAACACCGTTTCCACCACCCGGCAAGGGCCAAGGCGCAGCGAACCCCCCTCGGAAATCGCCTCTGGCCGGATGCACAAGACCCCGTCCGGCACCGCAACAGGGCCAAAGGCCGCCTCACCGCCCTTCACGGGAACCTTGTTCACCTCGCCCATGAAACCTGCCGAAAACAGGCTTTTGGGGCGCAGATACACCTCTCTCGGCGGACCCTGATCCGCGATCCTGCCGCCGTTCATCACGACGATCCGGTCGGCAATCGCCATCGCCTCTTCCTGATCATGCGTCACATGAACGAAGGTCGTCCCGACCCGCCGCTGGATTGCCTTCAATTCATCCTGCATCGCCCGCCGCAGTTTCAGGTCCAGCGCCCCTAAAGGCTCGTCCAGCAGAAGCACATCCGGCTCGACCGCCAAGGCCCGCGCCAGTGCGACACGCTGGCGCTGCCCGCCGCTCAGCTCATGCGGCCGCCGCGCACCGCGCCCATCCAGCCCCACCAGCGCGAGCATCTCTACGGCCTTGGCTTCCCGCGCCGCCTTGGCCACCCCGCGCATCCGCAGCCCGAACCCCACATTCTCGGCCAGCGTCATGTGGGGAAATAGGGCGTAGTCCTGAAAGACCGTCGTCGTCGGCCGATCCTTCGGCGCGACGCCGCCCATGTCCCGCCCGCCGATCAGCACGTTGCCCGATGTCGGCTCGGCAAACCCGCCGATGATATTCAAAAGCGTGGTCTTGCCGCATCCCGAAGGCCCCAGCAGCACGGCGAACTCCCCCGGCGCGATCTCCAGATCGACGGAGTCCAGCGCCAGTGCCGTCCCGTATCGCTGCGTCACCGCGCGGATGGATACGCCCGCCGTCATTTCACCCTCCGAAACACGAAAACCTCCAGCAGGACCACCAGCGTCACGGACACGAGGAAGACCAGCGACCCCACCGCATTGGTCGCGGGCGAAATCCCTGATCGCAGCATCGACCAGATCTCCACCGGCAGCGTCACGTCGAACCGGGTCAGGAGGAAGGCGATGATGAATTCGTCCCAACTGAACGTGACCGACAGGAAGAAGGCCGCCGCCAAGGGGGCCGCCAGCATCGGTGCGGATACCAGCAGCAGCACCTTCCACTCCGGCGCGCCAAGATCGCGCGCCGCGCGTTCGGCGTTCTTCTGATGATCCCCCATGGCCGCATAGGTGATGGCAAAACACAAAGGCAGGTTGATCACCACATGCCCCACCCCCGCCGTCCACAGCGACAGCCGCACCCCCGCCTGATTGAACACCGTCAGCAGACCCAGCGCGATGATCAGGTAACTTACCGTCATAGGCGCGATCAGCACGCCGCGCATCAGCACCGATCCCGGCAATCGCACCCGGGCCAAGGCATGGGCCGCCAGAAACCCCAATATCAGCGCGATCAGTGACGAAACCGCCGCCACCAGCGCCGAATTCACCAAGGCCTCCATCAGATCCCGTTCGCCCAGCACCCGCCCATACCAATCCAGCGTGAACCCCTGAAAGGGCGGCACGGGCAGCCGCCCATCCTGAAAGGAAAAGGCCACCAGGACCACCACCGGCAGAAAGACAAAGGCATAGGCAACGGCCAGATAGGCCCATGACAACGCGCGCATCGCTACACCCGATCCAGCCGCAGCCACCGGCTGGACGCGAAATAGGCCAGCGTCACCACCGCCATCAGGACGACCGAAAGGGCGGATGCCAGCGGGAAATTCCCGCTCCGCCCCATCTGCAACATGATCAACTGCGGCAGCGTCAGTTCCGCATTCCCGCCCAAGATTTGCGGCGTGATGTAATCCCCGATGCACAGCACGAATGTCAGGAAGGCCCCCGTTACCACCCCCGGCAAGGTCAGGGGCACGATCACATGACGAAACGTCTGCCACCGCCCCGCCCCAAGGTCCGCCGCCGCCCGCGCGTAGTTGGGCGACAACTGGATCAGGTTGGCATAGATGGTCAGCGTCAGCAGCATGACGAAGAAATGCACGAACCCGATCACGGTCGCTGTCCGCGTCGCTGCAATCTCCAAAGGCTCACCGATCACCCCGGCCCAGAGCAGCGCCTTGTTCACCACCCCGTTCTGCCCCAGCACCAATAGCCACGCATAGGACCGCACCACATAGGACGTCCAGAACGGCAGCACCGCCATCAGCAGCGCCAGCCGCTGCCATCGCGCCGGCACCCGGAAGGCAATGATCGCCGCCAAGGGATAGGCCAGCACGACCGATACCACCGTCACCACCACCGTGATCTCAAGGCTGTTCAACAGCGCCTTCAGCATCGTCCAGTCGGTGAAAATGCGGACGTAGTTTCCCGGATCGAATCCCCGCACCACCTCGCGCCCCTCCATGTGCGCGAAGGACAACGCGACCATCGCGGCAAAGGGCAACAGGAAGAAGGCCGCCGTCCACAGCAGGGCAGGGGCCACAAGGCCCCAACCCATCCGCTTTTCTGCCGCCTCCAGCCTCACGTCGTCACTGGTTCAGCATTTCGGTCCACATGTCCTGCATCGCCGTATCCAGCGCCGCATCCGGAATGGGGTAAAGCTGCCCCCGCTTTAGATATTCTGTCTGCTCGTTCCAGCGCAGCACGGCGCGCTGCTCCATGCTGAGCGCATCGCCCGTCTTTGCATTCGCGGGCATGCCCCAGTAGCAGGAACTCGTTGCCAGCCGTGCCTGACCCTCCGGCGATACGATGTACTTCACGAACTCCATTGCAAGATCGGGTTGTGTGGATCCCGCAACCACACCGATGGATTGCGCCCAGCGCAGGCCACCCTGTTTCGGGATCGTCCAGTCAAGGTTCGGATTGTCTGCCGCCAGGACGGCCGTCAGCCATTCGCCGCCGCCCACGACGATATCCACCTCGCCGGTCGCAAGGGCCGTCTGCGCCGACACCACATCCGATACCTGCTTTGCAGCCGCCCGCAGATTGAAAAGCGGCTCCTTCAAAGACCCAAGGTTCTCGGCGGTGATATCCGCCGTGTCTATGCCTTGGCTCAGCGCCACCAGACCGATCACTGGCAGATAATAGTCGTAGATCCCGATCCGCCCGTCGTACTTGCCCGAGACAAGCGCGGACATGTCCTCCATGTCCGCCGGGTCCACCTTCGTCTTGTCGAAGGAGATGGTGTTGTAGCCGAACTTTTCGGTTACGGCATAGGTCTTGCCGTCGACCGTATTGTTCTCGGCCATCACGACCTCAGGAAAGAAGTCCTGCGTTGGCAGTTCCTCGGGCGGCAGTTCGGCAAGAAATCCTCCTTCCACCGCGCGTTTCACGTCCACCGCGTCAATTACCAGAACATCCCATTCTCCCGGCAGCGACTGTTCAAGGATCTGCAGCCCCGCGGCAGTCCCTTCGTATTCCTTTAGGTTTACCGTAACGCCGAACTTCTCTTCGAAGGGCTCGATCAGCGCCGGGTCCGTGTGGTCGCACCAGACAAGGGCATTCAATTCCTGAGCGAAAGACGGTGACGCGGCCGCCAAAAGGGCAAGCGCGGTCAGGGGAAGGGTCATTTTCTTGGCCATTCTCATCTCCATGTCGGGGTGTCGGGCTGCCTCTGTCGGGCGCTGTTAGAAAAGAATTGAGTTCGTTCAATTTTGAAGTCAATGTCAAAATTCGGGCGAAACATGAACGATTGCCATGGCAGGATTGCGTCAAAGACAGAAGGCCGACCGGACGAGCCGCATCCTTGAGGCCGCGACGCGTCTGTTCCGGGAAACCGGCTATGGGGCGATCCGGATAGAGGATATCGCGCAAGCGGCAGAGGTTTCGGTCGGCACGCTCTATAACTACTTTGCAAACAAGGGAGATCTGTTGCTGGCAATCGTATCGATGGAGGTGGAAGAGGTCCTGTCAGCCGGGAAGGCGGTGGTCGACAACCCGCCCAAGGATGTGGCGCAGGCCTTTTCCTCCCTTATCGGCATCTACTATGACCATTCGTTGCACTACTTGTCCAAGGAGATGTGGCGTACGGCCATGGCCATTTCGATCGAGGCCCCCGCTACGCCGTTTTCCGACCGCTACACCGAACTTGATGCCCTTCTGTCGCGGCAAGTCTGCGATCTTGTCCGGCGCCTGCAGGTTCTTGGCTACGCAAGGCCCGGTATCGACGCAGAAGCGGTGGGGCAACTGGTGTTCAACAACCTGAACCAGATGTTCACCGAATTCGTGAAGCGGGAAGCGATGCCGATAGAGGACCTTCACGCCCGAACCACGCGCCAAAACGCCCCGATTGCGGCCTATCTTACCGGCAACGCCTAGAACATAGCCTTCATGCGGCGCACATGGGCAGGATCGGCCTGCAACGCATCGGCCGCCAATGCCAGGGTGGCCTCCACCACATCTTCGTCGATCACATCGACCAATCCCCAGGCAAGCGCCTCATCCGCCGTGACCCGACGACCGGCAAGGATGATCTGCCGCGCCCGCGCCGGGCCGACAAGGGCCTGCAACCGCGCCGGATCGGACGGCTGCGGGAGATAGCCGCGCTTCATCACCGGATAGAAGAACTGTGCGGCTGGCACGGCGACACGCAGGTCGCAGGCAAGAACCATCCCGAAGGCCCCGCCCGCCAGCGTTCCGTTTAATGACGCGATGGTCAGTCCCGGATAATGCGCGATCCGACGCGAAAGCACCTCCCATTCCGGTGCCTGACCAAGGCCCTGCGCCATGCCATCCAGATCCGCCCCGGCTGAGAAGACTTTTCCCCGCCCGGTCAGGATCAGGACGGAAACGCCATCTGCCGCCGCCCTTGCGACCGCCGCATCCAACTCTGCCAGCATCGGTTGCGTCAGCGCATTCGCCTTGTCCGGGCGGTCCAGCGTGACAAGACGCGCGGCACCACGATCCTCCACCCGGATCATGCGATCAGACCCACAGCGCGGCGGATGCCTTCGTCCCGCAGCGACACGTCCCGGCCAAGCCATTCATCCGCCGCATCACCGCACATCCACACCAGCGCCCGCGCCGGCCATTCCGGCGGTACATGATCCTCCCATGAAAGCTGGCTTATCGGGTTTACGCCGGAAGCCTTGATCTTCACCTGCATCTCCGTCGCAACCGTTCCGGGCGACAGACCCAGCACCCGGATGCCATGCGCCCCTTCCTCCAGATGTGCTGCCTGCGTCAGCATCAGGGCGCCCGCCTTCGACGCGCAATAGGCGCTCCAGCCTTCGAGTGCCCGAACGGCTGCGCCGCTCGACACCGTGATGATCGTGCCCCCGCCTTGGGCGCGCATCACCGGAATGACCGCTTTCATTCCATGGAACACACCTTTCAGGTTGATGTCCTGCGTCCGCCCCCAATCTGCAGGGTCCGCATCCGCTAGACGGGCAATCGGGTCCACAACCCCGGCATTGTTGATCAGCACGTCGATCCCGCCGAACCGCGCCTTTACCACGCCCATGGCATCACGGACCGAGGCCCAGTCCGAAACGTCGCAACCAAAACCGATGGCCGCCGTTCCAAGTTCCGACACAAGGCTTTCGATCTGTCCGGCAGAGCGGGCAAGCAAGGCCACCCGCGCCCCTTCGGCGACAAAGGTGCGGGCCGCTGCTGCCCCGATTCCCCGGCTGGCGCCTGTGATGACGACTGTCTTACCCCTCATTGCCTGTCCTTCTTCTTGCCACGGTTCCATCCGATGATCGTCATAGCCCGGAGATGACGGGGAATGTAATCCCTTGACCCTGCCGCGAGGGGGGAGGATGCTCCGCCGCAAAAGGTTAAACGCATCGAAACGAGGTTCATTATGTCCATTCGCACGCTGGCGGGAACAACCGCCGTGGCAATTGCATGTGCTGCACCGGCACTTGCCGAAGTTACGCCCGAACAGGTCTGGGAGAACTGGCTCGCCTTCTCGCAAAGCAGCGGACAGACCGTAACCACCGAGAGCGTCGAGCGGGACGGGGATTCCCTTGTCGTTACCGGCATGAAGATGGCCATCGCGCAAGAAGGCGTCACGGGCGAAGGCAGCATCGACGAATTGCGCTTCACCGATCAGGGCGACGGAACGGTCGCCGTGACGATGTCGGAAACCTATCCCTTCAACCTGACGATCGCACCTGCAGAGGAAGGCGAAGGACCCACCTCACTGACCATCGAGGTCCGCCAGCCCGGATTGTCGATAATCGCAAGCGGCGACACAGCCGAGACGGCCTATGATTTCTCGGGCCCCGAGATCACCGTTGCCTTGACCAGCATCGAAGGCGTCGATGCCGAAGCCGTGGATGTCACAGCAGAGGCTAAGCTTTCCAATGTCGCAGGGAAGTACCTGATCGTTCCGGGTGAGAATGAAAGCACGGCCCTGAATTCCAGCTTCACCGCGCAATCGATGGTCCTCACGGTCAATGGCACCGACCCCGATCCCACCCCGGCTGACGGGGAAACAGGTCCCTCCACGCTGAAAGTCAACGTGACTATGGCGGACATGGAGGCCACCACGAATGGCAATTTCCTGTCTGCAGCGGCGATGGCCGACATGGCCGCCGCCCTGAAGGCAGGCTTCGCGTCAGATGGTACCATCAACACCGGGGCAACGACCTACGACATGGAAGTGACCGACGCGACCGGTGTCACCAAGATCACCGGGAAATCCGCGACGAACTCCATCGGTTTCTCGATGGATGCGACCAGTCTCTCCTATTCCGGTGGCGCGACCGGGGCGGAACTCTCGATGTCGGGGCCGGAAATTCCCTTCCCGCAGATCAACCTCGCCTATGCAGAAGCCGCCTTCGATTTCCTGATGCCGGTCGGTGCGACCGAGGCCCCCGCCGACTTTGCCTTTCTGACCAAGATCGTGGACATGACGATCTCGGATGAGATCTGGGGCATGTTCGATCCGACAGGGCAGCTTCCGCGTGACCCGGCGACGATCGTGATCGACACGAAGGGCACCGCGACCCTGACGACCGATCTGATGGATCCTGCCGCGATGGAAGCGTTGGGTGATCAGGCACCGGGGGAGTTGAACTCGCTCGACATCAACGAACTGCGCGCAAAGATCGCCGGTGCGGAATTGACGGGCAACGGTGCCCTCACTTTCGACAATACCGATCTGGTCACCTATGGAGGGATGCCTGCACCCACGGGCAAGATCGACCTGAAGCTGGTGGGTGGCAACACCCTGATGGACAAGCTGGTGGCGATGGGCCTTCTGCCCGAGGATCAGGTGATGGGCTTCCGCATGATGTTGTCGATGTTCGCCAATGCGACCGGAGAGGACGAGCTTTCCTCGACGCTGGAATTCAAGGACGGCGGTTTCTTCGCGAACGGTCAGCAATTGCAGTAACAACCTGTGCAGCATCGAGGTCCCCGTCGGATCGACGGGGGCCTTTTCCTTTGCCGATGCTTGCGCAGCGATATGCATCGGACTACCTCGAAGGCGCAGACCGGAAGGAACCGCTATGACCATCTCGCTCGACTCCCTGACGGAACGCCTGCTTGATGCGGCCAGGAACGCCGGAGCCGAGGCGGCGGATGCCCTTGCGGTGCGCGGCACCTCTCAGACTATCGATCTGCGCAAAGGCTCATTGGAACAGGCAGAGCGGGCCGAGGGAACAGAGATCGGACTGCGTGTCCTGTTCGGTGGACGTCAGGCATGCGTGTCTGCCTCCGACATCTCGGACCGTACGATCACCGCGCTGGCCGAGCGGGCGGTTGCCATGGCGCGCGAGGCACCGGAAGACCCTTATGCCGGCCTGGCAGACCCTTCGCAGATCGCGCGCGGCTGGGATCTCGCCGCACTGGACCTGACGGATCCGACCCCGGAACCCGATGCCGCAACGCTTGAGTCCGACTGCCGCAGGGTCGAGGCGGCGGCGATGGCGGTTTCCGGCATCACGCAGGTGGAGGCAACAGCAGGATATTCCGCCCGCGAAATGCACCTTGCTGCGACGAACGGATTTTCGGGTGGCTATGGCCGCACCTCTCGTTCGCTGACGGCTGTCGCCTTCACCGGTCAGGGCACCGGGATGGAGCGTGATTGGGCAGGCGAGTCGCGCACATTCCAGGCCGACCTTCCGGTCGCCGAAGGGATCGGTGCCCTTGCGGCGGAGCGGGCGCTTGCGCGGTTGGGCGCGACCAAGCCGGTGACGGGGACATATCCTGTCCTGTTCGACGAACGCATCGCCTCGTCCCTCATCGGGCATCTGCTTTCTGCGGTGAACGGGGCCGCCATCGCTCGCGGGGCAAGCTGGCTGCGCGACGCGCTGGGGCAGCAAGTGCTGCCCACCGGCCTTTCAGTGATCGAGGATCCGCATCGCCCGCGGATCGGTTCTTCGCGCCCCTTCGATGGTGAGGGTCTGCCCACGCAGCGCCGCGCCATCGTGCAGGACGGCATCCTGACGGGCTGGACGCTGGACCTTGCAACAGCGCGCAAGTTGGGGATGCAAAGCACGGCCAATGCCGCGCGGGGCGCGTCTTCGCCGCCTTCGCCCGCCACGTCGAACATCGACCTTTCGCCCGGAGACAGGACACGTGACGATCTGATCCGCGACATGGGCACTGGGCTTCTGGTGACGTCGATGATCGGGTCCACCATCAACCCGACCACGGGAGATTACTCGCGTGGGGCGGCTGGGTTCTGGGTCGAGGGTGGCGTGATCTTGCATCCTGTCAACGAATGCACCATCGCCGGGAACCTGCGTGACATGCTGCTGCGCCTGATCCCTGCAAACGATGCGCGGGCGCATCTGTCGACGCGCGTTCCCTCATGCCTCATCGATGGTTTGACGATTGCCGGGGCCTGAGGACGACCTTGCGCTTCTTGTCCGCGCCGCCCGCGAAGCGGGGCGGATCGCCCTGCACTATTGGAAGCGCAGCCCGAAGGTCTGGGAGAAGGGCGACGAAGGCCCGGTGACCGAGGCCGACCATGCCGTGAACGATGCTTTGGAAAAGACCCTGCGCACTGCGAGGCCCGCCTATGGCTGGCTGTCTGAAGAGACGCCCGACACCTCGGATCGCCTGACGCGGGAGCATGTCTTCATCCTTGATCCCATCGACGGGACGCGGGCCTTCATCGCGGGTGAGGACAGCTTCAGCCATTCGATCGCCATCGCGCGGAACGGTCAGGTCACGGCTGGTGTCGTGTTCCTGCCCGTGCTGGACCGGATGTTCGCGGCCTGTGTCGATGGCCCCGCGACGCTCAATGATGCACCGATTACGGCAAGCGGGATTGCAGGGGCCGATGGCGCAACCATCCTTACGCCCGCCGCGAACATGAAACCCGAACATTGGCCGGGTGGCGTGCCGGATGTGAAGCGCGCTTTCCGTGCCTCGGTCGCCTATCGCCTTGCCCTTGTGGCGCAAGGCCGTTTCGACGGAATGCTAAGCTTCCGGCAGGGATGGGAGTGGGATATCGCCGCGGGCAGCCTGATCGCCAGCCGTGCCGGGGCATGTGTGACTGACAGGCACGGCGCGGCGTTGCGGTTCAACAGGCAGGCGGCCAAGGCGGATGGTATTATTGCCGCGGCACCGGGCCTGCATCGGGATCTGCTGGCGCACCTTTTCTGATGGAAGGGTCGGACGGCGGCCCCTGTGCAGAAGGGACCGCCGCGCCGGTTCATTTCTTCTTCGGCGGAACAAAGCGTTTGGAGGTGTCCCGCGCATCCGTTTTCGGGGCGGCGGGCTTGGGACGGGGCGCCGGTTTTCCGAAGGGCTTTCCGGCAGGTTTGCTGCCCGGCTTCCCCTCCGGCTTGCCACGGAAGGGCCTCTGTTCTGCACCTTCCGCCGCGCGCGGCTTGTAGGCAGGTTTCCCGGCCCCCTTGGGTTTCCATCCCTCTGCCGGAGCATCGTCGCGGCGCGGTTTGGGTTTTGCCCAATCGCCCTTGGGCTTTTCGGCCCCGGATGCCGATCCGTGCGACTTGTAACCCGTCGCGCGGCCTGCTGGCCGTTCCCCATCGGGGCGGCCTTCCGCGGCATGACTCTTATAGCCGCCCGATCGTTCGCCACCGCCGCCATGCGATTTGAAACCGGCCGATTTGGGGCCGCCTTCTGCCTTCCAGCGCGGTTTGCGATCGGCTGTTTCGGCGCGATCCTCACGAGGTGCGTAGGGCTTTCGCTCAGTGTTCGGGCGCGGCGCATAGGGCTTGCGGTCTGCATCCTTGCGCGGTGCGTAGGGCTTTTTCTCTCCCTCGGCCCTGGGGGCGTAGGGTTTGCGCGGCGCTTCCTCGCGCGGGGCATAGGTTTTGCGCGCCTCGGCCTCGGGTTCGGCGCGGGGCTTGCGCGGGCGTTCAGCAACCGGTGCCGCTTCGATGTCATCCTCTTCGACGATCCGGGGCGGTTTGCCGGAATAGGCCGGACGTTCGGCTTTTTCGGTCTGGACGGGGCGGGGCGATACGCGCCGTTCCGGCCTTGTGCTGGGCGCCGGGCGTGCCGGGCGTTCCATCGTCGGCTCGCCCTCCATGCGTTCCATCATCAGGCCGGGTTCGATTTCCACCATCGCGCCGAAACGTGTGGCCAGTGGTTCGGCGATCTGCACGAGGGTATGGTCCTGCTGCACGCGGATCGCGCCGATGCCATCCTTGGAAATGCTCCCCGTCTCGCAGATTTTCGGCAAAAGCCAGCGCGCCTCGGCCCGGCCGGTATGACCGACCGAAAGGCGATACCAGACTGACGGCCCGAACTCACCCCTTTCGCGCGGCGGCTGGGCGGCGGGCGGCGGAAGGCTGTCGGAAAGCACCTCGGGCGCGGAGCGACCGTCGCGCCACAACCGGATGAAGGCGGCAGCAACCTGCTGCGCACCATACCGGTCCAGGAGCGCGGCCGCCATCTCGGCCTCGTCTCCGACGGTCTCGGCAAGCATGGGATGTTCGATCAGGCGCGCGTCCTCGCGTTCCTGGACCTCGTCCGCGCCGGGGGCCTTGCCCCATTCAGCGACGACCTTTGCCCCGGCCAGAAGGCGCTGGGCCTTGCGGAATTCGGCGGGCGGCACGATCAGGGCCGAAACACCCTTGCGGCCTGCGCGGCCCGTGCGGCCCGACCGATGCAGCAGCGTTTCGGAATTCGATGGCAGGTCGGCGTGAACCACGAGTTCCAGCCCCGGCAGGTCAATCCCGCGCGCGGCCACATCGGTGGCGATGCAAACCCGTGCCCGTCCGTCGCGCAGCGCCTGCAGGGCGTGCATCCTCTCCGACTGGCTTAACTCGCCCGACAGGGCCACAGCCTGAAATCCACGATTCTGCATCCGCGCGAAGAGATGGTTCACATTCGCCCGCGTCTTGCAGAAGACGATGGCCGTCTGCGCCTCGTAGAAGCGGAGGAGGTTGAAGATCGCGTGTTCCTTGTCGCGCGCCTGCACCGAAAGCGCGCGGTACTCGATGTCGATATGCTGCTTCGCCTCGCCCTGCGCCGCGATCCGCAGCGCGTCGCGCTGGAAGGTGCCTGCCAGCTTTTCGATCTCTTTCGGCACGGTGGCCGAGAACATCAGCGTCCGGCGTTCTTCGGCGGCGGCGGCGAGAATGAATTCCAGATCCTCGGCAAAGCCCAGATCCAGCATCTCGTCCGCCTCGTCCAGAACGACGGCCTTCACAGCCGAAAGATCCAGCGATCCGCGTTCGATATGGTCACGCAGGCGGCCCGGTGTGCCGACGACGACGTGCGCCCCGCGTTCCAGCGCCCGTCGTTCGTTGCGATAGTCCATCCCGCCCACGCAGGAGGCCAGCATCGCGCCCGCCTCGGCATAGAGCCATTCGAATTCGCGGCGGACCTGCAGGGCGAGTTCCCGCGTCGGGGCCACGATCAGGGCAAGGGGCTTGTCTGCGAAGAGAAGGCGGTCCTGACCGCCAAGCACATCGGGCGCGATGGCAAGGCCGAAGGCGACGGTCTTGCCAGACCCCGTCTGTGCGGAAACCAGAAGGTCACGCCCCGCCACGTCTTCCGCCAGCATGGCGGTCTGCACGGCGGTGAGGGCGTCATAGCCCTTGGCCGAAAGGGCCGCTGCCAAAGGCGCGGCGATCATCTTGTCTGTCATGTTCTGTCCCAAAGGGGCGGCACTGCGCCCGTGAAGTACCTTGCACCGGCACCTCATTCCCCATTGCAGGACCGGCCTCCCAAAACCGCCGCCTGCCCCGGAATCCTCGGGCCGTCAGGGCGACATAGGGGAAAATGCATGGGATGTATAGCAATGCTTTCCGCGACACGGCGAAAGGCCCGCGGACGGCAGGCTTGACCCTGCGCCCGTCGTGGTTACCCTGCGCGCGATTTCAACGACTCTCACCTCCCGGAGCCGAAACCCATGACCCAGCGCCTGCACCTTGTCTTTGGGGGCGAATTGGTGACACCCGAGAAGAATGTCTTCAGGGATGTCTCGAAGATCCATATCGTGGGGATGTTCCCCGACTATGCCTCGGCCTTTTCGGCGTGGAAGGCAGAGGCGCAGCGCACCGTGGACAACGCGCATATGCGGTATTTCATTGCCCATATCCACCGCCTGCGCGATGAGGAACAGGCCGGGTCTTCGACCGAACCATTGAACAGCTGACCGACAGCGCAGCATGGCCTATTCCCTTGGCCTGACCCTTTACAACCTGTCGAACCGCCGCGAGAGCCAGGCGCGGCCAGAGCGTCCGGCTCGACCTGCCGGGCCGCTGGTCTGGTTGCATGCGCCGGGGGCCGAGGCGGCACGGGCCTTGGTGGAACTTGGTCGGCGGCTGGTGGAGGATGACGGGGTCAATGTCGTGCTGACCTGCCCCGATCCGTTGCCCACGAAATCGCGCCTGCTGATCGAGCCGCCGCCTGCCGACACGCCTGCGGAAGCGGCGGCGTTCCTTGAACACTGGCGGCCCGAACTGGCGGTGCTGTCAGAGGGGGAGTTGCGCCCTGCCCTGCTGCACGAAGCCATCGAGAGGAAGGTTCCGCTTCTGATGGTGGGGGGGCGTGCGCCCGGCCTGATCAAGGAAAGGGACGGGTGGTATCCCGGCCTGACGCGCGGATTGCTGGCCGAGTTCCGGGCCGTGCTGACGCTGGACGAGCCTTCGGCGCGGGCCTTCCGCAAGGCGGGGGCGACGCCCGATGCGGTGGAGGTGACGGGTCGTCTGGAGGAAGAGAGCGTGGCGCTTCCCTACCTGGAGGCAGAGCGTGACGCGCTGGCAAGGCAGTTTGCGACGCGGCCCGTATGGTTGGCAGCCGCATTGCCCGAGGCCGAGGAGGCAGCCGTGATCGCGGCGCATCGGGCTGCCCTGCGACTTGCGCATCGGCTGCTTTTGATCGTGGTGCCGCAGGACCCGGCGCGGGTGCAGCCTTTGGCGCAGCGGATGGAGAAGGAAGAGGGATGGACCATCGCCCTGCGTGGCGAGGAGGAGGAGCCTGACAACGAGACCGAGGTCTTCATCGCGGATTCGGATCGCGAATTCGGGCTGTGGTATCGTCTGGCCCCTGTCACCTTCCTGGGGGGTAGCCTTGCCGGGAATGGCTGCCTGCGGAACCCGCTGGAGCCGGCGGCGCTGGGTTCGGCCATTCTTTACGGGCCACGTCCGGGACAGTTCGGCACGATCTTCGGCAGGCTTGGCGCGGCGCGGGCGGCGCGGGCGGTGGGATCGGCGAATGATCTGGCCGAGGCGCTGGGTGACCTTCTGTCGCCGGATCGCGCGGCACGTCTGGCGCAGGCGGCATGGGCCGTGGCATCGGACGGGGCCGAGGTGACAGAGCGGGTTTTGGCCCTGATCCGGCGCATCATGGATGGTGAGGGCTGATGCGGCCGCCGGCCTTCTGGTTCACGACGCCAGAGCGGCCCGCCCTGTTGGCGCGGCTTCTTTCCCCGCTGGGCGCGGCCTATGCGGCGGCGACGGCGCGGCGGTTGCGTAGGCCGGGGGTACGGGCCGGGGTGCCCGTGATCTGCGTGGGCAATCTGAACGCGGGCGGGACGGGGAAGACGCCGACGGTCATTGCCCTGCTTGGCCATCTGTCGGCGCGGGGGATCGCGGCGCATGTCGTGTCACGCGGGCATGGCGGGCGGCTGGAGGGACCAGTGCGGGTGGAGGAGCGGCGGCACCGCGCGGCGGATGTTGGGGATGAGCCGCTTCTGCTTGCTGCCTTTGCGCCGGTCTGGGTGGCGAAGGATCGCGCCGCCGGGGTGCGGGCGGCAGAGGCGGCGGGGGCGCGGGTGATCCTGCTGGATGACGGGTTCCAGAACCCGTCGGTGATGAAGGACCTGAGCGTGATCGTGGTCGATGCGCAGCGCGGGTTCGGCAATGGCCGCTGCCTGCCTGCAGGACCCTTGCGCGAGCCGGTTCCGGTGGGGCTGGCGCGGGGGGACCTGCTGCTGTCGATCGGGGACGCGGCGGCGCAGGAGGAGTTCGCGGCAGTCTGGGGCAACCACATCCATCTGCCGCATCTGCGGGGGGAGTTGCGTCCCTTGCGGATGGGGATGGACTGGGCCGGGCTGCGGGTCATCGCCTTTGCGGGGATAGGGCATCCGGAAAAGTTCTTTGCCACGCTGAAGGGCGAAGGGGCAGAGCTGCTGCGCAGCGTGGCGCTGGATGATCACCAACCGCTGACCGATGCGCTGATGGCGCGGCTGGAGCTTGAGGCGCGGGCGCTGGGGGCGCAGCTTGTGACGACCGAGAAGGATGCGGTGCGGCTGCCTTCGGCGTTCCGGCAGAAGGTGCTGACGCTGCCGGTGCGGTTGCACATCGGGGATGTGACCGAATTGGAACGGGCGCTGGGCAGGTTGGGCCTTTAGCCCAGCACCTCGTCCTGATGTTCGCCCAGTTTCGGGGCGGGGCGATCAAGGGAAAGCTCGGCCCCTGAGAAGGTGAAGGGCGACCGCACGCCCGGCACGCCGCCCATGTCGAGCCGCAGTTTGCGGGCGATGACCTGCGGGTCGGCGAAGACCTCGGACAGGTCATTGATCGGCCCGGCGGGGACGCCGTGGTCTTCGCAGGCTTGCAGGAGATCGGCCTTGGACCAGCGCAGGGTGGCGGCGGTGATCGCCTGCGTCATGGCAGCACGGTTGCGGATGCGGTCGGCGTTCGTCAGGTAATCCGGCGCTTCGGCCATGGCGTCTAGCCCAAGGATCGAACAGAGCTTGCGGTATTGGCTGTCATTTCCGGTGGCGAGGATGATCCAGCCATCGGCGCAGTCGAAGACGGCATAGGGGGCAAGGTTGGGATGGGCATTGCCCATCTTGGCGGGTGCCTTGCCGGTGGTGAGGTAGTTCATGTTCTGGTTGGCCATGATCGCGGTGGCCACGTCCATCAGGGCCATGTCGATCTGCTGTCCCTTGCCCGTCACCCCGCGCTGGATCAGCGCGGCGAGGATCGCGGTCGCGGCATAGACGCCGGTGAAGACATCGGTCACCGCTACGCCCACCTTCTGCGGCTGGCCATCGGGTTCGCCTGTCACGCTCATCAATCCGGCCATGCCCTGGATGATGAAATCGTATCCGGCGCGATGGGCATAAGGGCCGGTCTGGCCGAAACCGGTGATGGAGCAATAGATCAGGCGGGGGTTCACCTGCTGAAGCGACGGCCAGTCGAGGCCATATTTCGCAAGGCCCCCCACCTTGAAATTCTCGATCACCACATCGGCGTCGGCGACGAGGCGGCGCACGACCTCTTGCCCTTCGGGCGTGCGGAAGTCACAGGTGATGGAGCGTTTGCCACGATTGGTGGCGTGGAAATAGGCGGCGGAACGGTCCCCGTCGCGTTCGATGAAGGGGGGGCCCCAGCGGCGGGTATCGTCGCCCTCGGGGGCCTCTACCTTGATGACGTCGGCCCCGAGATCGGCCAGCGTCTGACCGGCCCAAGGGCCGGCCAGAATGCGTGCAAGTTCAATGACCTTTATGCCGGCAAGGGGCGCTGGCATCTTACTCGGCCAGCTTGGCGTCGATGATTTCCTTCATGTCGTCATAGGACATGTTGGAGTGCTTTTCGCCGTCGATGATGAAGGTCGGGGTGCCTTCGACACCATCGGCCTGCATGTTGGTTTCGAAATGGGCAACCATGGCCTCGGCCTTTGCGCCGTCTTTCAGGCAGGCGTCGAGCGAGGCATCGTCAAGACCAGCGGCCTTGCCGATGGTGCGGAGGTTGCCCACAACGACGTTCGGGTCATCCGAGGCGGCCCATTCCTGCTGTTGTTCGAAGAGCATGTCGACGATGCCGAAATAGCGCATCTCGCCGCCGCAGCGTGCGACCATGGCGGCCCAGAGACCGTAGCGGTCGAAATAGACTTCGCGATAGGTGAACTGGACCTTGCCCGTGTCGATGTAGTCGGCCTTGAGTTGCGGCCAGACCGTTGCGTGGAAATTCGCGCAATGCGGGCAGGTGAAGGAGGCGTATTCGGTGATCTTGACCGGGGCGTCGGCGGAACCCATGGAAAAATCTGTGATTTCCACGGCAGGCGCGTCCGTCGCGGGGGCCTCTTGCGCGGTGGCGGAGAAGGGGAGGAGGGCTGCCAGCGACAGGGTGGCGGCGGCGGCGAGTGTCTTCAGCATGTGGTCTGCCTTTTCAATTTCTGCGGCGAGTTAAGATGTTTTGGGCCAGCGCTTCAAGGGCGGCCCGCAGGTCGGGATCGGTGATCGGGGCGGCGGTGTCCCGTGCCTTTCCGGCGATTTCGGGCGCGACGGGCTGTGCCGTATTCTGTGCCGAGGACTGTTCATAGGCAAAGGTCGCCTGCCCTTCGGCAAAGCCTGTGGCGGCGGTCTGGGTCAGAGCGATGCGTGAGATGGCGGCATAGCCGTAGACGGCATTCACCTTTTCGACGATCCGGGGCAGTTGCATCTGCACCATGGGCGCATGGGCCGAGGCCACGAGTAGCGTGAGCGTTGCCCCGAGACCTTCGCGGCCATAGCCGATCTTGACGGGCCGGGTCATGCGGGCGAGGTCTTCGCCCACCACTTCGGGCCAATGGGTGAGCAGGCGGGCAACAGCGAAGCCGCGGCTTTCGGAGGCGTGGCGGATGGGATCGCGCAGGAAGCCCGAGGCCGCCTCGAACCCGCGCATCCGGCGGGCGGGATCGGGAGGGGGAAGGGGCTTGCGCGACATCTGTTCCTTTCGGGTGGTCCTTGCACCCTGCCCCGCTATTGTAGCGAGGGGGCGCGGCGGTGGAAATGCGGGCGCGGGTGCGGGTTGGACAAAAGGCGTAAAGAATGCGTGACGGGGATGCGAGCGATTTCGCGGCCGTGCTGTTGGAGTGGTATGACAGGCATGCGCGGGCGATGCCTTGGCGCGTGCCGCCGGAGGAGAAGAAGGTGGGCGTGAAGCCCGACCCCTATCGCGTCTGGCTGTCGGAAGTGATGTTGCAACAGACGACGGTGGCGGCGGTGCGGGAGTATTTCCGACGGTTCACCGAGCGGTGGCCGACGGTGGCCGACCTTGCCGCAGCCGAGGATGCAGCGGTGATGGGGGAATGGGCCGGGCTTGGCTATTACGCGCGGGCGCGGAACCTGCTGGCCTGCGCGCGGGCGGTGGTGCGGGATCACGGCGGGGTGTTTCCGGCAACGCGCGAGGGGTTGCTGGGCCTGCCGGGGATCGGGCCCTATACGGCATCGGCGATTGCGGCGATTGCCCATGACGAACCCGCGACGGTGGTGGATGGCAATGTGGAGCGCGTGATGGCGCGGCTGTGGCGGGTGGAGACGCCCTTGCCCATGGCCAAGCCGGAGTTGACGCGGCTGGCGGCCGACCTGACGCCGCAGGAGAGGCCGGGGGATTATGCGCAGGCGGTGATGGACCTTGGCGCGACGATCTGCACGCCGCGCAATCCGGCCTGCGGCATCTGCCCGTGGCGCGACCCCTGCCGGGCACGGGCGGAGGGGGTGCAGGCCAGCCTTCCGCGCAAGGTGGAGAAGGCGGCAAAGCCGGTGCGGCAGGGCGTTCTGTGGATCGCGCGGCGCGCCGATGGCGCGTGGCTGGTGGAGCGGCGGGCCGAGCGGGGACTTCTGGGTGGGATGCTGGGTTTTCCCGGATCGGACTGGGACGGGGCGGGCGGTGCGGAGCCTGTGGCGGCGGAGTGGCAGGAGGTGGGGGAGGTGCGCCATACCTTCACGCATTTCCACCTGATCCTGCGCTGCCGGATCGCGCGGGTGGCGGCGGGGGTGGAACCGCGTCGCGGGATGTTCCTGCCCAAGGCCGATTTCCGCCCGTCGGACCTGCCCACGGTGATGCGCAAGGCCTTTGACCTTACGGAAGCGGCGTTTTCGCCGTCTTGAGTAAGGCCGCGCCGAGGATATTCTTTCGGCCGGTTTCCTTACCCGGTTGAATGGTCATGATCCCTGCAGACGAAATCGCCAAACCGTCGCACGCCCTGCCCTTCTGGCTGTCTTTGGGGCTGGTGCCGCTTGCCGTCACGGTGGCGATGGTCGGGGATTGGGCGGTCCTGCTGATGCCGGCGTCGACATGGTGGCTGTTCACGGTGCTGGACCGGATCACCGGCAAGTCGGAGGAGAATCCCGACCCCGCCACGCCCGAGGCGGCGCTGGGCTGGTATCGCGCGATCACGCTGATCTGGTTTCCGGTGCAGTTCCTGCTGCTGTGCTGGATGCTGTGGTATGTGCCGGGGGCGGAGCATCTTTCGGGATGGGAGAAGGCCGGGGTCTTTTTCGGGATGGGCGTCATCGCGGGGACCATCGGGATCAACTACAGCCATGAGTTGATGCATCAGAAATCGCAGCTGGAGCGGTGGTGCGCCGATCTGTTGCTGGCGATGGTGCTGTACAGCCATTTCCGTTCGGAGCATCTGCGGGTGCATCACCTGTGGGTGGGCACGCCGCGCGATCCGGTGACGGCGCGGTATAATGAAGGGTTTCACCGGTTCTTTCCGCGCGTTCTGGTGCAGTGCCATAGGTCGGCATGGGAGGCGGAGGTGGCGATGCTGGCGCGGCGGGGGTTGCCGTGGTGGAACCGGGCCAATCCCTATTGGCGCTATGGGGCGTTGCAGGGGGGGATGCTGCTGCTGGCCTTCACGCTTGGCGGGTGGATGGGGGTGGGGCTTTTCCTGCTGCAGGCGGGGGTGGCGGTCTGGCAGTTGGAACTGGTGAATTACATCGAACATTACGGGCTGACGCGGCGGCATCTGGGGGAGGGGCGGTATGAGCATGTGCTGCCGCGCCATTCGTGGAATGCGAGCGAGAAGGCCTCGAACTGGTTGCTGATCAATTTGCAGCGCCATTCGGACCACCATTACAAGCCCGACCGGCGTTTTCCGCTGTTGCAGACTTATGACGCGGAAGAGGCCCCGCAATTGCCGCTGGGCTATCCGGTGATGACCATCGCGGCGATGATCCCGCCCTTGTGGAAGCGGATCATGAATCCGCGGGTGCGGGAATGGCGGCGGAAGTTCTATCCCGACATCACGGACTGGCACGCCTATAACAAGGGGCTGAACCCCGTGCCCGGGCATCGGACGCCGGATCAGGCGGGGGCGTAGGCCTTGAGGAAGATCCGGACCGCGCGGGTGATGTGGGCGCGGCAGGTTTCTTCGTCGGGGACGCAGCCGCCGATGAAACGGCGTTCCATCGCGTTGAAGCCGAGCCAGAGGGCGAGAAGGTCCTCGGCGGCGTAGTCTGGATCGTCAAGCGTGACCTGATGCTGGGCGGCGGCCTCGGCCAGCATGGCGGAGAGGAGTTGGCGCACGCGACCGGGGCCCGCGTCGAAGAAGCGGCGGCCGATGGCGGGGTTGCGCTGCGATTCCATGCTGACCGAGCGGTCGAGCGCCATGTGGCAGGGCTGGGTGAGCATGTTGACCAGCGCCACGCCGAAGGAGATGAGGCGATCTTCCAGCGTGCCGTCGCCGTTGAGGGCGTGGGAAAGCTGTTCGGTCAACCGGTCGGTTTCGCGCTGGACGATGGATTCGAAGATCTTCGCCTTGTCGCCGAAATGGCCATAGACCGTGACCTTGGAGACGCCGGAGCGGGCGGCGATGGCCTCGATCGGGACGCCGTCGATACCGCGTTCGGCAAAGAGCGCCTGCGCGGCGTCGAGGATCGACTCGCGTTTTTCAAGATCCTTGGGTCGTCCCGGAGACCGCAGGGCCATGGCGTCCAATCCGCATTCCTCACCGTTGCGTGAAGTTAGGCGTTGATCGGATTCGGGGCAAGGCGGGATGGGTCTGGTCATGGCGTTCCCTATGCAAAGCGGCCGACCGCTGGAGGAACGGTCGGCCGCAGGGTGACTGGATCAGGCGACCGATCAGTCGTTCGAGTTCGGCTGCATCGCGATCAGTTCGGCCAGCGTGTACTGGGCCGGATCGACGCCGACGAGGGCCGCGAGCTGAGCTTCGCCGGGGGTGACGACTTCGGCCGGGTTGGCGGCCTTGCGGTTTTCACCCGAGACGATGAAGCGGACGATGTCGTCATTGCCGTCGGACTTGGCCTTGATGATGCGCTGCAGTTCGTCTGCCGTGTAGATGCCCGGTTCGACGCCTGCGCTGCGGGCAAGCTGGTCAAGGCCGGGGGCGTTCAGGCTGACGTCGGAGGCGCGGTTGGAGCCCGACAGGAAGTAGTTCAGGCGGGTGTCGTCGTTCTGCTTGCGTGCCTCGATGATGTTGATCAGCTCGGCCCGGGTGTATTCGCCGGGCTGCACGCCGGCCGAGAGGGCGAGTTGCACATCGCCAGCATTGACGCCCGGCTGGGCGCTGGAAGCGAGGGCGGCACCCGACAGGGTGGCCAGCACGAGGGCGGAAGCGGTGAGTTTGCGGAACATGGTAGTTTCCCTTTCCTTGGGGGTTCAGTCGGAAAGCATCCTCCGTTCCGTGCAGGGGTCTGCCCGGCCATCGGCAACGGCGATGCGGTGAATTCAGTCTTTCGGGGCGCAGGGGCCCCACGTCAGGGAGCAGTCAAACGGTTTGTCGGGTCTTCAGCACATTGTCTTGCCTGCTGTCTTCGTTTCGATGAGACGGATATATACTGAACGCTGGCGTATTCAATATAGAAAATGAACGATGCCGTTCATTAAATTAGCGTGAGCTGTGCGTGAGGGGGTCTTGACGCCTGTGGCGGGAATGCCAACGCGCGGGCGTTGCGGGGTGCCGATCCGGGAAAGGCACGAATGCGTGACCGGTAACATCCTG
>Ga0209278_1000759_pt1 | contig 22335 bp, 21 predicted proteins | sample JI81BgreenDNA_FD_187504 | JGI IMG/M metagenome (GOLD analysis project Ga0209278, IMG submission 187504) | Wastewater effluent complex algal communities from Wisconsin, to seasonally profile nutrient transformation and Carbon sequestration -... | ecosystem: Engineered > WWTP > Effluent > Algae... | reverse complement strand
CCCGGCCACCATGCGGCCAAAGCGCGAGGGGGCGAGAGCGTGGGCGCGCAAGTGGCGCTCCACGACAGGCAACAGACTCATACGGTCAACCCCCTTCAAAATGGGCTGAATTGCCAGCCTATCCCTCGCGATCCGGCTGACTTGCCTGTCTATCTAGGTTAAAATCCTACTAGTCTAGGATAAAAACTATTAGTATATCGGCCCTCGCGGGTCAGGAAGGGAGGCCCGCCACCATGGACAGCACCGCCATCCGGCAGCGGCTGGACGCCTTGGTCACGTCGCGCGGTGAGGATTATGCCTCGCTGTCGCGGCTGCTCGGGCGCAACGCCAGCTATATCCAGCAGTTCATCAAGCGCGGCGTGCCGCGCCGCCTCTCCGAATCGGACCGTCGCATCCTGGCCCAGCATTTCGGCATCGCCGAACATCTGCTCGGCGGCCCCACCGAAACCAGCCGCGCGCTGTTCAATCGCCCCGGCCTGGCCCGTGCGGCCGAAGATTATGTGCTGATCCCGCAATATCAGGTGCGCGCCTCTGCCGGACCGGGCGCGCTACCCGAATCGGAAATGCCCAGTGCCAGCATCGCCTTTCAGGCCGGCTTCATCCGCGATCTGAGTGGCAGCCCGCCCGACAGCCTTGCCGTGCTGACCGTGGAAGGCGATTCGATGTTTCCCACGCTGGCCAACGGTGATCAGATCCTGATCGACACGCAGGACCGCAGCGCCGCGCGTGATGGCATCTATGTTCTGCGCGTGGACGACGCCCTGATGGTCAAGCGGCTTTCCCTCAACCCCGCCACCCGCCGCCTCACCATCCAGTCAGACAATGAGGCCTATCCTTCGTGGCCCGACTGCGATCCGGGCGCCGTCAGCGTGATCGGACGGGTTGTCTGGGTGGGACGCAAGCTGGGATGAACGTTAATCTCTTGGCGAGAACTCTCTGATAAACCGACGCGGTTGATCCTGATCAGGATGTTCGCGTGCCGTTCCAGACGAGGGAAATCCTCATCCTCCTGCTGTTCTTCCTGCCGCTGGAACGGGCCATCCCGCTTCGGCGCGAACAGCCGATCCTGCGCCGCCGCTGGCAGGATGATCTTGTCTACCTGCTGCTCAATCCCTGGCTGATACGGCTGGGCAGTACTGCCGTGCTTGCCCTGTTGCTGGAACCAATGCAGGCGCTGGTGCCGGCGGCGGTGCCAGCCACGATCGGTGCGCTGCCACTCTGGCTGCAGGTGGTGATGGCCCTGGTGGTCGCCGAATTCGGCTTCTATGCCATGCACCGCAGCTTTCATGCCGTGCCCTTCCTGTGGCGTTTTCACGCCGTGCACCACAGCATCGAGGAACTGGACTGGCTGGCAGCACACCGGGTGCATCCGGTGGATCAGGTGCTCACCGCAACGGCCTCGCTGGTGCCGCTGCTGCTGCTGGGCATTTCCGCCCCGGCGCTGGCGATCTGGGCGTTCAGCTATTTCGTGCAGTCGCATCTGGTGCACGCCAACGTGAACCTGCGGCTCGGCGTGCTCGAACATGTGTTCGCCAGCCCCCATTACCACCACTGGCACCATGCCCATGGCGCTGCGCCGGCCAACTTCAGTGCCCAGCTGATCTTCCTGGACCATCTGTTCGGCACCCTGCTGCGCCCCGAAGACATGCCGGCCGATTACGGCATCGATGATCCGGTGCCGGCCGCCTTTCCCCTCGCCCTTGCCTGGCCCCTCACCCGACAGAGGATGGAGACCGCAGAATGAGCCCTGCCCTTGAAGACCGCATTGGCCGCCTCGTCATGCTCGCGACATTTTCCCTGCTGCTGCTGCTGAAGGTGGAAGGCTTCGCCGGCTTGCTGCGCAGCGACATGGGCGATCTTGCGTGGCTGCTGCGCCTCGCCCACGACGGGCTGTCGCTGGCCTTCGTGGCATTGGTGGTGGCGATGACGATCCGACGCCTGCCGGCCACCCACGGTCCGGCCGGCCTCGAACCGCGGCTGACGGCCATCGCCGGCACCTTTGCCCTGATGGGCCTTGTCGGGCTGCCCTCGGGCGAGGCACCGATCATCGCCCGCTCCATCGGCGTCATCCTGATGACAGGCGGCCTCGTTGGCTCGATCTATGCGCTCTGGCATCTCGGCCGCGCCTTCTCCATCGCGCCGACAGCGCGTGAATTGGTGACCAGCGGCCCCTACGGCATCGTGCGCCACCCGCTTTATCTCACCGAAGCCGTCACGGCGCTGGGCGTCGTGATCTCCTTCTGGTCATGGCCGGCCGCGCTCCTTGGCCTGGTGCAGGTGGGACTGCAGTTCCGTCGCATCGAAAACGAGGAGCGGGTGCTGCGCGAAGCCTTCCCGGAAAGCTATGGCGACTATGCCGCCCGCGTCCCCCAGATCCTGCCCCGCCTGATGCGGGCGTGACTACGGCGCCAGTCGCGCAGCGGCAACTGAATAGGCAGTTGCCTTTCACGACAAGGGAATGCAGCTCGCCGTTGATGGCGCGACCGGCTCGGGCAAACGAAAACGGCGCGCCGGTTGCAGGCGCGCCGGTTGCATGAAACCCGGTACTGATGGGCGGCGGACTTATTCCGCCGCCACCCCCAGCAGGCCGCCCTGCGCGTCGTCGCTGTTGGCAGGCTCGGCGATGCTGGCGGCCTTGGCGGCCTTGCGGGCGTCGAAGGCGTCCCACACCTCGTTCCAGTTCCCCTTGGTCGCCGCCTTCGAATATTCGGTGGCGCGCGCTTCGAAGAAGTTGGCGTGTTCCACCCCGTTCAGCAGCGGGGTGAGCCAGGGCAGCGGGTGCTCCTCGATCAGGTAGATCGGCTGCAGGCCCAGCTGCTTCAGGCGCCAATCGGCGATGAAGCGGACATATTTCTTGATGTCCGTTGGCGTCATGCCCGACACCGGGCCCTGTTCGAAGGCCAGATCGATGAACGCGTCTTCCAGGCGCACGGTGCGCTGGCACACATCGGCAATGTCGTCCCGGATGCGGCTGGTGAGCACGCCGGTTTCGGCACAGAAGGTGTGGAACAGCTTGATGATGCCTTCGCAGTGCAGCGATTCATCACGCACCGACCAGCTCACGATCTGCCCCATGCCCTTCATCTTGTTGAAGCGCGGGAAGTTCATCAGCATGGCGAAGCTGGCGAACAGCTGCAGGCCTTCGGTGAAGCCACCGAACATCGCCAGCGTCTTGGCGATGTCCTCGTTGGAGCTGACGCCGAACGTGTTCATGTAATCATGCTTGTCGCGCATTTCCTTGTAATTGAGGAAGGCGCTGTATTCACTTTCCGGCATGCCGATCGTGTCGAGCAGGTGGCTGTAGGCCGCGATGTGGATCGTTTCCATGTTGGAGAACGACGTCAGCATCATCTTCACTTCGGTCGGCTTGAACACGCTGCCGTACTTGTCGTGATAGCAATCCTGCACCTCGACATCGGCCTGGGTGAAGAAGCGGAAGATCTGGGTGAGCAGGTTGCGCTCGTGATCGGTCAGTTTTTGCGCCCAGTCACGGCAATCCTCGCCCAGCGGCACCTCCTCGGGCATCCAGTGGATCTGCTGCTGGCGCTTCCAGAAATCATAGGCCCACGGATATTCGAACGGCTTGTACGACTTGGAGGCTTGGAGAAGGGGCATATTCGGAGTCCTGATTCAAAAGGTTGCGCGACGTGACATCAATGGGAAGGGCGAAAAGCGCCTCCGGCGGGCAGCGTCGCTGCACGCTGGGGTACGCGGAACAGTGGCGCGGAACGGATACGGGCCTGCGGCGCGATACAACCGCCGGAAACCATGCGCGCGCCGGAGGCGGCAATCACACGATTGGCCAGCCCCGGAACGCGGGCAACTTGCTGGCCTGATGTACGCCTACGGAAAACGGGTGCGTGGAAAAGGATTTGAAGCCCACCGATTGGGAGGGGGTTATGGCGAAAAGTCGTGGAAATCATCGCCATACCCCCCTCACCATCCGGCCGGTCAGCATCCCGGCCGGTGCATTGCCCCGCGGGATAGCGGCGCAAGCAGGCGGCATCACCGGCCTCATTGGCAGGCAATGCATTCGTCATAATCGCGGCGCTCCACCTGGATCACCGGCGCGGCCGCCGTGTTGTCGGCCTCGACGCCGCCGGCAAAGCCAGCGCGCTGCACGCTCATCGAACGCAGATAATAGAGCGACTTGATGCCCAGTTCCCAGGCCCGATAGTGGAGCATCAAGAGATCCCACTTCTCGACATCGGCCGGGATGAACAGGTTCAGCGACTGCGCCTGATCGATATAGGGCGTGCGATCCGCCGCCAGTTCGATCAGCCAGCGCTGATCAATCTCGAAGGCGGTGCGATAGGTGGCCTTTTCCTCGGGCGTGAGGAAATCCAGATGCTGCACCGAACCGCCGCGTTCGAGGATGGAACTCCAAACCGCTTCCGAGTTCTTCGCCTTGGAGACCAGCAGCTTTTCCAGATAGGGGTTCTTGACGACGAAGCTGCCCGACAGCGTCTTGTGGGTATAGACGTTGGCCGGAATTGGTTCCACGCAGGCCGACGTGCCGCCGCAGATGATCGAGATCGACGCCGTCGGCGCAATCGCCATCTTGCAGCTAAAGCGCTCCATCACGCCCATGTCGGCGGCATCGGGGCACGGCCCGCGCTCGACCGCCAGCGTCATCGACGCCTGATCGACCTGCGCACGGATGTGCTTGAAGATCTTCATGTTCCAGCTCTTGGCCATGGCGCTTTCGAACGGAATGCCGCGCGCCTGGTAGAAGCTGTGCAGGCCCATCACGCCAAGGCCAACCGAACGCTCGCGCATCGCCGCATAGGCGGCCCGCTTCATTTCAGGCTCGGCCCGGTCGATGTAATCCTGCAGCACATTGTCGAGGAAGCGCATGCAATCCTCGATGAACTGCGGCTTGTCGTGCCACTGGTCCCAGGTTTCGATGTTGAGCGACGACAGGCAGCACACGGCAGTGCGATCATTGCCGAGGTGATCCGGCCCGGTCGGCAGGGTGATTTCCGAGCAGAGGTTGGACGTCGACACCTTCAGGCCCAGATCGCGCTGGTGCCTGGGCATGGTGCGGTTCACCTCATCGATGAAGATGATGTAGGGCTCACCGGTGGCCAGACGGGTTTCCACCAGCTTGGTGAAGAGCGCCCGCGCATCCACCTGACCGCGCTTTTCCCCGGTCTTGGGGCTGACAAGATCGAATTCGGTGCCGTCGCGCACCGCTTCCATGAACTTGTCGGTGATCAGCACGCCATGGTGCAGGTTCAGCGCCTTGCGGTTGAAATCGCCCGACGGCTTGCGGATTTCCAGGAACTCCTCGATCTCCGGATGGGAAACGTCGAGGTAGCAGGCCGCCGAACCGCGGCGCAGGCTGCCCTGGCTGATGGCCAGCGTCAGGCTGTCCATCACGCGGACGAACGGGATGATGCCGCTGGTCTTGCCGTTCAGGCCAACCGGTTCGCCAATGCCGCGCACCCGGCCCCAATAGGTGCCGATGCCGCCGCCGCGCGAGGCGAGCCACACATTCTCGTTCCAGGTGCCGACAATGCCTTCCAGGCTGTCGCTCACCGAGTTCAGATAGCAGCTGATCGGCAAGCCGCGGCCGGTACCGCCATTCGAAAGCACCGGGGTGGCCGGCATGAACCACAGCTGGCTGATATAGTCATAGATGCGCTGGGCGTGTTCGGCATCGTCGGAATAGGCCGCGGCCACGCGGGCAAACAGGTCCTGATAGGATTCGCCGGGCAGCAGGTAGCGGTCATCCAGCGTGTCCTTGCCGAAATCGGTGAGCAGCGCGTCGCGGCTGCGGTCAACCGTCACCGGGAACTTCCACGGCAGGATGTCGCTGGATCCCGGCTTGGCGGCCACAGCAGTCGCAGACGCCGCAGACGCAACCGCCTGGGCCAGCGCACCGGCGGCCAGGCTTGCCGCCAAGGCTTCGCCGGCGGCCGCAGCCTCGCTGCGGTCTGCCGTCAGATCGGCCGTGCTCACGCCTTCACCCATATCCATCGTCCGAAACTCGCTCATCAGTTCAATGCCCCTCTATCATACGAGGGGAACAAATCGGGGTCACGCACTTGTTTGCCGCAGCGCTGCTTATCCCCGATATCCACAGGATGCCCAGCCCGGCGCCCTGCCTGTCCCCCGCCCGGAACCACCACAACTTGTGTCTGGCTGGTTCCGATACGCAATGGATAGTGCCACAGCTGAATCGGCTGACAAGCCCCAATTCACGCCTTGACGCCCCGAAACGGTTGAATCGGCAGGAGTCGTCCACAGCCATTTCGCCACAGGCACGGCAGCCAAGAGGCATCAACAGCTTGGCGCCGATTGCTGAACCGCCACCCAAGATTCGTGCGCCCGGATATGGACGCCGCCAGCCCCCGCTTCTATCCTGATCCCCATCAACAGTGGCCATTTTGCAACAATCGCCGGGTGCCACCGCCGGCCCAAGAGGACCTTTTCATGACCCTGATCCGCGAGGAAGACGTCATCGAATCCGTGGCGGATGCCCTGCAGTACATCAGCTATTATCACCCGATGGACTATATCAGGGCGCTGGGCCGGGCCTATGCGCTGGAAGAATCGCCGGCGGCCCGTGATGCCATCGCCCAGATCCTCACCAACAGCCGGATGAGCGCGGAAGGCCACCGGCCGATCTGCCAGGACACCGGCATCGTGGTGGTGTTCGTGAAAGTGGGCATGAACGTGCGCTGGCAAGCCACGAGAACCCTTTCGGAAATGATCAACGAAGGCGTGCGCCGCGCCTATCTGAACCCCGAAAACACACTGCGCGCCTCGATCGTGGCCGATCCGGCCTTCACCCGGGTGAACACCCGCGACAACACGCCGGCCGTGGTTCACGTGGAACTGGTGCCGGGCGACCATGTCGACATCACCGTTTCGGCCAAGGGAGGCGGATCGGAAAACAAGGCCAAGTTCGCCATGCTGAATCCCAGCGATTCCATTCGGGACTGGGTGGTGAACACGGTGCCGCTGATGGGGGCCGGCTGGTGCCCGCCCGGCATGCTGGGCATCGGCATTGGCGGATCGGCGGAAAAGGCGATGCTGCTGGCCAAGGAATCGCTGATGGAACCCATCGACATGGCCGAACTGAAGGCCCGCGGCCCGCGCACACCGATCGAGGAGCTGCGCATCGAATTGCACGACGCCGTGAATGATCTGGGCATCGGCGCACAGGGGCTGGGCGGGCTCTCCACGGTGCTCGACGTCAAGATTCTCGACACGCCAACCCATGCCGCGTCCAAGCCCATCGCCATGATCCCCAACTGCGCCGCCACCCGGCACGCCCACTTCACCCTCACCGGCAGCGGCCCGGCCTATCTGCCGCAACCCAATCTGGATGAATGGCCCAAGGTGAACTGGACGCCGGACAAGGCCGCCAAACCGGTCAATCTCGACACGCTGACCCCGGCCGAGGTGGCGAGTTGGAAGCCGGGAGACCGGCTGCTGCTGAACGGGCGCATGCTCACTGGCCGCGATGCCGCGCACAAGCGCATGGTGGACATGCTGGCCCGCGGCGAGGCGCTGCCGGTCGATTTCACCAATCGCGTCATCTATTATGTCGGCCCCGTTGATCCGGTGCGCGATGAAGTGGTGGGCCCCGCCGGCCCCACCACCGCCACCCGCATGGACAAGTTCACCGAAACCATGCTGGCCCAGACCGGCCTGATCGCGATGATCGGCAAGGCCGAACGCGGCCCAGCCGGCATCGAGGCCATAAAGCGCCACAAGGCCGCCTATCTGATGGCGGTGGGCGGCGCCGCCTATCTGGTGGCCAAGGCCATCAAGGCGGCCCGCGTCGTGGCCTTCGAGGATCTCGGGATGGAGGCGATTTACGAGTTCGATGTCAAGGATATGCCGGTAACTGTTGCAGTGGACAGTGAAGGTACCAGCGTCCACCAGACCGGCCCCGCAGACTGGAAGGCGCGCATTGCGCGGGCCCGGCAGCAGGCTTGAGGTGCATTGATTGTCTCTCCGCGCCAATACCGACCGAACGCGCTTTGCATTGGCCCGCAAACAGATGATTGCGCGTTACCGGCCCTTCATCATGCGCAGCCACGAAGCCCGGATCATGCTGGCCGCGCAATGGCTGGCCAACAGCTATCGCCAGAGCCATGGCGAGGCGTGGCGCGAGGCACTGACAGGCGAGTTTGCCCACATCCGCATCCGGCTTGAACAGCAGCGAGACCCAAAACGCGTCTGCAAGCAGGCTCCAATCGCCGCGCGAGACAGGAGCGACGGCCGCCCGCCCGGGGAGCCAGGCGCCATCACGCAGCAAGAGAACGGGGTCATCCGCAGGCTGTTCCTGACCGGCTTGTGAAACGCTGGGGCTGGCAAACATGATCCCTGCCCGCCCGGCGGCGATCCTGTTCGATATGGACGGCCTTCTGCTCGATACCGAGCGGTTGATCCGCGATACCATGGCTGCCGCAATGGCCGATTGGGGCCTTGTGCTGCGCAATGACCAGTTCGCCCGGCTGATCGGCCTCCCCGAACGCGACTGCAAGGCGATCATGGCAGACATGTTCGGAGCCGAACTTGATTATGATGTTCTGCGCGCCGCCACGGCCCGGCGCATCGCGGCGGAACATGGCCCGGTGCGGCCGCTGAAACCGGGCGCACGCGCGCTGGTACAGCAGGTCGAGGCCGCTGGCATCGCCTGTGCACTCGTCAGTTCCACAGAACGCCGGCTGATCGAAAGCCACCTGCACCATGCAGGCTTGCTGAGCCATTTCCGCGTCATCGTGGCCGGTGACGAGGTCAGCGCCGGCAAGCCCGACCCCGAACCCTATCGCGTGGCCGCCGCCCAACTGGGTCTCCCGCCGCAATCCTGCCTTGCCCTGGAAGACAGCCACAACGGCGTGCGTTCTGCCCATGCGGCCGGCGTGCCTGTCATCATGGTGCCCGATCTGCTGCCGGCAACGCCGGCGATCAGGGCACTTGCGCTGGCCGTGGCGCCGGATCTCGCCATGGTGGCGGCTTGGCTGGGTGCGGCAGCAGGTCGCAACCGGGCCCGTTAAGCCAATAGAAAACCATGCTGGTGCTTAAGGGGTGCCGCAAGGGTGATGTGGCTTCGGGAGCACAGGACATGGATGCGTTGCGGGGAAGAATTCGGCCGGCCGGTGGGCGTGTGAACACGGGGCTGGCGCTATCGATGCTGGCGGGGCTGGCATTGGCGGCCTGCACCACCAGCGAGGCACCACCACCCCAGGTGGTGGCCATAACGCCGGTGGCGCCAACGGCGCCGCCACCACGGGATGAGGCCATCCTGTCCGGTCCGGACGAAGCGGCGACAGCGGAGATGATCTGGGCCCTGCGCGGCGGCCTGAATGTTGCCGCCCTTCAATGCGGCAACCGTTCACTTTCAGATAATTACAATCAGATCCTTCGGCACCATCGCAGCATCTTGAACGAAGCCTATGCTGCCGAACAGGCGCGTTATGGCAAGCTGCATGGCAAGGCCGGCATCGCCCGGCATGATGTGGCGATGACCAGGCTCTACAACCGCTTTGCCAACCTGCCCAACCGGGCGCGTTACTGCGGCGATGCGGCGCGCCTTTCCACCGAACTGCTGTCGTTGCCGTCCGAACGCCTGCCGGCCGTGGCGCGGCGGGCGCTGGCCCGGCTGGATCCGGCCGCCGTGCCCAGCGTCAGCGTGGCGCGCTGAGCGCCGCGACGATCGCATCGAAGGCGGGCATGGTGACGGCCATGTTGGCGCGATTGGTGGCAACCGGGTGACTGCCCAGCCGGGCGATCACCACACCCGCCTTGCGGTCGATGTAAATGGCCTGGCCATGCACGCCCAGTGCCATCAGCTGCCCCCCGGCGCGGTGCCACCACTGGCTGCCATAATTGCCGTCAAGGTTGCCGGTATATCGCGCGGCGGCAAAGGCCGCCGGATCGCCGCCCGCGAAGATGCGCGCCACGGCGGCCGGCGGCACGATCTGCTGGCCATTGTGCCGCCCACCCAGCCGCATCATCTCGCCAAACCGGGCAATGTCGCGCAGGGATGCCATCAGGCCACCGCCGCCAAAGGCCGTGCCGATGCGGTCCAGCCCGATGGCGGCATCCTGCTCCATCCCCAGCCGTGACCAGTAACGATCCTGAATCTGCGCGGCGAGGCTCTGCCCGGTCACCCGTTCGATGATCCACTGCAGCGCCTGCGTGTTGGGCGTGCGATAGACGAAATCGCCGCCGTGGGGCGCGTTCTTGCCCAGGCTCGCAACAAAGCCATGGTGGCCATCCGGTCCATCATATCCCGGCGGCCGCGGCCCCCAGGCGCCGGCGATGCTCATCTTCTGCACATCGGTCAGCCCGGTCTGTCCGGCCACATAATCCTCGGAAAAGGCCAGGCCCGTGCGCATGTCGAGGATCTGGCGGATGGTGGCGTCGCCAAGGCCAGAGCCCTTCAGTTCGGGCACATGATGGTCTGCCGTCCGATCCGGATCGAGCCGGCCTTCGTCGATCAGCGTTTCGGCCAGCGTGCCGACGAAGCTTTTGGTGACGGAAAACAGGATATGCTGGGTGGCGGGCGTGGTGACACCAAACCAGCGTTCATACACCACAACGCCATCCTTCATCACCAGGATGGCATCGGTGTAGGTGGCGGCCAGCGCATCGCGCCAGGTCATCGCCTTGCCGTCAAGCGTGGTCAGCCGCACATCGTCCAGATCATCGCGCAGGGCAACCGGCAGCGCCGCGATGTTCTGACCACGCGCAATGCTGGCGGTGGGCACCAGTTCGCGAAAATGGGAGAAGCCCCAGCGGTGCTGCGGGAAGCGCCACATCGAGCCATCGTCCCAGCGCACCTGTTTTTCGGCCGGCACCGGGTGGCCCTGCATCCAGCCCATCGCGGCCGGGTCCGTCTCGGCGGCGCTCTGCCGGCCTTCCTGTGCGAAACCGGGCACATGGGTTGAAAGCGCAATCGTCATCGCAAGCAGCACGCGCAGCATCGCCGCGCCCTCCCCTGTTGGTCTGTCGTTGCCATGATGCTAGGCCGGTGGCAGCCGTTCCGGCAAGGAGTTCCCCATGATGCGCGCTCTTTTCGTTGTCCTCGCCCTGCTGGCCGCCCCCGCTGCGGCCGACACGCCGGAAGAACGGCTGGCGAAGGCCGGCCTCACCCTGCCCCCGCCCAATGCGCCGATCGGACTGTATGTGCCGGCGGCGCGCGTGGGCAATCTGCTGTTCCTGGCCGGTCACACCGAGTGCCCGATCAGGGCCACCGGCAAGCTGGGCGCCACCATGGACGTGGCCGCCGGCAAGGCCAACGCCGCCAGCGTGGCGCTGTGCATGCTGGCGTCGCTGAAGGCGGAACTGGGCGAATTGTCCCGCGTGAAGCGCGTGGTGCGGGTGATGGGGCTGGTGAACAGCACCCCCGATTTCACCGATCACCCCGCCGTGATGAACGGCTTTTCCGAGGTGATGGTCACCGCCTTTGGAAATGCCGGCAAGGCGCCGCGCGTCGCCGCGGGCGCCAGCAGCCTGCCGCGCGGCATCCCGGTGGAGGTTGAAGCGGTGGTGGAAGTGGAATGAGACCTGCCGACCATCTGCCCGACATCCTGGAACACGCCTGGAGCCTGCTGGTGCGCGGCGGGGCTGATCGCAAGAGCCCCGTGCACACGCCGGTGGTGTGCAGCGTGGACAATGAAGGCCTGCCCCACGCCCGCGTGATGGTGCTCAGGAAGGCCCATCGCGCAGATGGCACGCTGCGTTTCCACACCGATGCCCGCAGCCCCAAGGTGGCGCAGCTCGATGGTCGCGCCGTGGTGGTGCTGGCCTATCACGCCGCGGAACAGGTGCAGTTGCGGATCAGCGGCACGGCACGGGTGTTGACCGAAGGCGAGCCGGTGGACGGCATCTGGAACCAGTCCACCCTGTTCGCGCGGCGCTGCTACCTGGCGGAGAACGCTCCCGGGACGCCCCTGCCCGGCCCATCATCGGGCCTGCCGGCCTGGATCGAGGGGCAACAGCCAACGGCGGAGCAGATCGGCCCGGCCCGCGCCAATTTCGCCACCCTGTGGATCAGCGTGACCAGCATCGACTGGCTGCATCTGGCCAACAGCGGGCATCGCCGCGCGCTGTTCCGCGCGGGCGATGGCTGGGCGGGGGCGTGGGTGGCGCCGTGACTTGCCGGAGCCGGTGATTATCGCAGTGCGATCATCACACGCCCGTCAGCGAGTCAGCTTCTTGTAGGTCAGCGCGTGCGGACGGTCGGCCGCATCACCCAGACGCCGCCGCTTGTCGTCCTCGTACATCTGGAAATTGCCTTCGAACCATTCGACATGGCTGTCGCCTTCGAAGGCCAGGATGTGGGTGGCCAGGCGATCGAGGAAGAAGCGATCGTGGCTGATCACCACGGCGCAGCCGGCGAAGCTTTCCAGCGCCTCTTCCAGTGCACGCAGGGTTTCCACGTCCAGATCGTTGGTCGGTTCGTCGAGCAGCAGCACGTTGCCGCCCTTCACCAGCATCTTGGCCATGTGCACGCGGTTGCGTTCACCGCCCGACAGCAGACCCACCTTCTTCTGCTGGTCCGGTCCCTTGAAGTTGAAGGCGCCGACATAGGCGCGGGTCAGCACCTCGTTCTTGCCGAAATAGAATTTGTCGTTGCCGCCGGAAATTTCCTCCCAGACATTCTTGTTCGGGTCGAGCGCGTCGCGGCTCTGATCGACATAGGCCAGCTTCACCGTCTCGCCGATGCTGATCTCGCCCTCATCAGGCTGTTCCTGGCCGGTAATGATGCGGAACAGCGTGGTCTTGCCGGCGCCGTTCGGCCCGATGATGCCCACGATGCCGCCGGGCGGCAGGCTGAACGACAGATTTTCGAACAGCAGCTTGTCGCCATAGCTCTTGGTGAGGTTCTTCGCCTCGATCACCTTGTTGCCCAGGCGTTCGGGCACCTGGATCAGGATCTGCGCTTCGCCAAGGCGGCGGTTGGCCTGTTTTTCCACCAGTTCGTCAAAGGCCTTGATGCGGGCCTTGCTCTTGGTCTGGCGCGCCTTCGGGCTGGCGCGGATCCATTCCAACTCCTGCTTGATGGCCTTTTCGCGGCTGGCATCCTCGCGCTCTTCCTGAGACAGGCGCTTCTGCTTGGCTTCCAGCCAATCGGAATAATTGCCTTCGAACGGGATGGCGCGGCCGCGATCCAGTTCGAGAACCCATTTCACAACATTATCAAGGAAATAGCGATCGTGGGTAACCAGGATCACCATCCCCTTGTATTCCTGCAGGTGATGTTCCAGCCACGCCACGCTTTCGGCGTCGAGGTGGTTGGTCGGTTCGTCGAGCAGCAGGATATCCGGCTTTTCCAGCAGCAGCTTGCACAGCGCCACGCGGCGCTTTTCACCGCCCGAAAGCCGGTCCACGCCGCTGTCCCCCGGCGGGCAGCGCAGCGCGTCCATGGCGATTTCCAGCTGGTTGTCGAGCGTCCAGCCATCCACCGCGTCGATCTTTTCCTGCAGCTCGCCCATTTCGGCCATCAGCGCATCGAAATCGGTGTCGTCCTTCGGATCCGCCATTTCGGCGCTGATGGCGTTGAACCGATCAACAAGGTCCGCCACCGGGCGCACCCCGTCCATGACGTTCTGCTTCACCGTCTTGTTCGGATCCAGCTGCGGTTCCTGCGGCAGATAGCCAACGGTGACGCCTTCGGCTGCCCAGGCTTCGCCCTGGTATTCGCGGTCGATGCCGGCGATCACCTTCATCAGGGTGGATTTGCCCGCGCCGTTCGGCCCGATGATGGCGATCTTGGCGCCGGGCAGGAACGAAAGGGTGATGTCCTTGAAACAGGGCTTGTTGGCGCCGGGATAGGTCTTCGAAAGACCCTTCATCACGAACGCATATTGATAGGCCACGGGAAGGCTCCGAACATTGTGCGGGGTGGAAGATGTGGCGCAGCCCTTAGCCGATGGCGCAGGCGTTCGCAAACACCGCGAGGGCGCGCGCGCCTATTGCGGGCAGTGGGTGATCAGCGGCACTGGCACCATCAGGGTCGCGCCATCCTTGATGGCCAGTTCCAGCCGCGCCGGATCGGTTGCATCGGCGGCCACCGTCACCGCCACCAGCCGGCAGGCATGGCCGAAACAGCCCTGCGCAGACGGGCGCTCACCGGGCGCCAGCCCCTTGCTGTCCTCATCCAGCGTGACAGCCGTGACGCCTGGGCTGCGCGCCGCCAGTTCAACCTCGGCCAGGCCCGCGTTCATCCCTTCGAGGCGCAAGACCGCCTTGATCGGGCCGGTTGGGCAGGATCGGGTGGGCCGCCACTGCGCCACCACATCGGCCACCGGCCCCAGCGGCAGGCTGGCCCGGCAGGCAGCACGCGGGTTGCCATCCACCACCTGCTGGGCAGCGCGCCGGCAAACGACAGGCCGCGCCGCCAGATCAAGCGTGAAACCGGGGGGGCAGATCAGCCGGCGATCGGCACGGCTGCGGGCGGGAACCTGCGCGTCAGGGCCGGGGACCGCCACCCCGCCCGCCTCTGGCAGATGGCCGCACAGGCTGGGCGCGGCCATCGCCGCGCCGGACAGGAACAGCAGGATCAGGGCGATTGGCAGCGTGCGCATGGCGGCAGACTATCAGCCCGACGCCGGCAAGCCCAGCATCGCCCGGAACAGCGGGCGCGGTATCAGAAATTGCGGCGGAACTGGCCTTCGTCACGCAGAAGGGTGCGCGGCAGGCGACGCGGGAACGACCGGCCCGACCACAGCATGCCCACCAGAATGCCGAAGCTGGTGCTCAGCACCATCAGGGCGGCGTCGCTGGCCAGAATATGGCCGATGCCCTGTGCCATCGAATCGATCATGAAAGCCCCCGTACGCTGAATCAAACTGCCCAATCCTCCATAGAGGTAACTTCACGATTTGTAAATAAGCCTGAAACATTGTTAACCAATTTCAGCCTCATTGTCGCAACTGAGAGGCATGACAGCCGCGGCGGCTGCGCCTAACCTCCAATCGTCACGCCAAGGGCGGCACAACGCGCCAATTCAGGGGGATGATCATGAAAAACGCTCGCACACTCCGGATGCTGTTCGCCAGCGTCGCTGCTCTGGCCACTGCCGGCAGCGCCGCCGCCACCGATTTTCGCGTCACCATGCCAGCCACTGGCGTGGACCCCGCAACCGACGGCCGCGTCATCCTGGTGATCACACCCGATGGCAGCAAGGAACCGCGCTTCCAGGTCAAGCTGGGCGCCGATGCGCCGCAGGTGTTCGGCGTCAATGTCGAAGGGCTGAAGCCCGGCGACGTGGCCAGCATCGGCACCGGCGTGCTTGGCTATCCGGCCGAAGATCTCGCCCAGGTGCCGGCCGGCGAATATTGGGTGCAGGCCGTCCTCCACAAATATCAGACCTACAAGCTCGCCAGCGGCCACACGGTGAAGCTGCCGGCCGCGCGCGGCGCCGGGCAGAACTGGCGGCTGGAACCGGGCAACATCATCTCCGAACCGATGAAGGTGCGCTTCAACCCGCGCACCAGGGAGATCGTCAACATCCCGCTCACCAAGGTCATCCCGCCGGTGACGGAGCCCACGGACACCGAATTCGTTCGCCACTTCAAGATCAAGTCGGAACGCCTGTCCAAGTTCTGGGGGACAGACGTGTTCATCCGCGGCCACGTGCTGGTGCCCAAGGATTTCGACAAGCACCCGGAAGCCCGCTACCCGCTGATCATCAACCACGGGCACTTCCCGGCTGATTTCGGCGGCTTCTCCCCCACCCCGCCCGATCCCAAAATGCCGTGCAAGCCGGAACCGCGCTTCAACGAACCCTGCTACAACAAGATCGAGGCGCAGGAAGCGCACGACCTGTTCAAGAAGTGGACCTCACCCGATTTCCCGCGCTTCCTCATCGTGGAGATCGACCACAGCAACCCCTATTACGATGACAGCTATGCGGTGAACTCGGCCAACCTTGGCCCCTATGGCGATGCCATCATGAAGGAATTCGTGCCGGCGCTTGAAAAGAAATATCGCGGGCTGGGCGAAGGCTGGGCGCGCTTCACCTATGGCGGCTCCACCGGCGGCTGGGAAGCGCTGGCCGTGCAGATGTTCTACCCCGATGATTTCAACGGTGCCTTTGCCGCCTGCCCCGATCCCATCGATTTCCGCCAGTATACCAACATCAACCTGTATGAAGACAAGAACGCCTTCTGGCGCGAAGGCATGTTCGGCAAGGTGCCGCGCCCGGCGCACCGCAACTATCTGGGCCACGTCGATTACACGGTGGAACAGGAACAGCGGCTGGAACTGGTGCTGGGGGACAAGTCCCGCTCCGGCCAGCAGTGGGACATCTGGGAAGCGGTTTACAGCCCGCAAGGCGCAGACGGCTACCCACAGCGCATCTTCGACAAGCGGACCGGCGTGATCGACCCGAAGGTCGCGGCCCATTGGCGGGAGAATTACGATCTCGTCCACATCATGAAGCGCGACTGGAAAACGCTGGGCCCAAAAATCCGCGACAAGGTCTTCCTCTATGTCGGGGACATGGACAATTATTATCTCAACAACGCCGTCTACCTCGCCGAAGACTTCCTGAAACAGGCCGATCCGCCCTTCCTGGGCGAAATCGCCTATGGCGACCGCGCCGAACACTGCTGGAACGGGGATCACACCCAACCCAACAAGATCAGCCGGCTGCGCTACCACACCATGTACGTGGACAAGATCATGAAGCGCATCGAAGCTGCCGCACCCAAGGGCGCCGATCTGAAGAGCTGGCGTTACTGATGAACCGCGAGGAGCCCGGAACAGCCACGGCAGGCCTGCCGATGAAAGGCCTCTACCGCGTGCAGTGGAACCAGATGGGCCAGGCCATCGGCCTGCCCATCCTGTTCTGGGCCCTCCCCTGGCCGCAACCGCTGGCGCTGGTCGGCCTGATCCTGCCGCCGCTGGCGCTGGCCCTGAACCTCACCCTCATCGCGCTGATCAAATGCCCGGCCTGCGAAAAACGCCTGATGGTGAAGGGGCTGACGATCTTCCCGCGCCGGAAGTGCCCGCACTGCCGGGCGGTGGTGGCCTGAGAAGGGAAGAAAAAAGGGCCTCCGGCGGGCAGGGACTTGTCCCTGCACCCATTTGTTTGTGGGCGGCGTTATCGGGGCAGGAAGCCCAGTTCGTACACCATGGGGCGCAGCTTGTCGCCCAACGCCTTGTAGGCGGCCTTGAACGGTTCGAAATCGGTCAGTTCGGTATCGGAGTAGGCCTCAAGCGCCTTGCGGATCTGATACCAGCCGGCATCCGGACGGCCCAGCTTGAACTCGTCCCTGATCTTGCGCGGGAACTGGATGGCATGGAAGCGCGCCCACAATGTGCGCCCCTCCTCCAGAACCGCCCGCGCTTCGGGCGAGAAGGCCATGCCCGCCATGTGCCGCACCATGAAGTCACTCTCGAACCGCCCCTTCACCCCAACCTCAGCCTCGGTGAACGGGATGAAATGATTGGTCAGCGACCAGTCACGGTCATTCCAGTGCAGCCCATCCGCGCCAGCGGTGAGGTTGCTGCCGTTGAACAGCATCCACACGAGACAGTCTGATTTGAATTCATCGGTTAAGGGTGCGGATGGTTGCAAGAATTGATCACGGTCGTTGAGCCATGTCGGCTTGATAAGACGACGCACGCTGAACACGATGGCAGCTTGCCAAACGTTGTCGCCGTTCACGAAGAAACCTCGAGCACTCCCATAGCCTGACGAGAACAGCATGGTCTTCGCTGTTGCGTTCTGAAGGTCATTACCAGCGCAGTTGAGCCAACCAATCGCGCCGTCCGACCACCGGTCACCTCGCAAATCTTTTGTGGCGGTTGCCGGGATGATGGCGCTTTTCAGTGGGACGACAGATTGAGCGTTCGACGGGGGGCGTGTCACCCAATCTGTCAGCAAGGGCAGGCCATCATAGTTCAGAAATGACTTCTCGCCGATGAGATTACCCGCCTTGTCCAGTGCATCTGCCAACACATCCTTTATCGGCGTATCTATGCTTGTGTCCCAAATCAGAAAGCCGATCGGAAAATCACCCTTAAGCCCGTCAAATGAACGGCTGTGAACAGCGAAACCGCCGAGATACTCTGCCTTCCAAACTCTACGAAAGTCATCCAGTGTTGGGGTGCTGATATATTTCACCTTGCTGAAAATGGCGACTTTACAATTTGGAAGCTCTTGGTCAATGCGTGCAATAAATTGCATGAACAATTCGTTAGTAGCTTTTCCGTAAGCCGACATGGCTGAACTTGCGAACTTCGTATTGGCGACGCCAGTCTTGTTTTCACTGACCGCCATCGGGACGGCTAAGCCGCCGCCCGTCGCTTCCGCGTAAGGCGGATTGATCAGCACCAGGATCGGCTTCGCGCCCTTCTTGCCTTCGCGCGCATCGGCAATCGCCTGCCGCAGCGCCATCGGCAGCTTGTTCGACAGGCTGTAATCAATTTCGCCAAAGTCGGTCACATCGTCGTTGAGATAATCATATTGGAAAATCTCCGCCCCGGCGAAGGCCGGGTTGGATTTCATGATCGTCACGTCCGCCTGATCCAGCGTGGACATGAACACGTTGCGCAGATTGCTGTGCTTGGCTTCCAGATTGCCGACGCCGGCGCACATGTCCCACACCAGATAGCGATCCTGCCAGTCATCGCCCAAGGTGGCGCGCAACTGGTCATAGGCTTTGTCCACGATGTGCAGCGGCGTGTAGAACGCGCCCTTGAACTTCTGTTCGTCCACCGGGAGCAGGCTGTCCCGCCGTTCGAGCAGATAGTGGCGGTGCTTCTGTTCGGGCGGGCGGTGATAGATGGCCCAGAAATTGGCATAACCGCGCTTGCTGGCCAGTTCGAAGGTCTGGCCATTGAGCAGGAAGGTTGGCCCGGCCGCCGTCATCAGCAGGCGCGCGGGCAGGTTGTTCATCGCCTCGCTGGTGCCATCGTGCATGATATCGGCAAAGAACAGCACGGCATAATCGGCAGGCCTGGTGACGCCGAGTTCGCTGCCCACCATGTCCACCCAGCGATCAAACACCTGGCGCAGATTGTCTGGCGTGATCGGGGTGCGGATGATCTTTCGTTCGCGGATGGCATCCTTCACCGCCTTGATGAAGGCGGCTTCATCATGGGCGATGCTGTATTCAACGATGTGCGCCTGCACATAGGGCGCAACTTGCGCAGCCAGTTCCTTGCCGGCCTGTGAGCCGGACTTGGGCCAGACGATATCCTTGTCTGCCAGCAGCGGCAGCGCCTTTTCGGTGGGCATGATCGCCGCCTTCTCGCGGTCGATCACGGCGAGGAAGGCGGGGATTGGTTCGCCGCGCTTGCGCGCAGCGCGGACGTACACCAGCAGTTGCCCGAACATGATGATCGGCGGGGTTGGTGCATCCTTGGCTTCGAACCAGATTTCCTCGGTCTGGATATCAACCAGACCCTTGAAATAGGACTTGAGGCCAAGCGCGGCGATATAGGCGTCCTTGACGTCCTCTTCGGTCTTGGCCTGCGCAAGTCGGTTCAACAGCGACACAATAAATTGCCTCCGGCGGCCATGCTTACGGCATAGCATGCCCGCAAGCCAAGCGTCCAAGACGGGTTGAGTGAGCCGCCCCAAGCTGACGGGTGCAGGGACGAGTCCCTGCCCGCCGGAGGCAGCCCTTTCCTTCCCTGCAAAGAAAAAGGCGCGGCGTCCAATCGGAGCGCCGCGCCCTTTCAATCCGTAACGCGCCAGCGTCAGGCGGCCTTGTCGGTCACCATCAGGCGGATGGGCGGCTTGGTGCCGGCCACCACGTCCTTGTCGACCTGGACTTCCTCCACGTCTTCGAGGCCGGGCAGATCGAACATGGTGTCGAGCAGGATGGCTTCCATGATGGAGCGCAGGCCGCGCGCGCCGGTCTTGCGTTCGATGGCGCGCTTGGCGATGGCGTTCAGCGCGTCCGGCGTGAAGGTGAGTTTCACGCCTTCCATTTCGAACAGGCGGGCATATTGCTTCACCAGCGCGTTCTTGGGTTCGGTGAGGATCTTGATCAGCGCCGGTTCGTCCAGGTCTTCCAGGGTGGCGATCACCGGCAGGCGGCCGATGAATTCCGGGATCAGGCCAAAGCGCAGCAGGTCTTCCGGTTCGCACTGGCGGAGGAGCTCGCCCACGCGGCGTTCATCGGGCGCGGCGACGTGGGCGCCAAAGCCCATGCCGCGGCCCTGCAGGCGATCGCCGATGATGCGATCGAGGCCGGAGAAGGCGCCGCCGCAGATGAAGAGGATATTGCTGGTATCCACCTGCAGGAATTCCTGCTGCGGGTGCTTGCGGCCGCCCTGGGGCGGCACGGAGGCGGTGGTGCCTTCCATGATCTTCAAGAGGGCCTGCTGCACGCCTTCGCCCGACACGTCGCGGGTGATGGACGGGTTGTCGGCCTTGCGGGAAATCTTGTCGATTTCGTCGATGTAGACGATGCCGCGCTGGGCGCGTTCGACGTTGTAGTCGCTGGCCTGCAACAGTTTCAGGATGATGTTTTCGACATCCTCACCCACGTAACCGGCTTCGGTGAGCGTGGTGGCATCGGCCATGGTGAAGGGCACATCGAGGATGCGCGCCAGCGTCTGCGCCAGCAGCGTCTTGCCGCAGCCGGTGGGGCCGACGAGCAGGATGTTGGACTTGGCGAGTTCGACTTCGGCGCCCTTGCCGCCGTGGTTCAGCCGCTTGTAGTGGTTGTGCACGGCAACGGAGAGCACGCGCTTGGCGTGGAACTGGCCGATCACGTAATCGTCCAGCACCTTGCAGATTTCGCGCGGGGTGGGGACGTCGCCGGATTTCTTCACCAGCGCCGTCTTGGTTTCCTCGCGGATGATATCGTTGCACAGCTCAACGCATTCATCGCAGATGAACACGGTGGGGCCCGCAATCAGTTTCCTGACCTCGTGCTGGCTCTTCCCGCAGAAGCTGCAGTAGAGCGTGCCTTTGCTGTCGCCTGCGCCCAGCTTGGTCATGATCGTCCTTCCTCGCGCTGGCTGCGCCCTTCAGCCAGCATGCTCAATCCGGGACGGCGAACGATGCGGCCAGTTTCACCTGACCCATCACACGGCCGTCGTCCGTTCAGTGTAACTGCGATTCGCGCGCCGCGGCAAGGGAAACGACGCCCCTGCCGCTGCCGGGCACCCGTGAATTGGCGGCCGGTTGCCACCAAAACGGTGGAAAACCCCAGGATCGGCGCGACGATCAGGCGGCCTGCGCCTCGCCTTCGGTCGGCACCGGGCGCTTTTCCATCACCGCGTCCACCAGGCCGAAATCCTTGGCTTCGTCCGCGCTCATGAACTTGTCGCGCTCCATGGCCTTCTCGATCATCTCGAGATCCTTGCCCGTGTGCTTGACGTAAAGATCGTTAAGGATGCCGCGGATGCGCAGGATTTCGCGGGCCTGGATCTCGATATCGGTGGCCTGGCCCTGCGCCCCGCCCGACGGCTGATGCACCATGATGCGGGCATTCTTCAGCGCCACGCGCTTGCCGGGCGCGCCGGCGGCCAGCAGGAAGCTGCCCATCGATGCGGCCTGGCCCACGCACACGGTGGCGACATCGGGGCGGATGTATTGCATCGTGTCATAGATCGCCATGCCCGAGGTGATCACCCCGCCCGGCGAGTTGATGTACATGAAGATGTCCTTCTTCGGGTTTTCCGATTCCAGGAACAGCAGCTGGGCCACGATCAGCGAGGCCATGTTGTCTTCCACCGGGCCGTTCACGAACACGATCCGATCGCGCAGCAGGCGGGAATAGATGTCGAACGAGCGTTCGCCGCGGTTCGAGCTTTCGATGACGATGGGAACGAGACCGGCGGTGGGGTTGATCATGAGTATCTCCTTGTGCGCTCCCTAGTTCGGACGTTTGGCGGCCAAGTTCAAGACCGGAGTGCACGGCGGCAAGGCGTTGACACGAAAAGGCCCCGCACGGACATGCCGGCGGGGCCCTTTTGTCGCAGCGCAGGTGCGGATCAGGCGCCCTTCTTGGTCGCCTTCTTCGCGGGCTTGGCAGCGGCTTCGGCGGCCGGCTCTGCCGCAGCGTCGGCGGCCTTGGCCTTCTTGGCCGGCGCCTTCTTGGGCTTGGCATCGGCGGCCGGCTCGGCAGCGGTTTCTGCCGCCGGTTCGTCGGCCTTCACCTTCTTGGCCGCAGCCTTCTTCGGCTTGGCAGGGGCGTGATCATGATCGTGATCATGGCCGCAGCCGGGGCCATGCACGTGGCCGGCCGGGGTCTCGTCCTCGCTCTCGATCGCGGCTTCCAGTTCGGCGCGGGTCACGGCGCGTTCGGTGATGGCGGCCTTTTCGATCAGGAAGTCCACCACCTTGTCTTCATACAGCGGCGCGCGCAGCTGCATGGCGGCCATGGCGTTTTCCTG
>Ga0209278_1000757_pt1 | contig 22377 bp, 5 predicted proteins | sample JI81BgreenDNA_FD_187504 | JGI IMG/M metagenome (GOLD analysis project Ga0209278, IMG submission 187504) | Wastewater effluent complex algal communities from Wisconsin, to seasonally profile nutrient transformation and Carbon sequestration -... | ecosystem: Engineered > WWTP > Effluent > Algae... | reverse complement strand
CAATGCGTCTCAACGAGTGGTTGCTGCCCTCAGACGCACCCCTCTGCAACAGCAATGGAGCCTTGCTGCGGCTTGTCCGGAAGGGATGGCTCACCGGACAATTTTCAATCCTGAATAGCACTGACAACGCCAAGCCATGATTTTTGGCGAACGAACCAGCAAACGCCCTGCGTGAAGCCCCGTCCATTTCCGCGCCTACTCAGAGCAGACGAATTGACCCAGAAAACTCGGGCACATGCCTGTCACGCACTCCCGGGCAGAGGCTAGGGCCGGGTCGGGCCCTTCCTCCAGCCCGTTCACATGCCTAAAATCATGCAAAAATATCCATTGTCTGCGCTGGGAGTTGGCGAAGCCGTTCGATCTCGCCCACTCCTGTCGCGCCAAAGGTGCTCAAATCCTGCCGGATCATCGCCAGCTTACGCGCGATCTCTGCATCCACCGGCTCATGCAACGCCTCGGAGGCCGGCGCTTCGATGGTTGGGCCAGCCCCTTCGTCGTTATCTGGCGACGGAGTGAAGCTGACACGCAGTGGCCCACCCCACAGCTCGTGTTGTTCGGGGTCGAGACGCGGACGTTCTTCCTGCCTCGCTATCGCAGGCGCGATGGCGGCTCCTGCACTTGCCAAGGCCTCGGACGGCCCCGCCGCCAGAACGCCAGCCTCGGCCGGTTCGCTGACTTCTCCTTGCCAAGTGTTGAGCCTCAGCGAATGGTACATCGCGAAATAGAGCGAGGACGGATCGAACACGCGCGGTGGCAGAGGCACGGCTTCGGTCGCCTGAGCAGCAATAGTCACCTGCCGCGCCAATGGCACCTGGTCAGGCGTCGCAGCCGCCGACACGTGGTCGAAAATATCTGACACGGCCTCCGCATCAGCTCTGCCGAGCATGGCGGCCAGTTCGCTCACCGACGGCAACTGATCAAACCGGCCATGACGATCAATCTCGCGCGGCGCCAGGAACAGATCGGGGCCAAAGCCAGCGAACCTCTCGGTGAGATCAAATGCTGCGACTGGCGCAGTCGGAGCTGACACCGGCCGATAGGCGAGAGACACGTCGGCGACCGTGCTCGTGGTACCGTTGGTGCGCACGAAGCTCGCCGTGGCTGCGATGATATTCCAGTCGAGCTTCACGCGCTGTTCGGTAGGCGTGACCGCATTGAGACGGATCGCGACGACTCCCGCCTGTTCAAGCGTGAGCAATTCGCCGGCATCGGTGCGCCCGTCGCCGTTGCGGTCGCGCCAGACGCGCAGTTCGCCAAAGCGGGCATCATTACTGTCCACAACGCGGTCGCCGTTGCTGTCGAGCCTTGCAAGGCCCTGGAGCCCGCTGCGGGCCTCTTCGTCCTCGCTTGCCAGCGACAATTCGGAGGCCTCGGTGATCAGACCGTCATTGTTGCGGTCGATCACCAGGAAGCCGTCATCGCGTCCGATCCAGCCCGTGTCATCGGCTGCACCGTCACCGCCGTAGTCGAAGCTTGCGCGCGACTTCTTGCGGCTGACCAGTTCCACTCCATCGCCATCGAGATCGAGGACGACCGGCGCGAACATCCCATAATCACCGTCGCGGAAGGTCAGAATGGTGTTTGCCCCAAGTTGTCCGGCGAGCGGATCGATGCCGGACCGCGCATTGCGCGAACCCACGGTCAGAGCTCCTCCCGCCGCACTGATCCGGAACTTCGAGGCTTTGCGATCGAAGTCGTATTGGGTGACGCCCAGCGAAGGCAGGTTAGTCGCGGCTGAGAAATAGGTCAGCGCTGCATCGGCGAAGCTGCGGGTGGTGCCACTGGTCAGGGTGAAGGTGCCGGTATTGGCAATCGCAACCTCGCCGAATTCGGTGACATTGTTGACCGGCGTGCCGACGAGGCTGATCGAGCGGATGCCGACAGCTGCAAGGCTGGCGGTCTCGCCCTCGTCCACCGCGCCATCGCCGTCGGCATCGCGCCACACGCCGAAGTCGGCGAAGCGGGCGTCGCGCGCATCAAGAATGCGGTCGTTGTTGCTGTCAAAGGCCGCAAGGCCGGCAAGGTCGGTCCTGGCATTGGGCACATCGTCGACGAAGCTGATTTCCTCGACGCCTGACATTGTGCCGTTGCCGTCACGGTCAAGATAGAGAAAGGCATCGCCGGCGCTGATCCAGCTGGTGTCGTCGGCAAGCCCATCGCCATCGAGATCGAAGCGCGCATCGCTATCTGCGGCAGACAGCGTTTGCACGCCGTTGCCATCGAGGTCGAGGATGATCGGCGAGGTGATATTGATCGTCTCACCCCCACGGAACACCAGGCGCTCAATCGAGGAAAGCTGGTCGATCCCGTCGTCGCCGTGGGCGATGGCGCCCAGATCGGTTACCCTGAGCCCAAGTGCGCCGGCCTGCGTTACCAGCGAATAGCTGCTTCGCACTCCGAACAGATAGGCACTATCGGTTCCCGCACCGCCGTAGAGCAGGTCGTTCCCGGCCCCGCCCCACAGCAGATCGTTGCCCCCATTACCGTAAATCGCGTCGTCGCCCGATCCACCTGCGATCCAGTCGGCCCCAGCATTGCCATTGATAATGTCGTCGCCTGCGCCTCCGAACAGCCGGGTGGCGGCGGTGGTGGTGACAGTGAGCGTATCGGCCGCGCTGGTGCCGTAGCGCCAGTTGCTGCCCACACCCGTCCCCGTGAGCGAAGCGATCACTGCGTCGAACTGTCGGGTATCGGCGTCGGTGAAGCTGAACATACTGCGCGCAAGCGGTAGCGTACTTGCTCCAGTGTAGCTTGCGTTGAACCCGAAGGTTGTCTGCGCCCCAGCGGCAACGCTTTCGTTATTGCTCACCGCCCGGAACATGATGTCGCCATTGGCAAGCGTCGTCGCGGTCGCTCCCCATACGTTCGTGATATTCAACGTCACGCCAGTCGGCACATCAAGCACGACCTGCCAGCCATCGAGTGACGCCGTGCCGGTGTTGCGCAGCGTAAGATTCTGACTGAGCCCGCCGGCCCAGACGCTGGTTGGCGCGACGGTCAGCAGTGTGTCGCTGTCGTCCGCCAGGTTGAACGCCGGGTCGCGGTCGAAGATCGATAGCCCGAAATGCGCCGGATTGTATGCGGCACCATCGACCTGCACCGAGACCTGGAAACGCGTGCCTTCGGCAAGGCTTGGTTGATAGCTCTGCCCGCTGTTGGTGAACCGTGCTCCGCCCGGGACAACCTGGAAGGTCGTCGTTCCTGGAAAACCGCTGACCCAGCCATTGGTGATGGTGCCCGGACCCGTGTAACTCGCAAGAATGTCCCAGGCCTTCAGGCGGCCATCCACGATCGCATCGGGCTGCACTTCGTACTCAAAGGTGACATTGTAGCCCCCGCCCCAGGAACTGTTGTACCAGCTGTTCAGGCCTACCTGTCGGAAGCCGGTGCTGCTGCCCCCGTTTTCGGCCTGTGCCGTCACGGTCAGGACGAAATCGTCCGATGCGTTCAAGGTACCGTCGCTCGCCGTCAGACGCACATTGAGCGCGGCATTGGCATTGGGCGCGGTACCAGTGAATGTCCGGCTCGCTGCGTTGAATGCCAACCATTGCGGGAGCGCTGAACCATCGGAAAGACGCGCGGTGTAAGTCAGCGCGTCGCCATCAGGATCGGTGAAAGCACCTGTCGGAATGGTGATCGAAACCTGGCCATTGCCGGTCGCGGTCTGATCGGTAAGGGGCTGAGCCAGTACTGGCGCATCGTTGACGGGCGACAGTGTGAGCCGGAACGCATCAACGACGCTCTGCGCGCCATCGCTCGCCCTCAGTTCTAGATCGAATACACCATTGAGGTTTGCCGGCGGAGTCCCGACGAGCTGGCCGTTTGCAAGGCTCAGCCAATTGGGCAGCGCCGCACCATTGGCACCTGTCAGCGTGAAGTATAGCGTATCGCCATCGACATCCCCAAAGCCTGCGGTGAGACCATCAAGCATGATGGGCTGATCTTCGGCGACGGTGAAGTCCGGGAGCGGTACCAGCACCACCGGGGCATCGTTAGTTGGTGAGATAGTGAGGCGGAACGTATCGGAGGCTGACAGCAAGCTGTCGCTGGCCAAAACGACAATGTCGATGGACCCGTTGAAGTCGCGCGGCGGGTTACCGACGACTGTGCTTCCCTCGAGCCTCAGCCAATCGAACAGCGGTGCCCCGCTCGCCAACGTCGCGCTGAGTATCAGGGTGTCACCATCAACATCGCCGAAGGTTCCCTTGGGAATCGAGACCGAGAAGCCGGTGTCTTCCGGGCTGACCGCGTCGGAGAGCGGTACCAGGAGAACCGGCGCATCGTTGACGGGGTTGATGGTCAATTCGAAATTCTGGGACACCGAGGCGCGTCCGTCGGTTGCAGACAAGCGGATGGCGAGGACGCCATTGAAGTCTTGCGGCGGAGTGCCCGAGAATGTTGCATTTTCGAAGCGAAGCCAGGAAGGCAACGGGGAGCCGTCAGAGAGGACAGCTGTAATCGCAAGACTGTCCTGATCCGCATCGACAAAGACGTTGTCCGGCAAAATGTAACTGAACGCCTGATCCTCCGTACCAAACACCGGCCCGAGCTGGGTACCAACCGTCGGAGCGGAATTTGGTGCAGGGTTGATTGCGAAGCTGGCAAAGCTCGTGGACGCGCCATCGCTGGCTCGCAACGCGAGGTTGACTGGCGCGACCTGACCGTCAGGGATTGTGCCGGAGATTGTCAGCCCGTCGATCGTGAGCCAATCGGGTAGAGGACTGCCATCGCTTGAAACGATGTCAAACGAGAGCGGATCACCCTCGACATCGAGGAACGTGATTGTCGGCAGCGTAAAGGCAAAAGCCTCCCCCGGCCGGAATATCTGATCGGCCAGCGCGCTCACTTGACGCGGGGCGTCATTGATCGGCAAGACTTCGATCGTGAGATTGGATGACGTCGTGACGTTTCCATCGGAGGCCGTCAGGACGATAGCCAGAAGACCATTGAAGTCCGAAGGTGGTGTGCCGGTAAACCGATTGCCGGCAAATGTCAGCCAATCGGGCAACGGTTCGCCGGACGACAGGCGTGCGTCAACGACCAAAGAATCACCGTCCGGATCGGAAATGGACCCGGTCGGCAAGAGCCAATCGATTGGACGATCTTCGAAGGTGGTGAAGGTGCGGCCCTCAATCGCGATACGAGGGGCATCGTTAGATCCGCGGACAGAAACCAGAGCTCGTGCTGTAGTCAGCCCGCCATTGCCGTCACTGATGACGAAATCAAATCCGGCCTCGCCGGCGAAATCGATGTCCGGCAGGAAGCGGACATTACCGTCGACACCGATCCATACCTTGCCTTTGAATGCCGCGCCGACGGTGGCAATCCGCAATTTGTCACCGTTGGGATCGGTTGCTGCTGCCAGCAATGTCGCGGCATCAATCAACAGGGTAGCATCCTCGTCACCCTCCAGAGTGACATCATTGACAATGGGAGCGACGTTAAGGGGCGTAATCGGCGTAACGACACCGTCAGTACGGAACTGCAGATCCTCAACCGAGATCAGGCGCGTGACGCCGTCGCGGTTGGCGACACTATCTGTGACGATCGTGATCTCGCCATTCGTCGAAATCTGGTATTCGTCCTGCCTTCCGGTGAAAATCGCCCGGTCGCGACCCTCCCCGCCAAAGATCTGATCGTTTCCTCCCCCACCGGTGAGCACATCGTTCCCGCGCCCACCTCGGATGATGTCGTCGGTGAGGAAACCTCGAATTTCGTCGTCAGAGTTGGTTTCGGCGATGTCGAGAATGATCTGCTGCACCGCTTGCCAGGACAGGCGGCTGCCGTCGTCGAATACGAAGCTCTCTATGCGGTTCGCCTCGCCTGCAAACTGGTTTACGATTGTCAGCGCCAGACGGTCCGCGCCGAGAACCTCGATGAGCAGGTCCTTTCCGTCTTGTCCTGTCCGGGAGAAGAACAGCTCGTCTCGCGTGATCCCGCTGCCAAATTGGACAGCGTCTACGCCGCCAGCGTCGAGAACAAGGTCTTCGCCGTAGTCACGGCCAAACCGGTAGATGTCGTTGCCGGTCCCCCCACGCAGTTGGTCAATGGCTTCCCCGTCAGCGTTCGCACCTGCATCGAGCAGTCCGCCATCATTATTCGTCGTTTGCGTGTCGGATCCGTCGACGTCCACCGGGTTCCGCAGCAGTGTCGCGACTTCGCCGGCACTCAGGACCACACCGCTTCCGAACACGAAGCGCGCCACCGGGGGAGCTGCCCGCTGTGCACCATCCAATGCACCAAGCTGGCCTTCGATGGTCAACCGCTCACCGGTTGCAATGATCTCGACAACGAGGTTGGCGGGGTTGGTAGCCGACACAAGGAATTGCAGTTGTGCGGGATCAAGAATGCCGTCGAAACGGATGGTATCGAGGGCGGTTGTGGCAGGGCCGGCACCATTGTCGCCACCGGGAATGCGCAGGGTGCTCTTGAAAAGATCATTGCCGTCCCCTGCCGACCAGCGGAACACGCCGCCGTCGCCGAAACTGGTCACGACATCATCGCCGGCGAGGCTGTCGAGCTCTTCCTCGGTACCGAGCAAAAGGTGATCGGCCCCGGCCGTCGCAGGATCCCTGAAATCTGCAAGGTTCAGAACGATGACCGGCGGAGAAGCAACGAACTCGATCCGCGAGATCACGCTGCCCAGCGGCACCTGCCTTTCGGTAAAGAACGGCGGCGTGCTCTGACGCAGGACAATCCGGCCCACGACAACAGGCACAGAGTCGTCTGCGATCGGATCAGCAACAAGATCCCCCGTGAAATCGGCCCCTACGAGATCGGGCTGGCCATCGCCATCATTGTCCTGCGCGATGAAGATGACGCTGTCATCCGAAGAGCCATCTCCGTAGACGAAGTAGGTTGATGCGCCAGTTGCGAGGTCGAACTGACGCTCAGCCACGAACGCTCCGCCGGCGTCATACAATTCTCCGAAACCGCGGACCGACCAACCAGTGGCTCCCGTTTGCGGGTTGAATGCGCTCAACCAGGACGGGCCACCAGGTGTGGCAAATCCGCCGAGATCCGACACCCCATTGCCGTTTATGTCGAGCAGCGACCATTCGACATTGCCTGCAGCATCTCGCGGGGCAGGCGTCCAGATCAGACCATCCTGCGAGTATTCATCTGCGACGCCATCAAAATCCACGTCACGTGCAGCAAAGAACAGATCGTCGGTATAGAAGGAGTAGTATTCGAAATTGCCGTCGAGGTCATAATCTTCGGCGTACACTTCGCCGCCATCAAAGCTCGCGCTCGCCGTCGCGTAAGTGGTCCAATCGTTGGCTCCGTCGCCGTTCAGATCGACGGTCAGCCAACCGGGCGCGCCGTCCCCATCGGGATCGAGCGCAGCAAAATCGGGAGCGCCATCGCCGTTGAGATCGATGTTCGCCCAATCCGCTGCCCCATTCCCATCAGCATCGGGTGAACGCATGGGTGGCGCCACGTCCGGGATGCCGAACGCAAACTGATTGCGGATTGTGATCCGCTCACCATTGGGCTTTTCGATGATGAGGTCATTGGGCCGACCGCTCTCCACAATGAAGCGAAGCTGGTCGACGGATCCGATTTCATCAATGACGAGCGTATTGGGCGACCAACCATCAAGCCCATCGATCCCGCCGGCCGCTGCATCGATACGGGCATCCTCAAGATAGTCCGAGCCAGAGGTCGGCGCGATGACGATTGTAGCCGATCCCCCGGTCGCGATGATGCGCTCGTCTCCCGAACCGGACCTTAACTGCTGGTCCGACTCCACACTGGAAGCCGGCAAGGACGAGATATCCGAATCTGGATATGCACCGGTCGTCAGGGTCTCGCCGCCCACGCGGATTTTGGCCAGAGCGCGAGCGTCAAAAATGAGCTTATCGCTCGTGCCATTTATCCCGATTTCGACGAGCCCGGGCTCGGTCTTCGACCAGCTGATGTTGATATCGTCTCGTGAGAGTCCTTCGCCCACCTCTACGGTAAGCGGCCCACCAGCCCATTCGTAACGATCGATGCCATAGCCGACATCGAAACGCACCGTTTCACCCGCCGACGAGCCGAAGATCATGTCATCGCCGGCAAGCGGATCGATAACCTGCGGCGGCAACGGCGTTCCATCGAAACTGCGCGGTGCGCGGAGAAAATCAACGCCATCCGTTCCCTGGATCAGTGCGCTCACAGGGCCCAGCGGAATGGAAACAGGCGCCGCGATATCGTCTTGCCGGAATTCCAGCTGGGAATCGTCGCTCTGGATCGAGAAACGGGGCACGACCCCTTCACCCTGACTGGCCTGGTTGAAGCGGGGATCGAGTCCGTTCAGGATTGTGACCACTGTCTCGCCAGCGATGATCTGAAGGTGCTTGCCGACTTGGCCGTTGGCCTCGTTGACTTCGACAAGAACCAGACTGCCGAGCGACACACCTTCGAAAAACACGGAGAATGGCAGAGGACCCGATCCCGGACGGGACCCGTCAGGATCGAAAGTGATGATTTTCGATCCACTATTGGGGCCGATGACCACCCGCTCCTGTCCGTTTCCGATATGGATGACATCGTTGCCAAGCCCGGGTCTGATGTCCCGATCGGAGTTGATGCCCCAAATGATGTTATCGCCATCTGTGCCCTCGGCAGCGAACAGACGGTCGAGAATGTCGCCAGAAGTAAGGGTTACCGAACCGAAGATGAACTCTTGGATGTTGAGCCCGCGCTCATTAAGCGCGGCGCGCGGATCCTGGTCAGGAAGGAAACCGTCATCCGGCGAGCCATCGATGGTCAGAGTCTCCCCCGTCGCTACGATCGTGAACACGATGGAGAACGGGTCGGACGGATCACGGTTGATCGCCACATCCTCAGGTGCCAGGCCGAAGAAACGCACAGACTGATTGTTGCCGCCATCATCCTTGATGACGTCGTGCCCATAGCCTGCGCGAAAAATATAAGTGTTGGCTTCTAGGCCACCGAATAGGATGTCATTCCCCGCACCGCCATCGCGCAGGCCCGCAAAGCTGCCGCTCATGACGAGATCATCACCTGCAGTCACGGAGGACAGGAACCTGTTTACGCCCGCGAAAGACTCTCCGTCGCCAAAGGTGAAAAACTCGATGCCGCCACTGTCCTGACCCAAAAAGTCAGGAACGCCGTCATCAAACGAGTAGTTCCAAAAATGTCCTTCGATCGTAAGCTGATCGCCTGAACTGAAAGCGATAACGAGATTGCTTCCGATCTTCTGGAAAGTGGCATTGGCAACCGAGAGCTCGGGGCTGAGGAAGGTAATCCGATCGGCCTCCCCCCCAAGGTCGTGAATCGTATCGTTGCCGAACCCGACTTCGAATTCATAGGTATCGAGGGCGCTTTCCTCGGCACTGCCGATCATGACATCATTGCCGGCCCCGGAGCGGAAGGTCGTTGGAGCACGGCCAGTGCTGTACAGAAAATCATCGCCTGAGGTGCCCAGCGATAACCCTGAGCCGGTAAGGTCCACGAGCGACCCGTCGCTGAAACGAACGAAATCGAGTTCGGAGTCGGCATAAACGACAGGTCCGTTCCGCCCGAACACGAACACATGGAAATCATCGTCGAAGCGGAGATCGGCAAGAACTGCACCTGTCGGCGCGATCAGAGTGTCAATGCCAGAGGCACTGCCGAAGACTCTGGTGAACGGAGCATCGATTCTGTAGAAATCAATGCCGCCAAAGCCACGGAACGTGTCGTTGCCGCCATTGCCAACGAATGTCTCGGATTCTGCCGTGCCAATCAACTCATCATCGGCGGCCGTTCCCGAAATCGAGTTGGTTCCGCCAGACAGGAGTTGATCGACGATATCGGTCAGGGTCTTGGTTGTGCCATCCGCGAACGCAATGGATGTGACGACCGGACTGCGCAAGCCACCGACAATCGTGATCTTGTCTCCCGCGAAGGAGCGCAGGACAAGGTCGCCATTGCTGCCGCGTTCTGCCGTGATGTCTTCGACGCGCACCGAAGCCCCGAAGGCAATCGCGTTCGCGCTGTCTGCCTCGACGATACGGTCTTGCCCCCATCCGAGGTCGAATAGGTAGGTGTCGCGTCCGCCCATCCCCTGGAGGATATCATCCCCGGCAAATCCGCTGATCAGATCGTCCCGCCTCGACCCAACGATGGTATCGTTCGACGCACTGCCGGAATTCAGAATGGTGTCGACCTGCGCCAACGTGAGAGTAGCGTCTCCAAACTCGAAGAGCTCGATCTCGTGGCCACGATCAGAGCGATGGCCGACAACGCGCAGGCTGTCACCCGTGTCGCGGAAGCGGAGAACCAGGTCGTCGCTGTCATCAGTACGACCGACTGTGAATTCGACGTCGGAAACGTTTCCAGCGACGATGATGCGATCACCTTCACCGGAAAGATCGAAGATGGTGTCACTGCCCGCGCCTCGCGCAAAGAGGTACGAATTGTTCGCACCAACCCCAACGATCAAATCATCCGCAGCTGTTCCTGCCACAGGGTCTGCGCCATTGGCGGCGAAGATGACACCCAAGGCAGCACCGCCGCCTTCAATGAGCTCAAGAATATTTGAGGTCGTACCGTCACCGAAACGGACAGATTGAACCGCTGTTTCGATACTGTCTGCATCCACGTCAACGCGAACACGCAAATTCAACGAACCCGACGCATTGGAGAGGCGCAGCCAAGAACGTCCGTCTTCAACAACCGCCACGACCGTGATGTCGGACGCGAGAAAATCGGAAAGGAACAGCTCGTTGTTTCCACTCGCATCAATAATGTCGAGCGCTCCGACATTCTTTCCGACGACATAGATATCGTCGCCCGATGCCCCATCGACACGACCACCATCGCCCTGAATGATAATCAGATCATTTGGCGATGTCGGGGCACCGCGGGTTCGCCCGATGACCTTGTCTTCCCCGGATGAGACGGTCAGGACTCGCCGCAAATCGCCCAGGGAGAATGGTATGCCTGCCGCGGTGAGCGCCGCATCCAGTCTTGCGTCAAATTCTTCGACAAGCGGCCCCCCTGTGACACCCGCTTCAATCGGCAGGAAGTCGCGATACATCCCCAGAATCTCAACGAGTGCCGCCCAGTAGCCAATGGCTTCGCTTTTGCTCGCCGGCTGATTTGCAGCCGCGCTTGTCAAAATGCTGTCGAGCGTGGTTCCGTCGGCAACCGTGAAGAAGGCGGCGGCTTCAAAGGAGAGCCCTGGGGTAAGCTCGTCCCCCAGCGGGATCTGCCCGACAAGTCTCGCGGCCGTTCTCGTCACCAGCGACTGCCATTGTCCGATGAGAACGCCTGAGGCATCGCCTCTGGGATCACTTCCGATACTGCCGCTCTGAACGAACTCCTCGCCAGTGATCGCCTCCAAGGCATGAAGCCATTGTGCGTTGATATTTGGCCCACGGGAATCAGGCGCGACTTGGTCCGCGCCCGTCCAGCGCAACAGGATTTGCTGCGCGCGCGCGAGGATCTCGTGCGCCTTGTCGATTCCAAGTTCTGAAAACTCGCGCACCAGTTCGGCGAGACCAGCGTCCCGCGACATTGCGATGTCGAGGTCAGACACATTACCCGACCCGAGCAGGAAGGGGAGATCCGAGATGCGCTCGTCAAAAGCGAGATTGCCCGAGAATTCTCGCGCGTCAAACTGATCGACCGATAGATAGGCATCATAGATCGTGCGCGTGGAGCCGTTTGCGAAGCCGACAGTCGAGGCGCGCGTAATCACAGAGGCGTCGTTAGTGATGGCAACGTGGTCAGAATCGAAGGTGTTGAGGCTGATTGAGACAATCCCGAGGGATTCCAGCGTTACCAACTCGCCAGCGTCGGTCCTCGCATCGAGATTGGCATCAATCCAAACCTGGAGCTGCGAGAACAACGTGTCCGCAGCGGTGATAGCACCATCGAAATTGCTGTCGAGCAACGCAAGTTCAACAAAACCGTCTTCGCCAAATGGCTGGAGCTGCGCAGCGCTCGAATCCACGGCACCCGTGCCGAACATCTCGGCCCCGGTTTCAATCAGGCCGTTCCCGTCGAGATCGCGGACGAGGAAACCGTCCCCGGCGCGGGCCCATGAGACGCGTTCGGAAAATCCGTCATTATCTATATCGAAGTAGGCAGCGACGCTATCGCGAGCGGTGATGACGTTGCGATCTCCGTTAAGATCGATGATCAGCGGATCGCGGAGGCGTTCGGCCGGATCGAAGTCAGGACGGCCATAATCGTCGTCGCCATCATCGTCCTCGTCCTTCGCGTCGATGAGACGGATACCTGCGAGGCCGTTGCGGAAGTTCTGGATGGTGATAGTGGGATTGATCGAGAAAGTCAGCGTACCGTCGGCCGCCAGGCGGAACGTCCCTAGGTCTTTTGAAACGTATTCGCGCTTTTTGGGGTCCTTCTGTTTCCCGCCCGTCAGCTTATTGCCGCGTAGATAGATTGATTCGCCAAGCTCGGGGTCCATGATTATGTCCCCGTTGCCGGCATAAAACGTGTCGACGCCGCCGCCACCCCGCAGCGTATCACCTACTAAATCGTCCTCCGCGCCGTCCTGCGTATTGCTATTGCCGTACAGAGAGTCGTTGCCACTTCCGCCCGTCAGCGTATCCGAACCCCCGCCCCCTATCAGCGTATACGCGTTTGTCTGCCCCACGCCTGCGGCAGCTGCAACGGAGATAATGTCGGTGCCGCCGCCGCCGATGCCGCGCTCGGCTCCGAACACACGGATGCTCGCGCCGCCCCACGCCAGCTGCCCTTGGGCGCCGAGGACGATCTGCGCATCGGTGGTCGACCACCCCGAGACGTCGATCACGTCTTCGGCGGCCCCACCGCCAAGATCGATGAAATCGAGACTGACCGCCAGGATGGCCGGGCCTTCGGCGCTTACGCTCAGAATATCGACCGCATCGCCGGCCTCCACGGAAGCTTTCTCGATGCTCACCAGGTTGTCGGCACCGAAGCTCAGCCCGCCGTTCACGCTGATCGATAGACCGAAGCCTCCGCTGCCGTTGGAACTGCCGAGCGTGATAGTGCCGCTTCCCTCGTACTTGTAGACGATCGTGTCGGTGCCATCACCGCCGTTGTAGGTATCAATTTCTTCGTCGGCATCGCTGACGATCCAGTCATCGCCGCCAGCCCCCTCGAGAGTATCCGCACCCTTGCCACCGCGAAGGCGGTTCTTGCCGCCGTCACCTCGGATGATGTCGTCGCCCTCGCCACCGTAGGCGCTCTCCGCTCCTTCAATCTTTAGGATGTTGCTCGGCGAAGAAGCGCTCTGGTCGGCCTTGGCGACGATCTTCATGGCCGCTAGATCGATCAGCATATCGGTCGTCAACACGCCCGCGTCGATCAAGTCGCCAGCATTTTCCTTGGTCCCGTCGACCTCGCGGTTTCCGCCGAATTTCACCGCGAAAAGTCCGCCCTTTTCATCGCTCCCCGCGAATTTGTTAGTCGCAAATTCGTTTAACGAGAGGAGATCGTCGTTGGCCGTGAGCGTAACCGTTTCGATTGAGATCAGCGCATCGATACCAAGCTTTAACTTATTGTCGTATTTGGTATCCTGCTGCTTTCTATCGAGCATATAAATCGCGAGGTCTTTGTCCGTTTCATCTCCGTAGACCCACTGCGGTGCCTGCTCACCCGCCTTCTTCCCAATTCGTAACTCTATTCCATCAATTTTGGCATCCCGTGCAAGGAGAGCCGAGTAATCAATACTGTCTTTTCCATCGTCCTCAATTGCGATCCGCGCGTTGCCACCGTACTGCCGAAAATCGCCTCCGTGGATCAGGTCGTCGCCGGTCCCAGCCTGAAATTCGTCGTTGTCGGTGCCACCAAAAAGTTGGTCGTTTGCCCAGACCTTGTCGCCCGGTTGGTCGCCATCCTTGAGAGTGTCGCTGCCGCCACGGCCGAGGATGATATCGGCGCGGTACGAACCTTCCACAGCATCTTGATCGGACCCGCCGACGATTAAGTTGGTTGGCTCATCTTTTGTGACGTCTTCCGACTGCGAAGGCTCCAAAAATCCCATTACTGCTCTGAAGTCATCGATTGTGATGTGATTGGTCCGCGGACGTCCTCGCGGTTTCGCATTGGTGCCGGATTCATTTCGAATTACGACAACTGTCCCTAATACAAAGCTTCGGCCACCCATCCCAAGTGCTCCGTTGTCAAAGTGGACCACCGGAGCGGAACCGCTATCGCCCGGCTCAACATGCGTTGATACGTCTGATAGCGATCCATGATAAAAACTGTTTGAATTGAAGCGCTGCACTGGCGCATCAGTTGCGCTATTAACGAGGCCGCGGCGATCTACTTTGACATCATCGCCTGTGGTTGTAAGTTGAAAATCCGATGAATAGATATCATTCTCATCAAGAAACACCAACAAGCCAGCATCTGAACTATCCACAGAGCCATTTTGGTCAACAATAATCATGTCGGCTGTTAGGACACTTGATGAAGCCTTTAGCGCGCCAACATTTACAGCTAGATCATTTGATGGCGCATCGACCCAGCTACGATATTCATTCCAGACGGCGCCCTCGTAATTTCTAAAATCCAGAAGCATTCTATACGAACTTGAAAATCTCAACTGTCCAATGCTTCTTTGTGCAGGATCGCGCCTGTAGTTGACAAATAAGACATTGTGACCAGCTGTGAGCGCGACATCGTCTCCAATGAGAAAGGCACTGCCCCGTCCATCTGGAAATAATGTGTCATCAAAGGGGCTCTCAATCGGATCTAGAGGCTTGTAACTCATTGCTCCGCTCCCATCTCGTCAGCGCAGTACAGCCCAAAGGCCGCCGGTTCTTTTGGCGGATATTCCCCGCGAGGGATGATCCAGTCATCTTCGCCTTCAGCTGGCTTCGACGAAGAACGGGCGAAATATGCAGTCAGATCGTAAACAGTGCTACAATGCCTGTCGCTGCCACTGACCTCCACTCTTGCACTACAAAAATAGGGGCCAGCATTAGAGACCTCTTGCGTCAAGTCGCTGCATTTCCGTGCGCCGTTTGACTGGGGCTCTTCGTCGCAAACGATGCCATTACTGTTGCTCCACTGGCGACAATAGGGCCCGCGAAGTGAAGCGAGATGACGGCCATTGAACGGACGCCGCTCTTCTAGCTTGTCACAAACGCGCTTTCCGTTGCGCAAAGCTGACGTCGCACAATATCTTTGAACCGCGTCAAACGGATACTCATTGCCGTCGCCCGATTCATTGCTGCTCGACCAAGAAACACAAAAAGGGCGAATCGGCTCGACCGGCATCGAACTATCAGTGACGCATCTAGCCTCGCCACCATCATTCGTCCGTGAGCAGAGTTTTTGCCAGTTGGTCCACAGGCCGCATCCGGGATTTTGCTGGCCAAAATACATAAGAGCGAGTTGGGCATCGTATTGACCGGGGTAAAACTCAATAGGCGCGTTCGGCCTACTCGATTCATCTACCGGAGCGCACGTTGCAATAAAAAGAGCAGAAAACGAAATTGTGAAGATCGCGGCCTGCCTGTTTCTAGCGGCCCTTAGGAATTCCAAAGACGTCGGAGATGTTTTCATCACGTTTTTCCCGATCATCACAATATATACAGAAAATTTATTCAAACAATTGACGTTTGCAATCAAACCGGCTGTAGAGAAAACGAAATTGATTATAATATCGCCTATCCACGTCCGGATGACTTAATACTCGTTGTCACATTAAGCCAAAATCCAATCGAGTGTTTAGGGCCAAGGATCCAATAACAATAAAATTACCAGATTGGCATTCGCACGCTGCCTAGATCGGACCAATTGATAAGTAGCTCCGGAATGGATGTGATGGCGAGAGCCTCGCTATTCGGCCTCGTGCCTCCGGGCCGTGCCCCAGGTACCCTCAGTGTTGCGCCAACTACGCAACAACCGGTCTTTATGAGCAACATCGGCGCGCCCCCCTCATGCTTCGCATATCCTGCCCATTATTGTCACGGATGCAAGAGCTTTGTTGCTAAATTCCAACGACTAACTGCACATGCGCAACATGCGAGCGCTCATCCCTTGCTGGGCCGCTCGCAACGCCCCAGAGATGTTCATCACTTCTCTCGCCCCGCTTCGCTCAAGGCCTGGCTGATAGGTGAGAGCAGATACTGAATGATCCGCCGCCGCCCGGTCTTGATCTCGGCTTGCACAGCCATGCCGGGCTGGACGCGGTCGCACAGCGGATGGCGCGCGGGGTCCTTGGCCCGGCAGGCGAGCGCGATCTTGGCAGCATAGACGAGGCCCGGCTGAATCGGGCGGCCGTTCTCATCCTTGACGCTGCCGACCGCCTCCTGGCTCTGGTCGATCGCGTCGCGGCTGATGGTGGTGACCTTGCCTTCGATAAGGCCGTAATCAGTGAAGTTGAACGCCTCGAGCTTGACCGCAACCCTTTGGCCGACCGTTACAAAACCGATATCCTTGTTCTGCACGAAGGCTTCAACCGTCACGCCGCCGTTGCAGCTCGCCGCTTCTGCTCCGCCAGCTGAGCAAGGCACAATCACCATCAGCAGCTGCGCAGGCTGCACGATCCCGCCAACGGTCGTCACGGCCAGCTGCTGCACCACGCCGTCCACCGGCGCGCGCAATTCCTGATATTGCCGCATCCGCGCCGCTTTTCGCAGTTGTTCGCTGGCAATGCCGGCTTCGCTCTCAGCCTCGGCAAAATCGGCGACAGCGGTGCGCCCGAACCCGGCGCGCAGAGCCAGCAATTCGGCTTCGAGCCGTCGGATCGAAGCTTCGGACCGCGCGAAGTTAGCGCGCTGCACTTCGATGTTGCGCATATGCTCGGCACGCAGCTGTTCGTATTCCAACAATTTGAGTGTCGAGAAGAAGCCTTTCTTTGCCAGCTCTGCCCTGGCGTTCAGCTGGCGGTCGATGTAGGGCAGCGCTTCTTCCAGCTTGGCGATTTCGGCCTTCGTTGCGGCAAGGTCGGCCTCGCTTTCAGCCCTCTGCTGTGTGAGCGCACTTTTCTGCGCCTCATATTGCGCAACCGCGTTGCGCACGAAAGCTTCCTCGGTGGCGACAACATCGGGGGACGTACCTTGGGGTGCTATGAAGCGGGCGGGTGCCCCACGCAGGTGGGCCAGCAAAGCATCATTGCGCGCCTTGATCACCTGTGCGGAGCGGAGCGACTGCGTGCTCTGCGCCTCGTCCGCAGTCGCGATGGTCGGGTCGAGCTCGATCAGCAGCTCGCCCTTCTTGACGAACTGTCCGTTCTTGACGTGGATCGCTCGCACCGCGCCGATCTCAATGGGCTGCACAATCTTGACGTTCTCGCCCGGCACCGTCTTGCCTGCGGCGGTGGCGACCACGTCGATCTTGCCGATGATCGCCCAGATCAGCGCAAGAACGAACAGAACGCAGGTCATGAGCAGCAGCAACCTGAGCCCCGGGCTCGGCGGCTTCTCCATGATTTCGAGCGCCGCGGGCAGGAATTCGTGTTCGGCCTTGGGCTTGAAGGCCTTGTCCGCCTCGTTCTGGGCACGCCAGCTTTCGCGCAGCACCTGCCAATGCCGCGCCAGCGTCGGGAAACGTTCTGCAAACAGGTTCATGCCGGCACCGGCTCCGCATCGGGGCGATAGCCGGTCTGCTTGGCGTGGAGCTGGGCATAGCGCCCGCCCGCCCGCAGCAATTCATTATGCGAACCGATCTCGGTGATCTCGCCCGCTTCGACCGTGATGATCCGATGGCACGGCCTCACAGCCGAGAGCCGATGCGCGATGATCAGAACCGTGCGCCCCTGCGCGATGCGGGCAAGGTTGTTCTGGATGATCTCCTCGCTTTCGGCATCCAAAGCGCTGGTCGCTTCATCGAGGATCAGGATGCGCGGATCGGTGATCAGCGCGCGGGCGATAGCGAGCCGTTGGCGCTGCCCGCCTGACAGGTTGGCGCCGCGCTCCTCGATCACCGTGTCATAGCCCTGCGACAGGCCGAGAATGAACTCGTGCGCCCCGGCCAGTTCGGCTGCCGCGATCACTCGGTCCATCGGCAGGGTCGGGTTGGCAAGCGCGATGTTCTCGCGAACGGTGCGGTTGAACAGGATGTTCTCCTGCAGCACCACCCCCACCTGCCGTCGCAGCCACGCGGGATCGACCAGCGCAAGATCGGTGCCGTCAACCAGAACCCGGCCCTGCTCGGGCACATAGAGCCGCTGCACCAGCTTGGTCAGCGTCGACTTGCCCGATCCCGAGGGGCCGACAATCCCGATCATCTCCCCCGGCGCAACGTCGAGGCTGACACCGCGCAGCGCCTCTGGCGCATCGGGGCGGTAGCGGAACCTCACCTTGTCGAACTCCACCCGCCCCTTAATCGGCGGCAGGGTGGCGCGGTTGGGATTGTGCTCGGGCTCGGCCGGAGAATTGAGGATGTCGCCCAGCCGGTCGACCGAGATGCGCACCTGCTGGAAATCCTGCCACAGCTGCGACAGGCGCAGGATCGGCTGCGCCACCCGGCCCGAGAGCATATTGAAGGCCACCAGGCTGCCGACACTGAGATCGCCGGCGATGACCGCCTGCGCGCCGAAGAACAGGATCGCCACGGTTGTGAGCTTTGAGACCAGCTGGATCAGGTGGCTGCCCCAGTTGGACAGCACGGTCACGTCCCACCCGGTCTGGATGTAGCCTGCGAACTGCTTTTCCCAGCGGTCGCGCATGCGCGGCTCGACCGCCATGGCCTTCAGTGTCCCGATGCCGGTCACGGTCTCGACCAGAAACGACTGGTTTTCCGCCCCGCGCTTGAACTTCTCGTCGAGCCTGGCGCGCAAGGGGGGCGTGATGAATACCGAGATCGCGACATAGATCGGGATGGTGAGCGCCACGATCAGCGTTAACAGCGGGGAATAGAGGTACATCACCGCGAAGAAGACAATTGTGAAGAACAGGTCGATCACCACTGTCACTGCGTTCGAGGTGAGGAAGTTGCGGATGCTTTCCAGCTCGCGCACTCGTGCCACGCTGTCGCCCACGCGCCGGGCCTCGAAATAAGACAGCGGTAGGGCCACCAGATGCCGGAACAGTGCCGCCGACAATTCGGCATCGACCCGATTGGAAGTGTGGGCAAACAGCCAGTTGCGCAGCGCCGAGAGCAGCGTCTCGAAGATCAGGATCGTAGTCAGCCCGATCGCCAGGACGTCGAGCGTGTTCATGGCCTGATTGACCAGGACCTTGTCGATCACCAGCTGGAAGAAGATCGGCGAGGCAAGGCCGATCAGCTGGAGGAAAAAGCTGCCGATCAGCACATCGCGAAGTGGCCTCCGGTACTTGACCAGCGCGGGGATGAACCACGAGATATCGAAGGCGCGCTTTTGCCCGACGATATGTTCGCGGCTCGTCATCAAAAGCAGCTCGATCTTGTCGCCGGTCAGAGCGAAACGGTCGGCAACATCGCTCTCGCTCCAGATTTCAGGCCGCTGGCCATCGGCGCGCAGCACCATGTGCCGCGGTCCGTTCTCGCCGGTGTCTTCGATCTTGAGCAGGATCGCGGTATCGTCGTCCTTGAGCTTCACCAGGGCCGGCAGGGGAAGCTTCGGAAGCTCTGTGAACGAAGCTTCCTTGCGGCGGGCCATCAGACTCAGCTTTTTGGCAATACGGATCAGGTCATCGAAGGTATAGGGCTGATCACCCTGCCCGCGATCATGATGAATCTGCGCCGCATCGGCGGGCACGCCCAGAAACTGGGCGAGCAAGACAAAGCTTGCCAGCGCCGCATCGGCAGGTCCCGCCGCCATTTCGTCGTTCGAATCTGCCATGAAGCTTTGCGTCCCCGCCGAACTTTTAGGTCGCAGGTGTCTTTAAGCAACCGGAAACAGGACAAAGAAGCCATCAGCGACTAACGCCCGCTATCGGCGCCGCGCGCAGACCGGCGGTGGCTCATCACACAAGCTTCACGCCGATCCCATTGCGCAGAACAAGTCTCCCTGTTCCCGGGCGCACGTCCATCATGCCAGTGCCGGGTCTATCAGGACGTCCTGATTGAAGGTCATTTGCTTGAGGACGGGGGTCAGCGCGCAGCAGCCCCGCACTCGTGGCCAACTCGCGGCCAGCCAGCACGACCTCGACGTCAAGTTGCTCCATGATCTCGACAATCTGCTTAGGCGGTGTACCGTGATCGACGAGCTTCGCAACTACCTCGGCATAGTTCCCCGAGCATGCACCATCTTAATGTTCTGCAAGTGCCCTCACGCTTTTTAAACAGGTTGCGCAACATAAGCGTATAAAATAATGTAGTTTATTGCTCGAAGGAGTTTGCCTTGACCCGTTTGTTCTGGCTCATTGCAGGTGTTTTCGCGGTCACCGCCGTGATATGTCCGCTCGCTGGTCAAAACCGGGACGCGCCCGCTTCTCGTTATGATCCGGCAACATTCCTACTTGCCAATGTGCGGTCGGGAACCGCCAAAGACGCCTATTGGCAAAACCTGCTCGACGCGTTTCTGGCGGTCGATACAGACAGGAATGGTCTCGACCGGGACGACATTGATCGCCTGAACGCGCGACTGCGCGATGCTGCATTCAAGGATTACGAGCGGCGGCTCGAACAGGCCGAGCGTGAAATCGGACCGATGGATGCAAACGGCGACGGCGGGGTCACCGAAAAGGAGGTCAGCGATGCAGACGAATACCAGCAGAGCGGGCGCGCACACGTCGACAAGGCCTTCGAGATTTACGACACCGACCGCGACGGGTTGATCGCGATCACAACCATATCGTCCGGCGCTGGACGGCAAGCCCAAGCCTGGATCGAGGCCGACAGCAATCGCGACGGAAGTCTGAGCAAGGAGGAGATGCTCGCCGGTTTCGCCAAGACTCGTCCGGTCCGCGAAAGGTCGCAATTCAACTTTGCCGAGTGGGACATCAACGGAGACGGCATTGCCATGCCTGCGGAACTGGCCGCGCGCTATCATCCTGACTTCCGCAACCGGAAGGAGAATGCGCAGCGCAGCATCAGATTCGAACGGCTGTTCGTCCTGGATAACGATAGCAACGGTGTATTGAGCGAAGGCGAGCTGACGTCCGCATTCCTGGCCCAGTTTGCCAGGCTTGATCGTGATGGCGATGGCACCATCTCCCCAGACGAGGAGCGCGCAGTCGCAAGCATTGTCAGCCTCGCGCGGGACATGGCCGAGTTGCCGTTTTGCGCAGTGCCTGCGCCTCTCCCGAATTCGGATGTACTGGCCGTGCTCGCAAACGAGGGCCAGCTTGCCTCCGCGATCGCGGTTGGCGGACAGGACCGCGAAACGAGCATTGTCGATGTCCGCATCGAGCCCGGTGATCGCCCACTCTTCGTCCTGTTGCTATCCAGAAGCCCGGTCATCTGGGATTTTCAGGGGGAGACTCAGCGGGTTGCCAATGCCGTGGTATTTTCACAGGAATATGATGCGGCCGGCAACCCCTTGGCCGGGCTGATCGGGGTCCCCAAGACCAAAATCGTATATGGTCCAAGCGATTGCCTCCCCATCCGCAGGCTCGGCGGGTTCGGGGCGAGCAACGCTGTGCAGCTCGAAAACCAGCTGGGCGCAATAACCCGGCTTCCCGTGCGGGTTGCGGCCGGCGATATGGGCGCGGTCTTTCTTCCCGCGCTATCGGTCGAGCGCTTCAATACTGGGGTAGCTGCGCCAGAGGGGTTCGATCCGGACGTCTGGTGGTCGGGAACCGACACATTTCCGCGCGGCATTGCTGATGTTGATCCCGCCGCGATTGCCTCTTCTACTTCGGTTGAACGCTATAATCTCCTCCCTGGCGACTTCGGTCTGGCGCGGCTCGTGCATCAAGGCGTCATCGCACCGACGACGAACGGCGGAGAGTTTCGCTTGCTCAAGCCGCTTGATCGTTTCCCGGGCGGCTTGAAGGGCTCGTCTGGGGTCAGCTTCGTGCTCAGCGAGGGGATTGCGCGCCCCAAGGGTGAGCTGGGTCGTGGTTGTCTTTATGCGCCCGACGGCAAGACCGTCCTGGAAGGCGATTATTGCAGACAACATCCGCGAAGAAACGCTGTCCAGATCCGGATGACAGCAGACGGCAAGTCGTGTCTGTTCCGCTACGGCGGCGAAAATGCGGGGTGTTTTCCCGATGACGGTCGTCCTCTGCGCATGGTCGAGACCGATAAGAACCAAAAGTTCAAACCCGTGCCTGCCGAGGAAGTGCGAATGGTGCAGACCGTCTCGATACCCGAGGCGAGCCGATACCAACCTCCGATTGAAATCATTCCGGCGGGCCTGCGGCAGAATTGGTAGGGTCTTGTTTCTGTGGCTGGCTCCGACAGCTCCAGCCAATAACGGCCATAGCCTGATCCGCAGTAACGGATAGGCATGGCGACTTGTCGCAAGCGCGAGTCAATATCAAGCATCGTTCACCGGACACTTTTTGGCGACCAGAGGTCAGACCCCCCTCCCCTCCGCAAATCCGGCTT
>Ga0209278_1000756_pt1 | contig 22418 bp, 20 predicted proteins | sample JI81BgreenDNA_FD_187504 | JGI IMG/M metagenome (GOLD analysis project Ga0209278, IMG submission 187504) | Wastewater effluent complex algal communities from Wisconsin, to seasonally profile nutrient transformation and Carbon sequestration -... | ecosystem: Engineered > WWTP > Effluent > Algae... | reverse complement strand
AAGGGTGCTGGCTTTCTCGCGCACGCTTTCGATGGCGGCGGCATAGCCCGCATCCACGCCCAGCATGGCAGCCAGTTCCGTACCGCTGCGCGCGCGCAGGTAATGTGCGTTCACATGCGCCAGCTTGGCAAAATCCAACCGCGAGGGCGACTGGCCAATGCCTTCCAGCGTGAACCATGCAATCGCCTGCGCGTCGGAGAAGATCTCATCGTCGCCATGTGCCCAGCCGAGCCGCACAAGGTAATTGCGCATCGCCTCTGGCAGGTAGCCCATGTCGGCGTATTCGGTCACGCTGGTGGCGCCATGGCGCTTGCTGAGCTTTGCCCCATCCGGCCCGTGAATGAGCGGGATATGCGCGAATTGCGGCACGGTCCAGCCCATGGCCTGGTAGATCACCATTTGTCGTCCGGCATTATTCAAATGGTCGTCACCACGGATGATGTGGGTGATGCCCATATCGTGGTCATCCACCACCACGGCATGCATGTAGGTGGGCGTGCCGTCGGCGCGCAGGATCACGAAATCATCCAGCACGTCGGCGCCGAAGCGCACATCGCCCTGCACGGCGTCGCGCACCACGATTTCGCCTTCCAGCGGCGCTTTGATGCGGATGGAAGGCTTCACGCCCGCGGGCGGCGTTTCGCTGCTGTCGCGCCATTTGCGGTCGTATTTGAACACCTCGCCCTTTGCTTCGGCGGCGGCGCGCTGTGCGGCGAGTTCTTCCGGCGTGGTGTAGCAGTAATAGGCTTGGCCGTTTTTCACGAGTTCTTCGGCCACTTCGCGGTGGCGGGCTTCGCGCGCGCTTTGGAACACGGGCGCGCCATCATGCGCCACGCCAAGCCACGCCAGCCCATCAAGAATCGCTTGGGTCGCCTCGGGCGTAGAGCGCGCTTTGTCAGTATCCTCGATGCGCAGCAGGAATTGCCCGCCATGGTGGCGCGCGAACAGGTAGTTGAACAGGGCCGTGCGCGCGCCGCCGATATGTAGCATGCCGGTGGGCGAGGGGGCAAAGCGGGTGACAACGCTCATGACAAGATCCGTAATTCTGTGTAAGACGGCGGCTTTATAGCAGGGAAAGAGCCGATGTCACGCATCAACGCGATCATTGCTGCCGCGCGCGGTCAGGGCATGCTGTGGGGCTCGGGGCTGTTTGCACTCGGCATTGCGCTCTATTTCCTGCTGCCGGGTGAGCCGAAACTCGGCCTTGCCTGGTTCATGACCGGGGTACTGGCCGGCTTTACCTTCTGGCCGCGTGGCGGTGCCCTCGTCGTGCGTCCATGGTGGCTGGTGCTGCTGTTGCCCATGGTTGGGCTTAGCTGGGCCACCACCCACACGGCATGGCATGCGCCGGTGATGTTGCGTGCCGAGCTTTCGCCACGCCCTGTGCGAGGCATGGTGGAGGATGTGGAGCGCACCGAAGTGGGAGTACGGATTACGCTTGCCGCACCGAATGTGCGTGGCCTTGCGCCCGAGGCGACGCCCGCGCGCGTGCGCCTGAGTATACGACTGAATCCAGCGAAGCCATTGCCGCTGCCACGCATTGGCGATGAGATTTCGCTGATGGCCGGGCTATTGCCGCCCATGGGCGCGGCGCTACCGGGCGGCTTTGATTTTGCCCGCTATTTTTATTTTCGTGGCATCGGTGCCGTGGGCTATGGCCTGCCGCCCTGGCGCATCGAAACCCCCGCTGAGCAAACCGGCTTCGCCCAATGGCGATTGAACCTGACCGAGCGGATCATCCATGCGCTGGGGCCGCAGCACGGGCCGATCGCGGCCGGTCTCATCACCGGTGAAGACCGCGCCATTGCCGAATCGGATTTCGAGGCGCTCAAAGCCAGCAACCTGTACCACATCATTGCCATCTCTGGCGGCCACATGGTGGTGATCGCGGGCGTGGTGTTCATTGGGCTGCGCGTGTTGCTGCTGCTGTTGCCGCGCGGGCAGGGCCAGCGGCCGGGCGCAAAAAGTGCGGCGGCGTTTCTTACCCTGCTGATGGTCACGGCGTATCTGTTCGTGACTGGCCTGCCCATTTCCGCCGTGCGCGCTTATGGCATGATCGCGCTGGTGTTGCTGGCCATCCTGTTCCGACGTGAGGCGGATGCGATGCGTTCGCTGTTTCTTGCGGCGCTTATCATGCTGTTGCTTGATCCGTCCGATCTGGTGGAGCCGGGCTTTCAGCTTTCGTTCGTGGCCACGCTGGCCATTGTGGCGCTGGCGCAATCGCGCTGGCTGAATCCGCGTGCAGAGATCACGCTCGGCGGTCGCCTGTTGCGCGTGGGGGCTGCCATGTTGCTGGTGGCGGTGGTGGCGGAAGCTGCCACGTCGCTGCTGGTGGCCAGCATGTTCAACAGTGTGGCAAGCTACGGTGTGCTGGCCAATGCGCTGGCCACGCCGCTGGTGGGTATGGTGATGATGCCAGCGGTGGCGCTGTTTTTCCTGCTGCTGCCGTTCGGGCTGGAAGGGCTGGCGCTCGTGATCTTGGATCAATCCATCGCCCTGCTGCTACAGATTGCGCATGGCATCGCGCGCCTGCCGCACGCGCAGCTGTTTGTGCCCGGTCCGCCGCGCTGGGGGCTGGCGCTGGGATTGGCGGGGTTGTTCTGGGTTTGCATGCGGCATCACCGCAGCCGCTGGCTTGGGCTTGTGGGGCTGCTTGCGGGATGGCTGAGTATGCTGAGTGTTGAGGCGCCCGCGCTGCTAATCGGCGCGCAAGCCAAGCAAATCGGCGTACGCACAGCCGATGGCTATGCGCTGCTGCGCGGTCGGCCCGACTCACTGGTACCGGAATTATGGGCCAATGGGCTGGGGCAAAAAACCTTGCCCATATTGAAGCCGAACCAAAGCGATGCATGGCGCTGCGACCGCTTCGGCTGCGTGGCGCGCGTGGAAGACCGCGCCGTCGCCTTCCCGCAGGACGCATGGGCTGTGCAGCAGGATTGTGCGCGGGCCGATTACGTGATCAGTGCCTATCGCCTGCCGCGCTGCGCCGCCCCCATGCTGAGTGGTTACGCGCTGGAACGCCTTGGCGTGCATGCGTTCTGGTGGCGGGATGGAAGGTGGGTGCATGAGACCAGCGCCGACTGGCAAGGCAGGCGCCCGTGGAGCATGGGAGCGCGTTAGGCGCTAAGCCTCGATTTCCAGCGCCAGCAGATTGTTCACTGCACTGGAGCGGAACTCGCGCCGATAGGCGACCCAGACAATCAGCGCCGTGATGGCCATAAAGACTAGTCCGTTGATAAACCAGCTGACCACGGCGAGCCCAAAATAATACGCGCGCAGGCCCATGTTGAAATGCCGTCCGGCATTGCCGATGAGCTTGCCCGCGCGCGAGGCATATTCGCCATGCAGTTGCTTGTGTTCGTGCGGCATGGGGGCGGCACCCACCAAGATCGACACATAGTTATATTGCCGCAGCGACCAGGTGAGCTTAAAGAACGCATAGACAAAAATCACCGCCAGCAGGCCTAGCTTCAACTCCCACATCAGCGGGGTGGAGCCGAACGAGAAGGGCAGCGTTTCCACCACATCCTTGGCGCGGTCCTGCGCGCCCATCACGGTAACGATACCGATGAGGATCAGCGTGGTGGTGGAGGCGAAGAACGAGATGGCGCGCGAGATATTGCCGATCAACCCGGCATCGGCGATGCGGTTTTCGCGCTTGAGCATCTGGTGCATCCAGCGGGTGCGCATTTCGTCCATAATACGAATCAGGTTGGGTTGGCCGCCGTAATTATTGTCGGCATAATGCGCGTAGCCGAACCACGCCAGCAGGAACCAGCCAAGGGCGACTGCATCCACATAGAAAATCTTATGGTTGTAGAAATCAAAGGTGCTGAACAGCATTTCCATCAGTCGGCTCCAAGCAGGATACGGGTGGCAAGCGTCACGTCAGCCTGCCGCATCAGCGATTCGCCGACAAGGAAACAATGCATGTTAGCAGCGCGCATCCGTTGCACATCCGCAGGGGTGGCGATGCCGCTTTCGCACACCACGGTGTAACCGTCAGGGATCATGGGGCGAAGGGCTTCGGAGGTGGCGATGTCCACCTGAAGTGTTTTCAGGCTGCGGTTGTTGATGCCGATAAGCTTTGATTGCAGCGCGCCCAGGGCCCGCGCGGTTTCCTCGGCATCGTGCACTTCGACCAGCACATCCATGCCCAACTGTGTGGCCACGGCCTCCAACTCGGCGGCCTGCGCGTCGCTCAGGCAGGCCATGATCAGCAGAATGCAATCCGCCCCCAGCGCACGCGCTTCCAATACCTGATACGGGTCAAGCATAAAATCCTTGCGCAGCACGGGTAATGGCACGGCGGCGCGTGCCGCTACTAAATACGCATCCTCGCCTTGGAAATAGGGCGTATCCGTCAACACTGAAAGGCAGGTAGCACCGCCTGTTGCATAGGCTTGGGCAAGGCTTGCGGGTTCAAAATCCGCGCGAATCACCCCCCGGCTGGGCGAGGCTTTCTTGACCTCCGCGATCAGGCCGATCCCGCCTGCGCGCACGCGCTGTTTCAGGGCGGCATGAAACCCGCGCGGCGGTGTTTGCGCCAGCGCCTGCTGTTCCAGATCGGTAAGGCTTACGCGTGTTTTTTGCGCGGCGATATGCGTGCGCTTCACGGTGCAAATCTCAGCGAGGGTATCGCTCATAAGGTGGTCTGCGTCACTTCGATGAGGTGGTTCAGCACACGCTTGGCTTCGCCTTTGGCGAGGGCTTCGCGCGCCATGGTGGCCCCGCCACGCAGGGCTGGTGCTTTGCCCGCGATGTAGAGCGCCACTCCGGCATTGAACACCACCGAATCGGCATAGGTGTTTTCTGCGCCATCCAGAATCTCCAGCATGGCGGCGGCGTTCTCCTCGGCATCGCCACCTTTCAGCTCATCCGCCGGGCGGGTGGGCAGGCCTGCGCGGCGCGGCTCCAGATCGTAATGGGTCACCACGTTATTCACCAGCTCGGAGACTTTGGTTTTACCGCTGATGGAAATTTCGTCGGATCCTTCTTCGCCATGCACCACCATCACATGTTTGCGGCCCAGCAAGTTCGCCGCACCTGCCATGGGGGCGCAAAGTGCCGGGTGGTAGACGCCGATGAGCTGATAATCCACCCGTGCTGGATTGCAGAGCGGGCCAAGCAGGTTGAAGATCGTGCGGTGGCCAATGGTTTTGCGCAGCGGTGCAATGCGTGCAAAGCCGGGATGGAACGTGGGCGCAAACAAAAAGCTAATGCCCACTTCGTTTAGCACCTTGGCAGAATTTTCCACCGAGAGCGAGGTACGTACGCCCAGCGCTTCCAACACATCGGCTGAGCCGGAGCGGGAGGTGATCGCCTTGTTGCCATGTTTGGCAACCTTCACGCCGCAGGCTGCCACCACCAATGCGGCGGCAGTGGAAATGTTGTAGCTGTGCTGGTAATCGCCACCGGTGCCGCATACATCCATCGCGCCGGGGAATTCTGGGAATTTCTCGGCGCGGTGCATCACCGCATCGACCGCACCGGCGATATGTTCGGCCGTCAGTGCCAGCTCGTCCAGCTCGGCGAGGTAGCGCATGGCGTCATCATCGCCGATCTTACCATCGAGGATCGCACCGATACGTTCAGAGGTGGCAAGGCGCAGCGTCATAGAACTTTCAGGAAGTTTTCAAGCATGGCATGCCCATGTTCGGACGCAATGCTCTCAGGGTGGAATTGCACGCCATGCACCGGCGCGGTTTTGTGTTGCAGGCCCATGATCAGCCCATCGGTTTCAGCGGTGATCTCGAGGCAATCCGGCAGGCTCTCGCGTTCAACGATCAGCGAATGGTAGCGCGTGGCCACGAATGGCGTAGGCAGGCCGGCAAAGACGCTTTTGCCGGTATGGTGCATGGGGCTGGTTTTGCCGTGCATGACCTGCGGTGCGCGAATGACCTTGCCGCCATACGCCTCGCCAATGGCCTGGTGGCCAAGGCACACGCCGAAGAGCGGGATTTGTCCGTTCATGCTACGCAGCAGCTCAAGGCAGATGCCCGCATCCTTTGGGGCGCAGGGACCGGGCGAGATGACGATCCCATCGGGCGCGCGGCCGATGATGTCGCGCACGGGCATCGCATCGTTGCGCACCACCTCCACCACGGCACCCAGTGCGGCAAAATAATGCACTAGATTGTAGGTGAAGCTGTCGTAATTATCGATGAGTAGAAGTTTTTTCATGTGCGCCCGAGGCTAAATGGCGGCACAGCAATAGCACTATTTATCGGCGACTTCCACGCCTTTTTCGGGCTTTTTTTCCTCGCCTGTGGCGGCAGCGCTCAGCCGTTCCAGCAGGTCCATGCTTTCTTTTGTATCCGCCGTGACGATTTGTGGCTTAGGAATGCAGGCCTGGCCAAATTTCGCATCGGCATAGCCGCGCAGATAGGCCCGGCGCAATTTGCCTGCCTCCAGCGCCTGATTCACTTTTCTCTCATGTTTTCCGGCCCCGGTTAAGCGACGCACCACGCCGCGCACGGGGATAATATCCGTCTGCCGCCGAATCAGGCTGACGACGGTATCCTGTAGCATGTTCGTGCCTTCCTCCACGTATTCCTCGCGGGCGGAGAGGGCGGGTTTCACCGCGCCGGGGTCTTCGCCCAGCTGGATGGAGAGCAGCGTCAGCTCGTCTTTGATGGCGGTGCATTCCGCTTGCGGGCTGGCATAGGGATCGCGGGCGACTATCTTCAGGTTATCGGGGATTTCCCGCTTGCGTAACCCAAGATCCTCGAGCGGTGTGAGTGCCGCAGAAAAGCTTGCTTGCAGGGTGGTTTCTTCGCCATGCAGCGATTTCTTGCGTAAGCTCATATTGTCGGTCGAAAGGGAGGGGCCGGTAATGCTCGGCATATAATCGCAGGCGAACAATAATTGGCTGGCCAGAATCAGAACCCCGATCTGGAGTGTAAGCTTGCTGAGCTGCGCGTGCGTGTTCATGGTTTTACTTAAGTATAATATAGCAGAAAAACCGCAGAAACGCTAAGAAAACTAGCCGTGCAGTGCAGCGTGCAAGCTGGTCAAAATCTGCTATACTATTCAACGAATCGGGGCAGGTATTTTAGGCGAATTTTATCGCTTCTTCTGCCGCCCGCATGATCGCGCGGGCTTTGTTCACGGATTCTTCGTATTCGCCCTCGGCGCTTGAATCCGCCACCACGCCACCGCCTGCTTGCGCATAGATCTTGCCATCTTTTACCAACGCGGTGCGTAGGGTGATGCAGGTATCCATGCTGCCATTGGCCGAGAAATAGCCCACGCAGCCTGCATAGAAACTGCGGCGTACCGGTTCGAGTTCGTCGATGATTTCCATGGCGCGGATTTTTGGCGCGCCCGACACAGTGCCCGCTGGGAAGCCAGCCGTGAGAGCATCGACCGCATCGAACTTCGGATCAATCATGCCTTCCACATTGCTCACGATATGCATCACGTGGCTGTAGCGTTCGATGTTCATTTGCGCCGTCACGCGCACATCGCCGGACTGTGCCACACGGCCCACATCGTTGCGGCCCAGATCCAGCAGCATCAGATGTTCGGCCAGCTCTTTAGGGTCGGCAAGCAACTCCTTGGCCAATGCATGGTCTTCTTCAGGCGTTTTGCCGCGCTTGCGCGTGCCTGCAATGGGGCGAATGGTGACGGTACCATCGCGCAGGCGCACCAGAATTTCCGGGCTTGAGCCAACGAGCGCATAGCCCCCGAAATTCAGGTAGAACAGGAACGGGCTGGGGTTCATGTGGCGCAGCGCGCGGTACAGCGCGAAGGGCGGCAATTCAAAGTCCGCCTCGAAGCGCTGGCTAAGCACGACTTGGAAAATATCGCCCGCGGCGATGAATTCCTTTGCCTGATCGATCATGCCGCTGAATTCATCAAGGCTCAGGTTGCTGGTAAACGCGCGGGGCGTGCTTGGCAGGTCCTTGCTGTGGTGGCGCTGATCCAGCGGGCCTTGCAGCTTGCGTGCGATGCTTTCGATGCGCTTGCATGCGGCATCGTAGGCGGCATTCGCCTCGCCACTGGTATTCCACACGGGCGCGATGATGTAGACCACGCCATCCACCGCATCGAAAATCAGCTGCGTGCGGGGGCGAATGAAGCAGGCATCCGGAATGGCGATGGGGTCCGGGTTGCCATCGGGCAGCCGCTCCATCAGCTTCACCATGTCGTAGCCCATGTAGCCGATCAGGCCTGCGGCCATGGGTGGTACCTCGGCCGGCAAATCCATGCGGTGCTCGCGCACCAACTGCTTCAGTGTGCTAAGCGCATCGTTCCAGGAAGGCTCGAAGCTCGCATGCGCGAAGGGGGGCGTGGTGGAAATTTCGGATTGGTTTTTGGTGGCGCGCCACATCATGTCCGGGTCGAGACCGAGAATGGAATAGCGCCCGCGCGTTTCCCCGCCCTCGACCGATTCCAGCAGAAAGCTGATTTCATCGCCCTCGAGCAATTTCAGCAGCGCTGATACCGGCGTATCCAGATCGCAGATGCGTTTGGTCCACACGATTTGTGGTTTGCCCGCCGCATGGGTGGCGGTGAAGTCCTCGCGCGTGGGGTACAGGGTGATGCCGGGGGTGCTTCGCATTAGGCGCCGTCGCCTTCGCCCGAGGACTGGGCTTGCAATTGTTTGAGAAGTCCTTCGTTCAGCGTCACGGGGTAGCGTTGAATCAGCGCGCCATAATAGCCCATCAGCACCTCTTGCTGAATGGCCTGGCCAAGCCCCTTGGCCAATATATCGGTTTGTTTTTTGTCCACCGGCAGGAAGCGAATGGCCTTCACCTGTGCGAATTCAGCCTTGTCGGGTTCCACCAATGGCCCGGCGATGCCGCCCTGATCGTAGGTGAATAATGCCTCGGTGAGCGATGGGCTGAGTGGGCTGCCCGCATTCGGCGCGCCGTTTGGCCGCGACAGGTTGCTGACGTTACGCACGCCAAGCCCCAGTTCCTTGGCGGTGGCGGTGATGTCTTTGCTGGCATCGAGCTTGGCTTTCACCTCGTTCGCATAGGCACGCAATGCTTTTGCACGGGCGCGGTCGGTGGCACGTTTTTTCACGTCGTCTTTCACGGCATCAAACGCTTTGGGGGTGGCGGCGACCACCTCTTTTGCTGCGACCATATAATAGCTGCCATCTTCGGCCACTTCTAAACCCGATGTTTCGTCTTGTTCCAGCGTGAAGCCTTTGGCCGCCACAGCGCGAAGCAGCGCATCCTTGCTTGCTTCAAACTGCGCGGCGGTCACGTTTTTCAGCAGCGTTGAGCGCGTGGCGATGCCCGCATCGGCGATCGCTTCGCCCATCGACTTGCCCGCAGCAAGCGCATCTTCCACGGCGATGGTCACATCCGCCGCGGCAGTATCGGTGCGCTCGGCAAGCAGCTCGGCGCGAATCTCTTTTTTCACGGCATCGAACGGTTTGCTGTTGCCTGCCTCATCCACAAAACGATCCGGCTCGCTCTCATAGCGTTCGCGCAGGTCAGCATCCGTAATGCTGGCGGCGACTTTTTCTTTCAACGCATCGCTACTGAAGCGCACATATTCCAGCGTGCGTGCTTCGGGCTGCAAATAAAGCTGGCTGGCGTTGGCGGTGTAATAATCCTGCAAGGCGGCATCGCTTGGTGCATCAAACTTCACCTTGCTCGCAGGAATGGTGAGCACCAATGCATCGCGCCGCTCGTTCTGGCTTGCCTGCACCAGGGCTGCGACGGCACTCGGTGCGGCCATATCCAGCGTCGAGAGGCTGCTGGTGAAGGCGCTGGCGCGCAGGTCGGTTTTTAACTCCTCCAGAAAGGCTGCTTCGCTTTGGTTGCGTTGGGCCAACATAGCTTTGAATGCCGCGGGATCAAAATTGCCGCGTACATCGTGGAAGGCCTGGTTGGCGCGCAGGCGCTGCGCCAGCAATTGCTGGTTCACATCCAGCCCTGCATCGCGCAGGGCGAGGGTCACGATCTTCTCCTCCGTCAGCCGGCGCAACACTTGTGCTTCCACCATGCGGCGATCGACGTTCTTCATGCCCATTTGCTGCAGCATGCGCTGCGTATCGCTCACTGCGCGCAGGAATTGCTGGTAGGTCACGCGCTCGTCCCCCACTTTGATGAGGTAGCTGGTATTGCCTGAGCGCACGACATCACCCACGCCCCACACCGCAAAACTGATCACCAGCAGGCCCATGAGAAGTTTCATAAACAGGCTATGGGCAGTGGTGCGCATGGAGGCAAGCATGGGGGATGTCCTAACATCATGTAAAACGTGAATCTGCGGGTGTGTTACACGCATTGGCTGCGCATTGTCAAAGGCTTGACGATGGGGTGGGCCTCGGGCATAGCTTGCGGCCATGAAAGCTGCACCCACCTGGCTGATTGCGAACTGGAAAATGCATGGCACGCGCCAGCGTGCATCGCAGTTCGCGTTTGCTTTCAATCAGGCACTACAATCCAGCCCGGCGCATCTTATGGGGGTGTTTTGCCCACCGGTGCTGCAATTATCTGCAGCTCAGCAAGCCTTGCCCGCGAATGCGCGGCTGGCCCTTGGCGGGCAGGATTGTCACGCGCAGCAAGAGGGGGCCTACACCGGCGAAATCAGCGCGCGCATGCTGGCAGATGCGGGGGCGAGCTTTGTCATCCTCGGCCATTCCGAGCGGCGCATGCTATGCGGCGAGACCTGTGCGCAGGTGCTGGCCAAAGCACAGGCCGCCTTGGCGGCTGGCATCACCCCCGTACTGTGCTTGGGGGAAAGCGAGGCTGAGCGTGACGCAGGCAAGACCGCTGAAGTGTTGTGCCGGCAGGCAGAAACCTTCGCTGCCCTGCCGCCAGGTGATTACCTTGTCGCCTACGAGCCGTTATGGGCGATTGGCACGGGCCGCACGCCAGGCCTCGAGGAAATCCAAGCCGCGCATGCACAGGTGAAATCTACGCTTGGCAGCACCATACCCGTCCTGTATGGAGGCTCCGTTAAACCGTCCAACATCCGCGAAATACTGGCGATTGAAGGGGTATCCGGCGCGCTTATCGGCGGGGCCAGCCTTGAGATTGCATCCATGCGCGCGATGGTGGAGCAGGCCAGCGCGCTGGCATAAGAAAGTGTAAGGAAAACGAAATGGAACAATTGCTATTAGTCGTGCATGTGGTGATTGCGGCGGCCTTGATCGGTGCCGTGCTGATTCAGCGTTCCGATTCGGACGGGTTCGGTCTCGGTTCCGGCTCGGGTGCGAACTTCATGACCGGGCGTGCCACCGCCAGCCTGCTCACACGCAGCACGGCTATTCTGGCCACCTTGTTCATCATCAACTCGCTGGTGCTTTCGGTGATCGCTGCACGCGGTGCGGATGATTCGATTGTTGATACCATCGTTACCGAAGATGCTGCGCCCGCTAGCGTTAGCAAAGACAAAGAGAACGGTGCCGCTGCGCCCGCACTGAAGCGCGATGCAGCGAAGGATACGGACGCTGCGGCCAAAAAAGCTGTAGCGAAAAAAGCAAAAGCGAAAGCCCCGGCAGAAGACGCAACCGATGCGCCGGCTGTGCCAACCGCTGAGTAATACTAACGCGTCATTCCCCGGATTTAGCCAGGAGGCTAAATCATAGGGGAATCCAGACCACACGAACGCCAGCAGGCGTTCGTCGTCACAAAAAGCCTGATGGCATTTTGTGCGTGGATCCCCGGAGAAATTTTCTACTGAAAATTTTCCGAGGATGACAAAATGAATAATGAAACGGGAGAAGCAGCACCATGCCTGCACGCTTTATATTTATTACAGGTGGGGTGGTCTCATCGCTGGGTAAAGGCCTGAGCGCGGCCTCGCTCGCGGCGCTGTTGCAGGGGCGTGGCTTTAAGGTGCGGCTGCGTAAGCTGGATCCGTATTTGAACGTCGATCCCGGAACCATGAACCCCACGCAGCATGGCGAGGTGTTCGTCACCGAAGACGGCGCCGAGACGGATCTCGACCTCGGCCATTACGAGCGGTTCACCGGCGTCGATGCGATTCGCTCCGACAACATTACCGCTGGGCGTATTTATTCCACGCTGCTCACCAAAGAGCGCAAGGGCGAATATCTCGGCGGTACGGTACAGGTGATCCCGCACGTGACCGGGCTGATCAAAGAATTCATTATGCGCGACGCGGAGAAGGAAGATTTCGTACTCTGCGAGATCGGCGGCACGGTGGGCGATATCGAAGGACTGCCGTTCTTCGAGGCGATCCGCCAGCTTGGCTACGAGCTGGGCCGCGACCGCGTGCTCTACATGCATGTCACGCTGGTGCCTTACATTGCCGCGGCAAAGGAGCTGAAAACCAAGCCCACGCAGCACTCGGTGAAGGAGCTGCGCTCGATCGGTATTCAGCCGGACGTGATCATCTGCCGCGCGGACCGTGAGATTCCGCTCAATGAGAAAAAGAAAATCGCACAATTCTGCAACGTACCGGAAGCGAATGTGATCTCGGCGCTCGATGCGTCGAGCATTTACAAAGTGCCCGCCAACCTTCACCGCGAAGGGCTGGATGAGCGCGTGCTGCTGCATTTCAAGCGCAAGTCGAAGAAGAAGCTAAGCCTCGCGCAGTGGGACCGCATCGTGAAGCGGTTCGAAGCGCCACGCGGCGAAGTGAATGTGGCGCTGGTCGGTAAATATACCGGTATCGGCGATATCTACAAATCCCTCACCGAGGCACTCGATCATGCGGGTATCGAGCATAACGTGCGCGTGAACGTGAAATGGATCAACAGCCGCGTGTTCGAATCCGCGGATGCGGAGAAAAAGCTGCAAGGCGTCGATGCGATTTTGGTGCCTGGTGGCTTCGGCGAAGAAGGCGTGAAAGGCAAGATCGCCGCCGTGACCTACGCACGGGAACATCAGATTCCCTATTTCGGGATCTGCTTTGGCATGCAAGTCGCCGTGATTGAAATGGTGCGCAACCTTCTGGGCGTGAAAGACGCGACCAGCAGCGAATTCAGCGCGCCGGCCACCAAGGACCCACGCGGCCAGGTCGTCGGCCTGATGACGGAATGGATGGTCGATGGCGTAAAGCAGACCCGCACCAAAGATGCGGATATGGGCGGCACTATGCGCTTAGGCAAATTCCCCTGCGAGATTGCAGCAGGAAGCCTGGCCGCCAAAATCTACGGTGCCACCCGCATTTCCGAGCGGCACCGCCACCGTTATGAAGTGAACATGAACTATGCCGAGGAGCTGGCCAAACACGGCGTGGTGTTCAGCGGCACCTCGCCGGATGGGAAATTGCCCGAGATCGTGGAGATCAAGGGGCACCCATTCTTCATCGCCGTGCAATACCACCCGGAATTCAAATCGCGCCCCTTCGCGCCGCATCCGATTTTCGCCGCCTTTGTGAAAGCAGCAAAAGACAAAGCCAAGGCGCAATCGCCAAAGCTGGTAAAGAAGAAAGCCGCGTAGGAGCGCAATATTGATAACCCTGATGAGTATTGCGTCAGTAATATAAGGATTAAGTGTCAATGATTCCCATGGCTGCCATTAGCGAATCCTTTAAAAAATATGCGACATTTTCCGGTCGCGCGAGCCGTCTGGAGTTTTGGTGGTTCATCGCTTTCTTATGTTTTGGTTTGGTTGTATGTGAGGTTATTGATACGAGCCTCGCTTCTGAAATAAAAATTGTGGGAGGAATTTTTTCGTTAGTTACGACGATTCCTCTGGGTGCAGTTCATTGCCGTCGGTTGCATGACATCGGAAAAAGCGGTTGGTGGCTTATTTTATTGATAATGCTGCCTATCGTAGGATGGATGCTTTATTATTTGTGGCTTTGCAGACGTGGAAGCGAGCAGGAAAATCGTTTTGGTGCTGTGCCAACGATCAAGGAGAAAAATAGAAGGCAGTTTCTTCTTCCATTCATTGCTCAATTTATCTTATTCGGAATTTATATTGGGTTAATTACCTGGCAAGCGATGGATATTATTGAGCAAAAACAAGAATTCACGCAACAGCTCGTCGATCACTGCAAAGAAAATGTTCCTGAACGTTTGGCTATGTATCGTGACGCCCTTTGTGGTTGTGTAGTTGAGCAGTCATTTGTTGTCGCGCAGGAGGCTCCAGGTGCGCTAAAAGGCGATGTAGCAAGAGTGAAGCTTGACCCAATTATTGAACATTGCGCGAGTCAGGTTATTAAAGGGAATACCGATGCGGTACCCGTTTCACCGACTACCTCCAATTCGCCTACGCATAATATGCAAAACACCCCACAATCCATGGGGTCAACACCAGAACCTGTTCCAGCCATTCCATCCCAGTCAGCAATAGACAAAACGAATTCCGTAGAAACAATGAAGGATGCCCCCTTAACTGCGGATGAGCGATATATGATTCAGAACAGATTCATTCAAAATTGCACAACGCAATTTGCTCACATGGTAAGTGTCCCGCAACGGATTAGAAATTTATGCGGATGCCTGAGTACGGATTTGTTGAAGAATTCGACAAATACTGAGCTACGTCACTTTCAATCGTCTGGTGCTATTCCTTCGCATGTCCATGCATCTGTGCAAAGCTGCGCGGACAAGCTGAGGTAGATGTATGGCCGGGGGGTTGCTGGCATTACTGGACGATGTGGCGGCCTTGGTGAAGGTGACTGCCGCGACGCTCGATGATATCCCCGCGCAAGTGGCCAAAACGGGCAGCAAGGTTAGCGGTGTGGTGATCGACGATGCCGCCGTGACGCCCAAATATGTGGTGGGCTTAAGCCCGCAGCGCGAGCTCGCCATCATCTGGAAAATTGCGCGCGCATCGCTGATCAATAAAGTACTGTTTATTGCCCCTGGCGCACTGGCGCTGGGCTATTTTGCTCCTTGGGCAATGACGCCGATTCTCATGCTCGGCGGTTCTTATCTCTGTTTCGAGGGCTATGAGAAAGTACATGGCATGCTGGCGCAGCATCATGATGAGGCCGCCGAAGAGGCCGCCGAGATCATCACGCCCGAGCAGCTGGAAGATATCCGCGTCAGCGGCGCCGTGCGCACCGATCTGATTCTCTCCGCCGAGATCATCGCCATTGCGTATGCGCAGGTCGCGAAGGCCAGCTTTGTGAATCAGGCGGTGGTGTTGTATCTCGTCGCCATGAGCATCACGGTCGCGGTGTATGGTGTGGTAGGGCTCATCGTGAAGGCTGACGATGCGGGCGTGTTCCTCGCCAAGCGCAGCCGGGTGGGGGCTGTCCGCGCTTTTGGCCGTGGGCTGGTCAAGGCCATGCCGCCGTTTCTAAAAATCCTCAGCCTCATTGGCACGGCGGCCATGCTTTGGGTGGGTGGCGAGATCATCGCGCATGGCGTGCCGACGTTGCATCATGCACTGGAAGGGCTACAGCATGCGCTCGGTGGCACGGGAACGCTACCTTGGTTTGGCAAGGTGCTTGCCTGCGCAGTGGGTGGGCTGCTATTAGGCGGCATCATCGCGACATTATTGGGCGCAGGCAAAAAGCTGTTTGCGCGCTCTGTAGATGAATGAAGAAGTATGAATTTCTCGGACTGATAAATGTAAGTTATGTTCAAGGCCATTTGGATTACATTTAGAAATTACGCTAATCATAGCGGTAGATCTAGTCGCTTAGAAACAACGTCATGGTTTTTATTCGTTAGTATCGCTTTTTTTTCCGGTATGCCGTTAATTTCTGCTGGGCATCCCATTTGGGGGGCGATTGTTTTGAATGGGGTGATATGGGCTACATATATTCCTACCTCGGCACTGATAGTTAGAAGATGCCATGATTTCGATGTTGATGGCGCAAAATTAGTTATACCTTTTCTTCCACTGCTAAATTGGGCAGCCTTACCTCTTCTACTTAAAAAAGGAACCGCAATAGCAAACCGCTTTGGCGACAAATCCTTGGTAGAAGAGAAACGATCGCTCCATTGGATACTACTTTGTATAGGGATACTAATTTGGACACCTGCTATGTATGGCGGTGTTCTGATGTATCTAAAAAAGATAGATGAACACAAAATGGGTACAGAATTGGGGCAGACAAGGTCGGCTAACACGGTGCGTAGTAAAAATTTAGGACCTTCCGATGATCAATTCACTGCGCAGATTCAAAGCGCTACGCCTTTGAAAAAGACGCGAACCAATCAAGAAGAACGCTATCTTGCTTTAAAGGCGATAGAAAGAGACTGTTTAGACGTTGCTGAAACGCGTTATGGTAGTGTACGTCATATAGATCGTAACTTCTGCGCATGTCTCGCAACAAAAACTTTGGCTGCTATGTCGTCTGAGCAAATTGTGAATTATACAGAATCAGGTGTTTTGACCTTTCCTGCGGGACGATCAATAGGTAAGGAGTGCACATTTCAATGATTTCTCAAGCTCATATTAACGTCGGCAACGTCACATTTGGCAATGATTTGCCGCTGGCGCTCATCGCTGGTCCCTGCCAGATGGAATCGCGCGATCACACGATCGAGGTGGCGGGCCGCCTCGTTGAGATTGCCAAAGAACGCGGCATCGGTCTGGTCTATAAAACGAGCTACGACAAAGCCAACCGCACCAGCCTGAAGGGCGTGCGCGGTATGGGGCTGGAGAAATCCCTCGCCGTGTTCGAGGAAGTGCGCAAAACCTTCGGTATTCCAACCTTGACCGACGTGCATGAGATCGCGCATTGCGCGGCCGTGGCACCGGTAGTGGATATTCTGCAGATTCCGGCATTCCTCTGCCGGCAGACGGACCTGCTGATCGCCGCCGCCAATACTGGTCGCGTGGTAAACGTGAAGAAAGGCCAGTTCCTTGCGCCGTGGGACATGAAGAATGTGGCCGCAAAAATCGCCGATTCGGGCAATCCGAACGTGATGCTGACCGAGCGCGGCGCCAGCTTCGGCTACAATACGCTGGTGGTGGATATGCGCAGCCTGCCCATCATGGCGCAAACGGGCTACCCCGTGATCATGGATTGCACCCACGCCGTGCAACAGCCGGGCGGGCAGGGCACAAGCAGTGGCGGTCAGCGCGAATTCGTGCCCACCATTGCGCGCGCGGCGGTGGCCGTAGGCGTGGCGGGCGTGTTCATTGAGACCCACCCAGACCCGGACAATGCGCCGTCGGACGGGCCGAACATGGTAAAGCTGGCGGATTTGCCCGCCTTGCTCGATCAGCTGATGGCGTTTGACGCGCTGGCAAAGCGGGTTAGCCCTTAGCGTTTAGCAGTTAGTTTTTGACAAGCGATGCCTAGCGCACCATACAGCTAACCGCTAGAAACTCATTACTAACGGCTTAAACTATGACCACCATCGCTCAACTGCATGCCCGCGAAATTCTGGATAGCCGGGGCAACCCCACCGTGGAGGTGGACGTGATGCTGGAGAACGGCGCGATTGGTCGTGCCGCCGTGCCCTCGGGCGCATCGACCGGGGCGAATGAAGCGCTGGAGCTACGCGATGGCGACGCGGCGCGTTACCTCGGCAAAGGCGTGCGCAAGGCGGTGGAAAATGTGATAGCGCTGAACGAGCCGCTTCGCGGGCTGAACGCCATGGATCAGGTGCGCGTAGACATGGCGCTGCTGGAGCTGGATGGCACCGACACCAAAGCCAAGCTGGGCGCGAACGCCATGCTCGGCGTATCGCTGGCCGTGGCGAAGGCGGCCGCACAAACCGCGGGTCTACCCCTGTTTCGCTATGTGGGTGGCGCGAGCGCCAGCGTGCTGCCCGTGCCGATGATGAACATCATCAATGGTGGGGCGCATGCTGACAACCCCATCGATATTCAGGAATTCATGATCATGCCGGTCGCAGCCGAGAGCATGGCCGACGCAATTCGCATGGGGGCGGAAGTGTTCCATGCCCTGAAAAAACTACTGAAAGATGCCGGCCACAATACCGGCATCGGCGATGAGGGCGGGTTTGCCCCGGCACTGAAAAGCGCCGAGGAGGCCTGCAGCTTCATTTGCAACGCCATTGAAAAGGCGGGCTACCGCCCCGGCGAGCAGGTGCTATTGGCGCTGGATGCAGCGAGTTCCGAATTCCACAAAAACGGCCGCTACGAATTGGTGGGCGAGGGCAAATCGCTCGATGCGGAGGGCATGATCGCCTATTACGATGCGCTACTGCGCCAATTCCCCATTCTCTCCATTGAAGACGCGATGGGGGAGCATGACCACGAAGGCTGGGCCGCCTGCACTGCCGCGCTGGGTGGCCGTGTGCAGTTGGTGGGCGACGATCTGTTCGTCACCAACCCGCGCATTCTGGCCGAGGGTATTCAGGCGGGGTTGGCCAATGCGCTGCTCGTGAAAGTCAACCAGATCGGCACGCTGACCGAAACGTTACGCGCGGTGGAAATGGCGCACCGCGCTGGGTACCGTGCGGTGATGAGCCATCGCAGCGGCGAAACGGAAGATACCACCATTGCGCACCTGGCGGTTGCCACGAATTGCGGCCAGATCAAAACCGGGGCGCCCTGCCGCACCGATCGCACGGCAAAATACAACGAACTGATCCGCATCGAAGAGATGTTGGGCAATAGCGCCATCTATGCCGGACAAGCGGTGGGCGCGCGATAATATCCACGACGCGGCAGAAAAACCACAGGTCTATTTTTGATATGTAGATCATGCATTTGAGCCGTTTTTCTGTACGGCCGTACGGTAATTTTCTGGATAGATGTTCATCATGTCCTGGCGTGCTTCACAAAATACTGTGAAAGCCAGTTCTAAGCTGCTATAACTTCACACATAATTTGTCGGGTCTACACGGCAACCAAAACTGAACGCTTGGCCAGCAACAACGAAAAATAACCAATCAATGCAGGGGATGCGCGCAGTGCTAATGCGTGTGCATAAACAACCATTTACACCGTGGCGTTTGCTTCGCCCGCTATTGTGGGTGTTTGTGGCATTTTACTTCATCTACCATGCGCTGCATGGCGAGCGCGGACTCTTCGCGTATGCGCGCGAGCAGCGCGAACTGGTGCAGCTGCAATCCGAGTTGAAAACCACCAGAGCCACCCGTAAAAAACTGGAATTGCGCGTGTCGCATCTGCGCGATGGCTCGCTGGATCTTGATCTGCTGGACGAGCAGATGCGCCGCATGCTGGGTGTGATGAAGCCGGGCGAAGTGGTGGTGATGACCGGTGTGGATGATTAGCACTTTTGTCTAGTAATCTGCGCAGCCTTCTTGCAGCTCGGAATCGGTAGATTTGGTATTGAATTATAATCGATTCCTTCAGGCAAATGTGGTTGATCTTTGGTCAATCCAAATATCTCACTGTACCATGTCTTTTCTCGTGTGGCGTCATGCCTTAACGCGCGTGGAACTTCGCCGAAATATTTCTTCATGAAGCTGTTTGTTTCTCTTATCGCTGGATATTCAATAATGCTGTTATGTTTTTCTACAATTTCTTCTCCAAGTTTCACCGGATCATCTGCAGTATTGATCTTGGCTAAATTCCGGTCGATTTCTTTACCTTTGATCTCATAATAATAACGACCCTTCATTTTTCTTTCATTAAACCCATCTTTAACATGGCAAAGTTCATGATATATGACGCTTGTTAAGCTGGCATGGTAATAATTCCCATCAATCCCGCGCAGTGCAAGTGCGTCTAATTCTTTTTTGTGAGCCATGATTGCGTTCAATGGTGGAATAAAACCAGTTTGTGGGAAGTCGATTTTATCGCTAATGTACAGCTTTCTTTTCTGGTCCACTGCATAGTCTGTTTGTCCAGCGCGAATGCGATAATTCTGCATTGCATATGCCTGTCGAATGGTGTGCTGACCTTCTGGGGTGACAGCGATTTGATCGAGCGATTTAATCACTTGTTTTTGAAATTCTTTATTATCGAAGCGCACTTCAATATACTGACGCCAGTTAAAATTCGACTCACAGCCAGCAAAGCGCGGATCGTTCAAGTCACGCATTTGCATGTCACGCCAATCATAGCGTTTCAGCTGATCCGTGGTTAACTCGCTTCCGACTCGAAAATAAATTTTTTTGCTCATAACGGACAGATGGCACATATTGATTACGGTTTTATGTCAGTGTTACAACTTTTCTGCTCGCTTAGTCGATTGTTGGAAATTTAAGGGCTAGTGTTGGTGCGGGTAGGCTTGCTCTCAATCTCAATCGTTTCATGTTGCATGCATAGCAAAGCATGACAGCTTGATGACAAAACCGTAAGATATTGCACTGCACTATAACCCGCGGGAATCCGGCGTTTTTGGCTTGTGCTTCGCTGCTTTCCGGTTACAAAGGCACAGCAAAAAATAGTCCGCGTCATTGCGAGGAGCGCAGCGACGCGGCAATCCATTTATTTGAGCGCCGTTTGAATGGATTGCTTCGCTGGCGCTCGCAATGACGGAGACAACATGAGTGCTGCTGCAAAGAAATCCGCCACCAAAACCGCTGCTGCGGGCAAAGCCGCCCCAAGCATTGGCCACAACGCCCCTGCGCTTTCGAATGAGCGCATGCTGGCCATGTATAAAGAGATGCTGCTTATCCGCCGCTTCGAAGAAAAGGCCGGCCAGCTTTACGGCATGGGCCTCATCGGTGGGTTCTGCCATCTCTATATCGGGCAGGAAGCCGTCGTCACCGGCATGCAAGCCGCCGCCATTGAGGGCGATGCGGTGATCACCACCTACCGTGACCACGCGCACATGATCGCCTGCGGCATGGACCCCAAAGGTATCATGGCCGAGCTGACGGGCCGCATCGGCGGTTTTAGTAAGGGCAAGGGCGGCTCGATGCATATGTTCTCGGTGGAGAAGCAATTCTATGGTGGCCATGGCATCGTGGGCGCCAACGTGCCGCTGGGCGCGGGCCTCGCTTTCGCGCAGAAATACCGCAACACCAATAACATCACCTTCACCTATTTCGGGGATGGTGCGGCCAACCAGGGCCAGGTCTATGAGGCATTCAACATGGCCGCGCTGTGGCAGTTGCCGGTGATCTTTATCATCGAGAACAACGAATACGCGATGGGCACCAGCACCAAGCGCCATGCCGCCAGCCCCGATATGTATAAGCGTGGCGAGCCGTTCGGCATTCCGGGTGTGCAGGTCAATGGCATGAATGTGCTGGAAGTGTACGAAGCTGCCAAAAAAGTGGTGGAGCATGTGCGCGGCGGTCACGGCCCGTATCTGATGGAGATCAAGACCTACCGCTACCGCGGCCACTCCATGTCCGACCCCGCGAAATACCGCACCAAGGAAGAGGTGGAAGATTACAAAGAGAACCGCGACCCCATCACCACCTTCCGCAAATACCTGGATGCGAACGGCGTGGGTAATGAAGCCGCCTTCAAGAAAATCGAGGATGAAGTGAAAGCCGCCGTGAAGGAGGCCGAAGACTTCGCCAAAGAATCCCCCGAGCCGGATACGACCGAGCTTTGGACCGACATTCTGAGCCAGTAGGAGAGAACCAATGGCACAACAAACCGTACGTGAAGCCCTGCGCGATGCGATGGCCGAGGAAATGCGCCGCGATCCCGACGTGTTCGTGATGGGCGAGGAAGTCGCCGAATATCAAGGTGCGTATAAAGTGACGCAGAACCTGCTGCAGGAATTTGGCGATAAGCGCGTGATCGACACACCGATCACCGAGCATGGCTTTGCGGGCATCGCCGTGGGCGCAGCCTTCGCGGGCCTGAAGCCGGTGGTGGAATTCATGACGTGGAACTTCGCGATGCAGGCGATCGACCAGATCATCAACTCGGCGGCGAAAACGCTGTACATGTCGGGTGGTCAGGTGAAATCGCCGATGGTGTTTCGTGGGCCGAACGGTGCCGCCAGCCGCGTGGCCGCGCAGCACAGCCAGTGCTACGCCAGCTGGTATGCGCATTGCCCTGGCCTGAAGGTCGTCGCCCCCTATTGCGCGGCCGATGCGAAAGGCCTGCTGAAAGCCGCCATTCGTGACCCCAATCCGGTCATTTTCCTCGAGAACGAAGTGACCTATGGCTGGAGCTTCGAGGTACCGGATTCGGACGATCACATCGTGCCGCTGGGCAAGGCGCTGGTGCGCCGCCCGGGCAAGGATGTGACCATCGTTACCTTCAGCATTTGTGTAAAGCATGCGCTGGATGCCGCCGAGAAACTGAAAACCGAAGGCATTGATGCTGAGGTGATCGACCTGCGCACCATCCGCCCGATGGACAAGCAAGCCATCATTGATTCGGTGCGCAAAACCCACCGCCTGATCTCGGTGGAAGAGGGCTGGCCCGTGGCCGGCATCGGCTCCGAGATCGCGGCGATCGCGATGGAAGAGCTGTTCGACGAGCTGGATGCGCCCGTGGTGCGCGTCACCGGCAAAGATGTGCCCATGCCCTACGCCGCCAACCTCGAGAAGCTCGCACTGCCGACGGTGGATGATATCGTGGCTGCCGCGCGCGAGGTGTGCGCGCCCAAAGCCAACGCCGCCTAAGGAGCATTGCGCATGAACAAGCTGCTTGCCTCCCTTGCCTTAGTTGCCGTTACTGCTGCGGCTTACACGCTTAGCGGTGAACATGTTGCTG
>Ga0209278_1000754_pt1 | contig 22468 bp, 27 predicted proteins | sample JI81BgreenDNA_FD_187504 | JGI IMG/M metagenome (GOLD analysis project Ga0209278, IMG submission 187504) | Wastewater effluent complex algal communities from Wisconsin, to seasonally profile nutrient transformation and Carbon sequestration -... | ecosystem: Engineered > WWTP > Effluent > Algae... | reverse complement strand
GTAAGCGCCCTGCAAGCTGCTGTTCCGAAAGGCAGTTTCGCGGGCAAAGTCGGCGCTCCAGTTGAACCACGGCCGCGCATCGACATGCGGGAACAACTCGGGGAGCTTGTCGTAGAATTTGGGATCGAACCCGATGATGACAGTGACGGGCGCCGCCTTCACCTTTGGCTGATTGGCCACGCTAACGCACGCTGCCAGCTTCTCCCGCGCCTCGGCCGAATGGCAAAAGCGGAACCGCGCCGGGGAGCCGTTGGCCGAGGTTGGCGCCATCTTCACCAGATCATAAAGCTGGCGCAGATCAGCTTCAGTTACCGGCGTCGCGTCCCACCCGTAATGGGTGCGGGCATCGGTGAACAGCTGCGCCAGCGCGGCGCCATCCAGCGGTGATGCGGCCATGCTCAAACCGCCCGCACGTCGAGAACTTCGGGCACATAATATTTCAGCAGCGATTCAATGCCCATTTTCAATGTCATGGTGCTCGACGGGCAGCCAGAACAAGCGCCCTGCATTTCCAGAAACACCGTGCCCTGCCGGAAGCCGCGGTAAACAATGTCACCGCCGTCTTCGGCCACCTGCGGGCGCACCCGGGTTTCAATCAACTCCCTGATCTGCATGACAATATCGGCATCGGCGGGATCGTCATCGGTGGCGGCTTCCTGCACGGTGCCGGTGAACAGCGGCGCACCACTGGTGAAATGATCAACTAGCACACCAAGAATCTGCGGCTTCAGCGCCGGCCAATCGGCCCCGGCCGGATTGCGGGTGACCGAAACGAAATCATGGCCCAGGAATACCCGGTCCACATCGCCTAGTGCGAACAGCGCGGCCGCCAGTGGCGAGGCTTCGGCGCCTTCCGGGGTGGCAATGTCCACGCCGTCCGCGCCGGTCACCTTCTGGCCGGGGCGGAACATCAGCGTCATCGGATTGGGGGTCTGTTCGGTTTCGATGAACATGGGCAGGGCCTTTCCTTCGCGTACCGCCGATATGGCGCAGCCCGTCAGCCGCTTCAAGCCAATTCAGACAATAATTGTCGTGATTCAGGCAATCGTGGCCAGCCGGTCCGGATCAAGGCTGCCCGGCACCAGCATCAGGATGCAGGGCAGGCTGCCGGCGCGTTCGCCGGCAAAGAAGCTGACCAGCGGCCCCGGCGTGCCGCGGCTGGCCGTGCCGAGCACCAGGGCGCGGACACCGGGATTGTCCTTCACATGCGCCAGGATCAGCGCAGCAGGGTCACCCTCCAGCACCAGCACACCCGGCCGCACACCTTCCATTGCCTCTGCCTCACCGGCCAGCTGCTCCAGCAGGGACTGGGCTTCGTCGCGGGCTTCGGCCGCCATCATCGATTGCACGGCACCGAAGTGCATGAATTCAGTGGGGCGCACCACGCTCACCAGTCGCACATCGGCGCCCACGTGGGCGGCACGCAGCACGGCAAAGCGCATCGCCACCCGGCTTTCCGGGCTGTCGTCGATCACGACCAGATAGGTGGCGGCAGCATCCATCGCATCAGCGTAGGGCGATTCCGCCCGCCGCGCTACACCCGGCTCTTGAGCGCGGCTGCCAGACTGGTGGTGGCGCTGCCGGGAGCCTTGGGGCTGGGCTGGCCGGGGCCAGGCGCCCAGCCGGCGACATGCAATATCTCGATGGTCACGCCAGTCTTGCCATCATCGTCGGCCAGTGCGGCAAACCGTTCCGCCGCCGCCATCAGCACATCGCGGCGCAGGGGCCGGCGTTGGCGTAGAACGGAACGCGCACCCATGGCGGTGAGATCATCAAACAAACCAAACAAGCTCGCATAGCGCAGGGTGACACGCTCCACATCGGCCACAGGCATGGCAAAGCCAGCGCGCGCCAGCAAACCGGCGGCGGCACTGGCTTCCACCATCGGCGCGGTGTGACTGCCGGCACCGCCGGTAATCGCTGCTTCGGCTTCCAACAGGCAGGCGCGCAATTCTACCAGGCTCATGCCACCAATGAACGCCGCAACGAACAAGCCATCAGGACGCAGCACGCGGGATATGCCAGCCAGGCAGCCAGGCAGATCATTCACCGTGGTCAGCGCCCCAGCCGAAACCACGAGATCGAAGTTGGCATCAGCGAAGGGCAGCTGATCCTCGTCGGCCACAATCGCGCCAGTCTCGCCGGCGGTGAGCGCCACCCGTGTCGCCGCCGGCCAGATCGCCCGCGGCCCGCCCAGATCGAGCACATCCACAAACGGGCGCGCCACCATCGCCACGCGCTCACGCAGCTCTTCGGCCATCAGATCATGCAGAAAGGAAACCTGGCCAAAGCCCGCAGCGGCAGCGGCATGGCGGCGCCGGCGCAGCGCGGCATCAAAGGGCAGGACATCCGTCATCACCCTCCCTTTACGCCGCACCGATGCGGGCGCAAACTCTGGTGGTGATGGCCGTGCTTGCCTTGGTGACAACCCCTTTGCGTGCCGTGGTTGATGCGGTGCTGCCGCCGCGTTGCCCCGGCTGCGGCGAAATCGTGGATGGCGATGATCGATTCTGCGCGGCCTGCTTTGGCGAGCTGCAGGCGCTGGGCCCACCACAATGCGCCTGCTGCGGCGTGCCGCTGCCGCACGACGGCGATGCGGCTGCGCTGTGCGGCGCCTGCCTGGCCGATCCACCGCCCTTTGCCAAGGCCCGGGCGCCCTTTGCCTATGGCGGTCCGGTCCGGCAGTTGGTGCTGGCCCTGAAGCATGGCCGCCGCCTGCATCTCGCCCGCATGATGGCCCGCGCCATGCTGCGCGTGGCCGGTGATCTGCCCGAAGACGCAGTGATCGTGCCGGTGCCCTCCCACCGCTGGCGGCTGTGGCAGCGCGGATTCAACCAGGCAGCGCAAATCGCCCACCAGTTGGCCCGGCAATCCGGGCGGCCACTGGCAGTGGATGCGATCGATCGCATCAAGCCGACACCCACCACCAAGGGCCTGGGCCGCCGCGCCCGCCAGAAGAACGTGGCCGGCGCGTTCCGCGTGGTGCGGCCAGAACAGATCAGAGGCCGCACCGTGGTGCTGGTGGACGATGTGATGACCACTGGTGCCACCGTTTCCGCCTGCGCGGCAAAGCTCATTAAGGCCGGGGCGCGACAAGTGGAGGTCTTGACCTATGCCCATGCCCTGCGCGAGGGGCAGGGAAATATGTCGCGCGTGTGACAAATCGCTTCGACAAGGATGGGACGCAATGGCCACGATCGAAGTCTACACCAAATTTCTTTGCCCCTTTTGCACTCGGGCCAAGGCGTTGCTGAAGGCCAAGGGCGCCAGCTTTGAAGAGATCGACATTTCCACCGGCGGGCCACGCCGGGCCGAAATGCTGGAACGCTCCGGCGGCCGTCAGACGGTGCCGCAGATCTTCATAGACGGTCGCCACATCGGCGGCTGCGATGATCTGCAGGCGCTGGATCGCGCTGGCGGGCTGGATCCGCTGCTCGCGGCATGATGCTCAGCATCGGCCTGATCCAGACCAATACCGGCATTGAACCGGCGATTGAGGCCGAACGGCTGGCCGCACAAATTGGTGAAGCGGCAGCCAAGGGTGCCGAGATTATCTTCACACCCGAAATGAGCGGCCTGCTCGACCGCGACCGGGCGCGCGCCGCCGGCAAGATTCGCCACGAAACTGATGAAATTGTGCTTGCCGCCGTGCGCACAGCAGCAGCCAGACATAATGTCTGGGTCCACCTCGGCAGCCTGGCTTTGCAGGGCACGGGCAACAAGTTCGTCAACCGTGGTTTCCTGATTGACTCCAATGGCGAAATCACCGCGCGCTATGCCAAGATCCACCTGTTTGACGTTGCGCTGGGCACTGAAAGCTGGCGCGAGTCCGCCGCCTATGACGCCGGCGAGGAAGCCGTAGTGGCTGCCACGCCATGGGGCGCGCTGGGGCTGACCATCTGTTACGATGTGCGCTTCCCGGCACTGCACCGGGCATTGGCCCAGGCCGGCGCTGCAATGATCGCCGTGCCCGCCGCCTTCACCCGGCCCACCGGCCAAGCCCATTGGCATGTGCTGCTGCGCGCCCGCGCCATCGAAACCGGCTGCTGGGTGATCGCTGCCGCGCAGACCGGCGAGCACGCCGATGGCCGCGCCACCTATGGCCACAGCGTGGTCATCTCGCCGTGGGGCGAGGTGGTGCTCGATATGGGCGAAGCGCCGGGCATCGGCATTGCCCATATCGACATGGCCGCCGTTGCCGCCGCGCGCGGCAAGGTGCCGGCGCTGGAGCATGCGCGGCGGTTCCGGGTAGTAGCGCCATGATCGTCTATGATCTGGTGTGCGCGGCTGCCCACCGCTTTGAAGCCTGGTTCGGTTCCAGCGGCGATTATGATGATCAGCAGCAGCGCGGCCTGCTCGAATGCCCGATCTGCGGCAGCGCGAAGGTGGCCAAGGCGGTGATGGCACCAGCGGTGCCCGCCAAATCAAACCGCAAGGGCGACACGCAAAGCCTGGCCAATGATGATCCGATGGCCCGATTGCTGATGCTGCAACGTGCCTTTGAAGCCAGCAGTGATTATGTCGGCGATCGCTTTGCCGCGGAAGCCCGTGCCATCCATGATGCCGGCGAAACCCGCAGCATTCACGGTGAAGCCACGCCCGACGAAGTGAAGGCTCTGCGCGAAGATGGCATCCCGCTCTTGCCGCTGCCATTTCGCCCGCGTGCGCGTTCGGACTCCTGACACGCAATTTTTGCCAAAGTTTTCGCTTGAACGCCGCCGCGCTCCATGGCCTTGGACTCCACGCGCACCCGTAGCTCAGCAGGATAGAGCGACGGTTTCCTAAACCGCAGGCCGCAGGTTCGAATCCTGCCGGGTGCACCATTTTTTGCTGCCAGAAGATGGCCGAGCCCCAACCCCTTGGTGTGGCGCGGGCCGACGCCCCGGCACCAAGCATTGCCAGCTTCGTCACGCCATGATTTACTCTGGCGCCATGCAGTCAGGGGGAGACTGCGGGGGAAACGCCATGAAGCAGACACTGCTCAACCTGTTGCCGCCAGCGATGGTCGCGGCGCTGCTGCTGTTCTGGGCCAATGTGCCTGCTGCGTTCGTCAACACCGATGGTGCCCTTGTCGTGGTGATTCTGACCGTGGTCGCTTTCGTCCAGCTGCTTGAACTGCGGTTCGAACGCCACGAAGGCTGGCGCATCAACTGGCGTGAACTGGCCACTGATATTTTCTATGTCATCCTTGGCTTCACCGCGATCAACTGGCTGACAAACCATCTGGCGGAAGGGCCGCTGCAGGCCGCCAAGGCATCACTGGGCCTGGCAACACCGTGGCTGAAGACACTGCCGATCGTGGTGCAGGCCTTCATGATCATGGCGTTGTTCGAATTCGGGCAATATTGGATGCATCGGTTGATGCACAACAATGCGCTGTTCTGGTCCACTCACGCCCCGCATCATCACATTACCCAGCTGAACGCGGCCAAGGGCTATGTCGGCAATCCGATCGAGCTGTTCCTGATCTCGCTCAGCGTCATTGCCCTGTTCGATTTTGACAAGGCAGCGATCTTCGCGTCGGCCTCGCTGGGAACGGCCATTTCTACCTTTGCGCACGCCAATGTGCGATCCGATCCGCCGGCGTGGTACAGCTTCTTCTTCACCACCATCCGCCATCACAGCCTGCATCACACCGCGCTCAGCTATGAAGATACGCGCTGCAATTATGGCAATGTGCTGATTCTGTATGATCGCATCTTCGGCACCTACCGCGAAGGTGAATCCGCTGTTGTCGGCCAGGATGAACGACGGCGCCTGACGATCCGCGAACAGTTCCTTTTCCCGTTCCAGCCGTGGCTCGACCGATTGAAGGCACGCGCCACCTGAGCCGAGCCCGCGCCTTACTGCTGCTCGCTGCACCGATATTGCTGGCGGCGGCGCCGGTCGAACAGGTCATTCCGGTTCCCGGCTATGCTGATTTCCTCACGGCTGATGGCAACAGCGTATGGGCCACCAACACCGGCCGGGTGGAGCGCTGGTCACGCAGCGGCAAGCTGGCCACGGTGAAGATGCGCCACCCGTGCGGCACGATGGCGCTGGCCGCCGGCGCATTGTGGGTTGCTGATTGCGATGCGAAGACGCTGTCGCGCATCGACAGGAAAACTGCGAAGATCACGGCGGTGATTGCCACCGGCATAGCTGCTGCTGATGGCGAAATGAACGTGGTTGCAGGCGCGGGCGCCGTCTGGCTAGCGACGGCAGCCAAGGGTGAAGTCGCCCGTGTCGATCCGATAAGCAACAAAGTGGTGGCTCGCATCGTCGTCGCCCCCGGCAGCAATTACCTCGCTTTTGGCCACGGCGCGCTGTGGGCGGTAAGCAGCACCGGGAACCTGATCCAGAAAATCGATCCTGCCAGCAACCGGGTCGTCCGGCAAACGCCGCTCGGCCGCCAACCCGGCTTCCTGGTGGCGGGCGAAGGCGCGGTGTGGGTGCAGGAACAGGCCGATGGCACGGTGGCACGTATCGATCCCGCAACCGCCGCGGTAACGGGCCGCATCAAGGTCGATGCCAGCCTGAAATATGGCGATATCGATACCGGCGGCGGCAAGGTCTGGCTGCGCACCACGGCTGGGCAGCAATATGTCGTGATCGATGCCGCCACGCTCACCATCAACGCCCGATTGGGCAAGGCCAGCGGCAGCGGCGCCATCCGCTATACACAAGCTGGCATCTGGACATCAACGCACGATCTGCACAGCCTGTCCTGGTGGCCCCATCCTGCCGGGACCGATCATTAGCGCCGGGCGAGCGCCGCAAGCAGTGGGGCGGCGGCAGCGGTATCGACATATTCACGCACCAGCGTCACCCGGCCATCAGCGACATCGCCAACCACACAGGCTGCCAGTGCAAGCGCCGAGCCATCGGCAAATGTGCCACGCACCGCATGTTCCTCAACAAATCCCGTCGCCGTGGCCGCACACACCACATCCTCATAACGGAAGCCGCTGACAACGCCGTGTACCAGCCGGTTGAAGCGCAACAACATCTCCACATCCATCGCCGCGCCACCGTTCTGGCGCAGGGAAAAACCGGGCGCACACAGGGCTCGCACCCGCACGTCATCATCGGATGCCAGCGCGTCAAACAGCGCACGGGCCACTGCCACATTATCCATGGTCATCTCCGTCATCCGGCCTGCCCCGGACGCTTTGCGCGCAGTGTTGGCGGTGCGTCCAGCGGATTGTCCGGCCATGGATGTTTGGGGTAACGGCCCTTTAGTTCCTTCTTCACCTCCGCCCAGCTGCCGGCCCAGAAACCCGGCAGATCCTTGGTCACCTGGATGGGGCGGCCGGCCGGCGAGGTGAGCCGCAGCGTAAGCGGCACCCGCCCTTCAGCGACCATCGGATGGCGGGCGAGGCCGAACAGCGACTGCACGCGCATGTCCACCGCGGGACCACCATCAGCGGCATAATCAATGACATGGCTGCTACCGGCAGGGGTGGTGAAGCGGCTGGGTGCAAACTGGTCCAACCGCTGGCGCTGGTTCCAGTCGAGCCGGTTCAGCAGGGCCTCGGCCAGCTGCGCATCCGGCAGATCAGACAGGCGGCGGCCAAGCAACGGCGCCAGCCATTCCGCGCGGCTGGCGAGCAATGCAGCATCGTCGCTGGCGGGCAGATCGAGGCCATGGGCGGCCGCAAAGGCAAGGCGGGCGCGCAGGGACGTGGCAACTTCACCCCACGGCAAAAGGTCGAGACCCCGTTCACCCACCGCGTCGAGCAGGACACCGCGCACCTTGACGGGATCGGGCCGCTCCACCGGTTGCCGTGCCAGCGTGATGGCACCGAGTCGGCGCTGGGTTTCCGCGGTCACGCCGGTGGTGGCCGGATCATAGGCAAACACCCCCCGGCTTTCGATACGGTTGGCCAGATGCTTCTCGACATCGCCATTCAATGGCGCGCCGAGCAGTAACCGCGCTCCGGCGGCGCTCCCGCTGGCATCGGCGACCACGATCCAGTCGCAGCGCGCCAGTGGTGAATCCGATGGTGGTGCAACGGCACGGCCATTGGCCATCAGAAATGCCTCTCCGCGGCGCTTGGCCACCCGATCCGGATAGCCCAGCGCCAACACCTCACCGGCGGATTCAATGTCGATGCTGGACTCGGTTGCACCCGCAGCCTTGGCCCAACGCTGCGCCAGTTTGCGGGCGGCTTCGGCGCGCTGGCCGCGTTCGCGCGCCCAGCCGGAAAGGCGCTGTTCGATATCATCACTGCGGCCACCCAAACCACGCTCACCGATCAGAACGGCGATGCGGGCAGCCAGCGGGCCGTGGCCGCGCTGCGCCGCCGTCACCAGCATGTGCGCCTGTTCCGGCGCCATCGGCAGCGCCGCCAGACGCTCGCCGTGCGGAGTCACCCGGCCGCTCTCGTCAATGGCTGCCAAGGCCTGCAACCGGCCTTGGGCTTCGACCACGGCAGCCGGAGGTGGCGGGTCGCGCCACGGCAAGGTGGCAGGTTCAGCCACTCCCCAACGCGCGCAATCGAGCACCAGGCCGGCGAGATCAGCTTCCATGATTTCCGGCGGATCGAACGGCACCCGGCCCAGTGTCTCAGCTGCTTCCCACAACCGGATCGCCACCCCGGGGGCCGTGCGCCCGGCGCGGCCCGCACGCTGGGTGACGGCAGCCTGACTGGAGCGGACGGTGACCAGGCGGGACAGACCAACATTGCGATCGAGTTGCGGACGCCGCGACAGACCTGAATCAACCACGACCCGCACCCCATCGATGGTGATGCTCGTCTCTGCAATGCTGGTCGCCAGCACGATCTTGCGGCGGCCGGGCGGCGGCGGCGCAATGGCGGCGCGCTGATCAGCGGCTTCACGCGCGCCGTGCAGGCGAAACAGATCGGTATCGGCGGGCAACCGCGCCTCCAGCCGCTCGGCGGTGCGCTCGATCTCGGCAACGCCAGGCAGGAAGGCAAGGATGGAACCGGTTTCGCTCACCAGTGCGCTGCGGATGGCGCTGGCCATGGCGTCTTCCAGCCGCTCGGCTGAATTGCGACCGATGTGGCGCAACTCCACCGGGAACATGCGGCCCTGCGACTCAACCTGAACAAGGCCGGGAATGATGGCGGCAAATCCTGCAACATCGAGCGTTGCCGACATCAGCACCAGGCGCAGATCGGGTCGCAGCGCGGCGCGGGCTTCCAGGGTCAAGGCCAGTGCAAAATCACTGTCGAGGCTGCGTTCGTGCACCTCATCGAACAACACGCCCGCCACGCCTGCCAGTTCCGGATCACTGACCAGCATCCGGGTGAAAATGCCTTCGGTCACCACCTCAATGCGGGTGGCAGCCGACGTGCGCGCGTCCAGCCGCGTGCGATAACCAATGGTCTGGCCAACCGGCTCCCCCAGCTGCTCGGCCATGCGTTCCGCCGCAGCTCGGGCAGCAAGACGCCGGGGCGAGAGCAGGACCAACTTGCCACCCTTGGCCCAGTCTTCGCCAAGCAAGGCAGGCGGCACGGCAGTGGTCTTGCCCGCGCCGGGCGGGGCCACCAGCGCCACCGGCTGGTTGCTGGCCAGTGCCGCCTGCAGCTGCGGCAGCACGGCGAGTACCGGCAGCATCAGAACGGCTTGACGATCACCAGCACCGCCACGGCCAACGTCACCAGCGACGGAATCTCGTTCATCAACCGCAGGCGCTTCTCGGTGACGTGGCGTTCGCCCGCCGCAAAGCGCTTCGACGCCGCAACGCTCCAGTGGTGAAACCAGGTGAGCAGGCAGACGAAACCGAATTTCACCACCAGCCACAGCGGCCAGCCAAGATGAAAGCCCAACGACAGGCCGGCAATCCAGCTCACCACCATGGCAGGCGACAGGATGATGCGGCGCAGGCGGCGGCACCGTTCATCCCACAGGGCGGATTCAGACGCGGCTGGCGCCACCGGATGCCAATAGACCAGAAAGCGCGGAATCATGAACAGGCCGGCCATCCAGAAGATGACGAAGGCGACGTGCAGCGCCTTCACCCACAGATAGGCTTCGCCAAGCCAGCCGACGCCCCATTCCATCATGGTTCAGAGCGGCTTCTTCAGCAGCGCAAAGAGATGCTCGACATGCTCGATCGGGGTGTCCTGCAGGATGCCGTGGCCAAGGTTGAAAATGTGGGGACGTCCGGACAGCGCGTGGCGGATGCGCGTGACAGCCTGTTCCAGCGCTTCACCACCGGTAATCAGCGCCAGCGGATCGAGATTGCCCTGCACCGGCATGCCGGGCGGCAGCATGGAATCAGCCCAGGCCGGATCGACCGTTTCATCGAGACCCACGGCATCAACCCCTGTTTCTGCCGCGTATGCCGCCAGCTTGGCGCCAGCGCCCTTGGGGAAACCGATGATCGGCACATCGGGATGGCGCACCATCAGGCGGCCAACGATATCGGCATTGGGCGCAATCACCCAGCGTTCGAACTGCGCTGGCGAAAGCGTACCAGCCCAGCTGTCGAACAACTGGATGGCCTGTGCGCCCGCTTCAATCTGGCCCGACAAATAATCCACCGTCACTGCGACGATGCGATCGATCAGCGCCTGGAACCGCGCCGGATCCTTGTAGGCCAGACGGCGGGTTTCGGCCTGATCCTTGCTACCATGGCCTGCCACCATGTAGGTCGCGATCGTCCATGGGCTACCGGCAAAGCCCAGCATCGTCACCGATGGATCAATCGCCTTGCGCACTTTGGCGACGGTTTCATAGATCTTGGCGAAATGCAGCGGATTGGGCTCAAGCTGCGAGAAGTCGCCATCGTGCAGTGCCGGGGTCAGCTGTGGGCCTTCGCCGGGGCCGAATGTCAGGCCCTGGCCCATGGCGTGCGGCACGATCAGGATGTCGGAAAACAGGATGGCACCGTCCATGCCAAAGCGCTTGAGCGGCTGGATGGTGATCTCGGCCGCCGCATCACTGTCGTACACCAGTTCGAGGAAGCCGCCTTTTTCGGCCCGCAAAGCGCGATATTCCGGCAGATAGCGCCCAGCCTGGCGCATCAGCCAAACGGGCGGCGGGTCGCGGCGTTCGCCCTTCAGCACGGCGAGCAGCGGGGGGTCCTGATGAAGTTGATCAGCCATGGCGCCTCCTTGCCTGTGCCCCGTCGCCCCGGTCAAGCCCGGAGCACTGGCCAGCGCTCTTCAACCAACTCTAAAAATAACCTTGAAAATTGTCAGCTGTAGTAGGCGGCGGAATCGTGGGGATAAAATCGGTTCAACCGGTTGGTCCACAGAGTCGGATCTGCGCGACTCGCCGGAATCGTGCGAGTCGCAGCGATCATCCCCGTTTTCCACAGGCCCGGCTGTGCATATGTTCGCAGCCTGATGAATCCGCCCGCGGTTCCGTGGCGGTTCCGTGGAATTGGCGCTTGCCGGATGCTCCACAGCAGCGTTAACGCTTTGCCCTGATGCTTATCCACAGAGTCATGGGCGACAATTTTTGCCGGCACGGTCAGGTGTGACCATGCCAGATGTGCTGCACCTGCATCTGATCAGCGATTCCACCGGCGAAACGCTGGAATCGGTGGCCAAGGCCAGCCTGGCCCGATTCGAAGGTGCACAAGCCGTGAAGCATTTCTGGCCAATGGTGCGCAGCGAAGGCCATCTTGATCGTATCATCGAGGAAGTAGCGAAAAAGCCAGGGCTGGTCATCTACACGCTGGTTGATGGGGTGGTGCGCGATCGGCTTGAAATGCGCTGTGCCACGCTGGGTCTGCCGATGGTCTCACCGCTCGATCCCACCATCTCTGCGCTGTCCGAACTGCTCGGCCAGGCGGCTACCCGCCGGCCGGGGCGCCAGCATGTGATGGACCAGGCCTATTTCCGCCGGGTTGATGCCATCAATTACACGATGGTGCATGATGATGGCGCCCAGACCGGCCTTGAGGAACTGGAAGAGGCCGATATCCTTTTGCTGGGCGTCTCGCGCACCTCGAAGACGCCGACCTCAATCTACCTGGCCAACCGCGGTTACAAGACGGCCAATATCCCGCTGGTGCCGCAATCACCGCCAGCGCCACATGTGTGGACGGTGAAAGGCCCGTTGCTGGTTGGCCTGACCACGGCACCCGACCGGCTGCAATCCATCCGCCGCAACCGGCTGCTCACCTTGGGCCAGACGCCAGACACGGACTATGTCGATGTCGAGCGGATCGAGGCCGAAATCGCCTTTGCCCGCCGGCTGTTTGCCGATCATGATATTCCGGTGATCGATGTCACCCGCCGCAGCATCGAAGAGACTGCGGCGGCCATCATCAACCTGCACCAGGCCCGGTTGGAGAAACAGTCATGATGCTGGTGTTGGCCAGCCAGTCAGCCGCGCGCCGGGCGATGCTGAATGCAGCGGGTGTTTCGCATGAAGCCTTGCCGGCGCATGTCGATGAAGAGGCGATTACGGCCGGGCTTGTAGCGGAAAAGGCCAGTCCGGAACGCATTGCGGACGCGCTGGCCGAAGTGAAGGCGCTGAAGATCAGTCGCCAGCATCCCGGTGCATTGGTGCTGGGCGCAGACAGCGTGGTGGTCACCGCCGATGGCGCCATGATCGCCAAGCCGGAAACCCGTCCACGCGCCGAGGTGCAGTTGCGCCAGCTTGCCGGCACGACCCATCGCCTGATTTCCGCGGCAGTGATCTGCGAAGCCGGCAAGCCGGTGTGGCGCAGTGCCGGTGCAGCCCGGCTGACGATGCGGCCGCTGAGCGACGATTTCATCACCACCTATCTCGATGCAGAAGGCGATGCCGTACTCGGCTGTGTTGGCTGTTACCGCATCGAAGCGCTGGGCGCGCAGTTGTTCACCCGTATCGATGGTGATCAGTTCGTCATTCGGGGGCTCCCGCTGCTTGCCGTTCTGGATTATCTGCGGGTCAGGGGAGTGCTGGCCGCATGAGGGAACCTGCCGTTGCCGGGGTGATCGGCTGGCCCATCAGTCATTCGAAATCGCCACTGATCCACCGTTTCTGGCTCGGCAAGCTGGGCCTGGACGGCGATTACAGCCGCTTTCCAGTGCGGCCCGAACAGCTTGGCACGTTTGTGCGGGCGCTGCCCGTGATGGGCATGCGCGGTGTGAACGTCACGGTGCCGCACAAGCTGGCGGTGATGGCGCACCTTGATGGCCTGGCGCCGGAAGCGGTGGCGGTGGGCGCGGTCAACACCATCGTGGTCGGCAATGACCACCGGCTGATCGGGCACAACACCGATGCCGCTGGCATCATCGGGCCAGCCGGCGCGATCATGGCCGGGCGCCCCGTGCTGGTGATCGGCAGTGGTGGCGCAGCGCGGGCCGCAGCCGCCGCGGCGCGTGACAGTGGCGCTTCGGCGCTGTGGGTGATGGCCCGCAATTACAATGCGGCCGGTGCCCTGCTGGCCGCATCGGGATTGCCGGGCGGCGTGATGGCGATGGGCGACGTACCGCCCGCCGATACCGGCCTGGTGTTCAACGCCACCACGCTGGGGATGGCGGGCCAGCCAGAACTCAAGATCAATCTTTCGGCGTTGCCGGCGGATGCCGTGGTGTTCGATGCCGTCTATGTGCCGCTGGAAACCCCGTTGCTGGCCGCTGCCCATGCCCGCGGCCTGATCACCATCGATGGGCTCGACATGCTGATCGGGCAGGCGGCTGAGGCTTTCCGGCTGTTCTACGGGGCTGATCCGCCGCGCCGCTATGATGGCGAACTGCGTGCAATGCTCACCAAATGAGCCGCACCATCATCATTGGCCTCACCGGTTCCATCGGCATGGGCAAATCCACCGTGGCCGCCATGTTCCGCAAACTGGGCGTGCCGGTGTTCGATGCCGATGCCGAAGTGCGGCGCGTCCAGGGCCCGGGCGGGCGAGCGCTGGCAGCCATCGAGGATCTGTTTCCCGGAACAACGCATGATGGCGGCCTGCACCGCGAAAAACTCGGTGCCGCCGTGTTCGGCGATCACACCAAACTGCGCGCGCTGGAACGGATATTGCATCCGCTGGTGGCCGAAGCACAGAGCGAATTCCTCGGCGCTCACCGGCTGAAACCCGCCATCGTGCTGGATGTGCCGCTGCTGTTTGAAAAGGGCGGCTGGCGGCGTTGCCATATGACGGTGGTTGTCTCCGCGCCCTACCGCGTGCAGCGCGGCCGTGTGCTGGCCCGGCCGGGCATGACGCCCCAAAAATTCGCCGGTATATTGAAAGGCCAGATGCCCGATCGCGAAAAGCGCGCGCTGGCTGATGTGGTCATCGAAACCGGGCGCGGTCGCCGCGAAACCTGGCTCGCAGTGAAACGTCTGGTCGACGGTCTGTAAGGCTTGCCCCGCGCCGTCCAATCGCTAAATGGGGCCCATGCGCGAAATAGTCTGGGATACGGAAACCACCGGCATCATGCCAGGGGATGGCCATCGCATCGTTGAGATCGGTGCGGTGGAGATGATCAACCGCACGGTCACGGGGCGCACATTCCACACCTATGTCGATCCGCAGCGCCCGATGCCCAAGGATGCGGAGCGCGTGCACGGGCTGTCGAGCGACTTTCTCACCGGGCAGCCGATCTTTGAACAGGTGGTCGATGACTTCCTGGCCTTCATCGGCGATGCGCCGCTGGTCGCGCACAATGCTGCGTTCGACATGGAGTTCCTCAATTGGGAACTGAAGCGCGCCGGCATGCCGATCGTGCCGATGACGCGCGCCATCGACACGCTGGAGATCAGCCGCAAGGCCAACCCCGGCGCCAAGCACACGCTGGATGCGCTCTGCACCCGCTATGGCATTGATCTTTCAGCCCGCACCAAGCACGGCGCGCTGCTCGATGCCGAACTGCTCGCCCGTGTCTATATCGAGTTGACCGGAGGCCGGCAGATCGGATTCGACCTTGCAACCGACGCGGCTGGGGACGACACTCCATACGAGCGGGTGAGTCTGGCCGCACGGGCCCACAACGCCAGCGAGGAGGAGCTGGCGCGGCATGCCAGTTTCGTGGCCGGCCTGAAGGACCCGCTCTGGCTGTCGTGACACCATTGATGGTGTGCACGGCCGAGTGAGGAGACAAGAAACATGGATATCCGGATTTCAGGGCACCAGGTTGATACCGGGGCTGCCTTTGGCGATCATGTGCGCGAACGACTGGGTGCGATGGTGGCGAAATATTTCCCGCGCGCGCTGTCGGCTCATGTGACGCTGGGGCCGGCCCCCTATGGCCATTTCGCGTGCGATATCGTGATGCACGTGATGGCGGACCTGATCCTGAAGGGATCGGCACGCGCCGGTGACGCGCATATTGCCTTCGATGCCGCCGCCGAACGCATCGACAAGCAGCTGCGCCGCTACATGCGCCGGCTGAAGGATCGGCATTCGCCGGCCGCCGGGCGCACTGCACCGCCGCTGGCCGAACTGCCGCCGCTCGACAATGCCGAGTACAAGGTGTTTGCCGCTGCGCCCGAGGACGTGGACCTGGAAGGCGATGCACCGCTGATCATTGCCGAAACCCGCGTCGATATCCCTACCACCAGCGTAAGTGATGCCGTGATGATGCTTGACTTGCGCAACACCACGGCCTTGTTGTTCGTCAACAGCGCCACCGGCGCGCACAACATGGTCTATCGCCGGGAAGACGGCACCATCGGCTGGGTTGAACCCCGTGCCGAGGCTGCCGAACGCCCGCGCGAAATCGCACTGGCAGGATAGAACGGCAATGAATGCAGCATCTCAAGTGCCCGGTTTCGCCGGGCTGGTGGCGACGGGCGGGGTGATTCCCGAACTCCCGGTGCTGTCCAAGGATGCTGCCTTGCTCACGCTGGCCCGCCATGCCGCTGATCTGGTGGGCCAGTCTGCCCTGCTTATCCACGAACGCCTGCGCACCCGCGAGGCACTGGGCCCCACCGGGTTTGGCGGCGGCGTGGCCATCCCGCATGCGCGGCTGGCCGACCTGCCTGATTGTGTGGCGCTGGTGGCACGGCTGCCGCAGCCGATCGATTGGGGTGCGGTGGATGGCCAGCCGGTTGATCTGCTGGTGCTGCTGCTGTCGCCGGAAGGCGCCGGCGCGGACCATTTGAAGGCCCTTGCCCGCATCAGCCGGGCGCTGCGCGATCCCGAAACCGTGCCGGCGCTGCGTGCTGCTGGCACGGCGGCTGCCATGATGGCTGCATTGGCGGGCCAGGCGGCGGTCGCTGCCTGAACATGCATGATGATGGCCCTCTGCCCCGGCTGGCCAGCCGGGTGCGGGTCGATGCGTTGATCCGAAGGGTCAATGGCGCCGGTGGCTTTGGCACGGTGCTGGCGCGCGGCGACGATGAAGCCGGCGCCATTGCCGTCGTTACCCGCGATGGCGGCGAGGAGGCGCTGCGCGCCGCGGTGCTGGGCGCCGGTGGTCGCTATGAATTTGCCGAACTGGCGCGCGGAGCCGAGGTGCCGGCCTGGATCGAACGTGCCCGCCGCCGCGACCCCGATCTATGGGTGATCGAACTGGATATCCCGCAGGCAGGGCAGTTCGTCGCCGAAATGCTCGACGGCGGTTGATTGCCTTGCCCCACATACGCTTCAACACTGGTCATGGTTTCACCGGCTCTTCATGGCATCAGCAAGGCGGCAGCGCGCATCGCTGCCGTGCTGTTGTTCGCTGTTGCCGGCCCGGCACTGGCCGAAACCAGCCTGCCGGTTCTGCCGGGCGAAGATGATCGCGTGATGGCCGAAACCGCCACGCCGGCGCCCGTCGGGTTGCCGGCGCTGGTGCAGATGGTCGCCGCTGCGCCTGCCGCTGCTGCCAGCGATGCCGAACTGGATTGCCTGGCCACCGCCGTGTGGTTCGAAAGCCGCGGCGAAACCCTGGAAGGCCAGCTGGCCGTCGCCCAGGCCGTCGTCAACCGCGCGAAGTCCGGCCGCTGGGGCAAGGGTGTGTGCGGCGTGATCAAGGCGCCGCGCCAGTTCAATTTCAACGCGGCTCGCGTCCAGCGCTCCACTCCCACTTTCACCACCGCGTTGGCCGTGGCCCGCATCGCCGCCGCTGGCCTCTGGCACGATATTGCGGAAGGCGCCCACAGCTTCCATTCTGCCCGCCTCAATCCCGGCTGGCGCCTCGCCCGTGTGGCGAAGATCGGCAATCACGTCTTCTATCGTTGATGTGTTGGCCCTGCGGGGCTTGATGTTCCCACAATGTTCCGACAGACTTGCGCGATGGCGCATGATCTTATCGCAACCGACGTGCTGCGCGGCACCTGCCGCTGGCTGCTGCGCGCCGGGGTGAGCCCGCTCGCCGAGGTGCCGCTGGCCGGGGGCCGTCGGGCCGACATCCTTGGTGTCGATGCCGCCGGCCGCCTGACGCTTGTCGAGATCAAGATCAGCCTCGCGGATCTGCGCGGTGATCGCAAATGGCCGGATTATCTTGATCATTGTGACCGCTTCTTCTGGGCCGTGCCCGCCGGCCTGCCGCTGGGCGATCTCCACACCCCGGCCTTCCGTCCAGTGGAGACCGGGCTCATCGTGGCTGATCGCTTTGATGCCGAAGCGGTGCGCGAGGCACCATGGCGGGCATTGAACGCTGCCCGGCGCAAGGCAATCACGCTTGTTCTCGCCCGCCGCGCTGCCCATCGCTGGTTGGGGCTGGTCGATCCGGAAAGCGCGTTGCTGGGTTACGACTGAGCTGGCCGGCCACCGCCGGCTGCAATCCAGCCGCGCACCTTTGTTTCCAGCACCGCCAGTGGCAGCGCGCCGGTATCAAGGCAAACCTCATGGTAATCGCGCACGTCGAACTTTGGCCCCAGCGCGGCGACGGCCTCGCGCCGCAATCGGGCAAAGGTTAGCTCACCGATCTTGTAGGCGCAGGCCTGTCCGGGCTGGGCAATGTAGCGGTCAATTTCCACAGCCACGTCGCGCGGCGCCATCGATGTGTTGTCCAACATCGTGGCGATGGCGCGATCCCGGCTCCAGCCAAGGGCATGCAGGCCGGTATCAACCACCAACCGCACGGCACGCAGCATCTCCATGTCGAGATGCCCGAACCAAGCCCAGGGATCGGTGAACATGCCCAGTTCACGGCCCAGGGATTCGGCATAAAGGCCCCAGCCTTCGCTATAGGCGGTGCTGCCCCCGCGTTTGAGGGCTTCGGGCAGCCGCTTGTCTTCGTTGACCAATGTCACCTGATAATGATGGCCGGGGATGCCTTCGTGCAGAGTCAGTGTTTCCAGCGTGGGGATCGGCCGCGTGTCCAGCATCGCCATGTTGAAGAACAGTATGCCCGGTGACACGCCATCGGGCGGCCCGGCGCGGTAATAGCCAGTGCCGCGCTGGCCGCCCAGGGCCGGCAGCGGCGCGACCTTGAACGGGGCGGACGGCCGGCGGTGGAACAGGCGCGGCATGCCTTGCCAGATGCGGGATTCGATCTCGGCAAAGCGGGCAATAAGCTCGTCCTGACTCTTGCAGTAGAATTTCGGATCGGTGCGGACATGTTCGAACAACGACTTCAGGTCGCCCGTCCAGCCCAGCTGCTTTCGCACGGTCTCGAATTCGCTGCGGATCCGCGCCACTTCCGCAAGGCCCAGATCATGGATGGCCTGCGCCGCCATCGGGATGGTGGTGTGGCGCTCCAGCTCGAACGCATAAAGCCTGTCACCATCCTTCGTTGCCGATCGGCCTGGGCCAATCGGCGTGGCCGGCAGATAGGTGCTGGTAAGAAAATCCCGCCAGCGCGCATAGGCGGGCAGCACCGATCCTTTGACCATGCGCAGATAGTCCGCTTGCCAGCGTGTCCCGCTGCTGGCCAGCGCCGGCGGCATGCGCCCTGTGGCGGCCATGAACGGCGTTTGCGCCGCCGGCAGCGCGAGCATCGCATCCACCTGTTTCAGCACATTTTCCACCAGCACCCGTGGCTGCACATGCCCGCTGGCCAAGCCTTCCTGCAGGCGCACGATGGCACCGTCCATGTGCCCGGCGAACAGCCGCAGCCGCTCCAGCCCCGCCGCATAATCCGCTTCTGTCTCGAACAGCGCGCCGGGGCCGGCGACGAAATCCGGCAGCTCCACGTGCAGCCCGGAACTGGGGTTCAGCGCCAGCCGGCGCTGGATGGCGAACAGGCCGCCTTCATGCAGCTGGATCGCCTGCTGCATGCTGCGGGCAAACACGTCGTAGGCGATACGCTCGGCCGGGGTGAGCTCGGCGCGGTCAATGCCCGCAAGCTCGGCTGCCGCCTGCCGCTTGTTGGCGAGCGTGGCCGTCGTCCATTCGTCTGACAGCGGATCGATGAACACCGGCTCCCCCGCTGGGCGGCGGCGTCCCGGTGGGCCGGTGGGCGACAGCGCGGCATCGGCCCCCGCGGCACGGGTCAGCAGATCAGCCAGCCTGGCCGAGGCCGTGGCTCCGAAACCAAGCGCAGGAGCGGCGGGCAGGGCGGCCAGCAGGCCAAGCGTGGTGCGACGGTTGAGCATGGCTGCATGGAAGCAGCCTGCCGCCGATTTGGAAAGGGGCAAGCGACGCGTGACGTCGAACGGGCTTCGGGCAAGGTGCCGCCCCGCTGTGACTTACTTCGGGCTGCGCTTCGCCAGGATCCGCTGCAAGGTGCGCCGGTGCATTTTCAGCCGCCGCGCGGTTTCCGATACGTTGCGATCGCACAGTTCATACACACGCTGGATATGCTCCCAGCGCACGCGATCGGCCGACATCGGCTCCGGCGGGGCTTCCGGGCGGGCGCTGCCATCGGCAGAAAGCGCGCGCACAATGTCTTCCGGATCGGCCGGCTTGGCCAGATAGTCGATGGCGCCGGCCTTCACAGCGGCAACGGCGGTGGCGAGATTGCCATAGCCGGTGAGCATGACAACGCGCACATCAGGGCTCATCGCCCGCAGTTCGGCAACCAGATCGAGGCCGTTGCCGTCTTCCAGCCGCATGTCCACCACGGCGTGGGCCGGCTTCAGCCGGGCGGCTTCCACCCTGGCTTCCTGCAGGCTGCCAACCGATGTGACGGCAAAGCCCTTGCGCGCCAGCAGCACGGAAAGCCGCTGCCGGAAGGGGGCATCATCATCCACCAGCAACAGCGGGCGGCCCTCGGTCTCCGGTACACTGGCCATGGTCATTGCTCCTGTCCTTGCCCCTCGGGGTCATTAAACTCAAACTCTTCCCTTGGCCAGCGCACCTCCACCCGGGCGCCGCCTTCGGGCCGGTTGGAAAAGGCCAGCCGGCCACCGGTGCGCTCGATCAGCGTCGTGGCGATGAACACACCAAGACCGGTCGAATCGGATTTCGATCGCGAAGGGCCCAATATGGGCTCTCCCAACCGCGGCAGCAGATCGGGCGGAAAGCCAAAGCCGTCGTCCACCACGGCAACGCGGATTTCAGACGGGGTGATGATGGTTTCCATCCGCACTTCGGTGCCGGCGTGGCGTACGGCGTTGGACACCAGATTGTTGAGCGCGTGCAGAAGTTCGGGCGAGCGCTGCACCAGCGGCTGTGTTCCGGAAACCACCACATTCACCGGCACGCGCGCCGGCTTCACGCTTTCCGCCACTTCGTGCAGCAGCAGGTCCAGCGTCAGGATGGCGAACGGGTCTTCGGCTTCGGCGCGGGTGGAAAGATCTTTCATGATGCGCCGGCTGCGCGCGGCCTCGGCAGCGAGCAGGCGAATATCCTCGCCAAAATCGGGATCGTCGCCCAATTCCTCTTCCAGGCTGTGGGCAATCAGGCTGATCGAACCCAGCGGCCCACCCAGTTCGTGGGCGGCCGCCGCAGCCAGGCTGCCCAGTGCGTTCATGCGGGCTTCGCGGGTGAGCGCGGCTTCGGTTGCCACCAATGCCCTGGCCCGCGTGCGGGCTTCGGCCGAGACCATCCACAGATAGGCCGCCAGGAAACCGATGGCGAGGCCATAGGCGATCACGTCGCCGATCCGGTAGATCAACGGAAATTCGGGCGGCGGGCCGCTCCAAGGCAAGGGTTGGGCCCACAGCCAGATCACCACCAGCACGCCCATCGTCAGCGCCAGCAGCGGTGCCATTTCCCGCGCCGTGAGCAAGGTGGCGGCAATGGTGACCGGCACGATCAACAGCAGAGAGAAGGGATTAGCCAGCCCGCCGGTGAGGAACAACAGCACCCCGGCCTGGATCAGATCGAACGACAGATGCAGCGCCAGTTCGCGCCCGGTCATCCGTTCGCTGCGTTCATACAAGGTTGAAAGACCGAAGTTGAGGATGACGGACGCGCCCACGGCGGCCAGCAGCGATCCCCAAGGCAGTGGGTAGCCAAACCACAGGCCAACCACCAGCAGCGTGGTGAACTGGCCGAGGATCGCGATCCAGCGGATGCCGGCCAGCGTGCGCACGCGCACCCCGGGGCGATCAAAGGCGGAAGCCGCGATGGAGGGCCGTTCCATCGGCAAGCCCTAGCCGCCGCAGGCCGGTTCGCACATGCGGCGTGTCGTTCCACGTGCCGCAGCTGCAGGCACGCTCAGAGCGATGGCCCCTGTACGCGGCCGGTGGCCTTCACCGGAACGTCTTTCAGCAGTTTGGCGATGCTGGCGGCGCGGGGATCGCTGGTGGCCACCGCGCGCGCGCTGATGCCGCTGTTGTCGGCAATGTCGGGACTGGCGCCAGCATCGATCAATGCCTTGGTCAGGGCAAGATCACGCGCCTGCACCGCCTTCAGGATCGCGGTTTCGCCCAGCCGGTTCTGGGCGTTCACCTGCGCCTTCAGCCGGATCAGGGTCGCGGCGCCTTCGCTCCAGCGGCTGATGGCGGCGAGGATCAGCGGAGTGTTGCCTTCGCGATCCTTGAGGTTGAGGTTGGCGCCCTTCTGATAAAGCAGACCCAGCCAGCCAAGATCACCACGGCGGGTGACGATGTGGATGCCGGCTTCCCCGGTATCGGCGTCGCGGGTGTTCACCACGGTGGTACCGGGCTGGTCGGCCAGTTCGATGGCCTTGTTGACGTCGCGATCCTTCACCGCCTTGATGAAGTTGTAGCTGTCGGAAAACTGCGCGGCGGCCGGCGCAGACCCCACCATGGCCGTTGCCAACGTCACCAGAATCAGAAGTCGCCGTAGAAGTCCTTGGCACATCATCGACAAGCTGCCACCTTTTGCCTATGCCCGTTGAGGCCATGATAGCGCATAGCCCCATCAATCGTCCATGAACAGGGCCAAGAATCTGCAGCTCTGGCTGGTGCTGGCGGTGTCTGTGCTGCTGGCAGCCGGCCTGGGCTGGATGCGCTTTGCCACACCGCAAGCGCCACCTGGCAATCTGGCGGGCGCCAGCCTGGGCGGGCCGTTCACGCTCACCAATCAGGATGGGCAGATGGTGCGCGACACGGATTTTGCCGGGCGCTGGCGGCTGATCTATTTTGGCTATGGCTTCTGCCCCGATGTCTGCCCCACCGATCTGGCGCTGATCGGGCGCGGGCTGCAGGCGTTTGAAGCGCAGGATGCCGCGCGCGACGCAACCGTGGCACCGATCTTCATCACCATCGATCCGCAGCGCGACACCCCGCCGGTGCTGAAGCCCTTCGTGGCGGCCTTTCACCCGCGCCTTGTCGGCCTGACCGGCACCCAGGAACA
>Ga0209278_1000753_pt1 | contig 22483 bp, 18 predicted proteins | sample JI81BgreenDNA_FD_187504 | JGI IMG/M metagenome (GOLD analysis project Ga0209278, IMG submission 187504) | Wastewater effluent complex algal communities from Wisconsin, to seasonally profile nutrient transformation and Carbon sequestration -... | ecosystem: Engineered > WWTP > Effluent > Algae... | reverse complement strand
CCACGCTGTGGTACTTCGTGCCGCGCCTGGGCAAGGTGGCCGAGAAGCAGGCCGACGCACGCTCGCTCATGACGGGCCGCATCACCGACGCCTACACCAACATCGCCACCGTCAAGCTGTTCTCGCATGCGCAGCGCGAAAGCCAGTTCGCGCGCGGCGCCATGCAGGAGTTCCTGGGCACGGTGCAGACGCAGATGCGCCTGGTGACGGCCTTCGAGACCGTGAACCAGCTGCTGTCGGTGCTGCTGATCGCGTCGATCACGGTGACGGCGCTGTGGCTGTGGGCCGGCTCGCTGGTGGGTGTGGGCGCGGTGGCGGCGGCCACGGCCATGGCCTTCCGCCTCAACGGCATCTCGCACTGGGTGATGTGGGAGATGGCGACCCTGTTCGAGCACATCGGCACCGTGCAGGACGGCATGGCCACGCTGTCGCGGCCGCGCGCCGTGCTCGACCGCGAGGGTGCGGTGGAGCTGAAGGTCACGCGCGGCGAGGTCACGTTCGACCAGGTGGGTTTCTCGTACGGCAACGGCAAGCGTGTCATCGAGGGCCTGAACCTCACCATCCGCCCGGGCGAGAAGATCGGCCTCGTGGGCCGTTCGGGCGCGGGCAAGAGCACCATCGTCAACCTGCTCCTGCGCCTGTACGACGTGCAGGAGGGCCGCGTGCTCATCGACGGCCAGGACATCGCCACCGTCACGCAGGACAGCCTGCGCCGCCAGGTGGGCATGGTCACGCAGGACACCTCGCTGCTGCACCGCTCGGTGCGCGAGAACATCGTCTACGGCCGGCCCGACGCCACCGAGGACGAGATGCGCCGCGCCGCCGAGCGCGCCGAGGCCGCCGAGTTCATCGAGGGCCTGACCGACCCCAAGGGCCGCACCGGTTTTGACGCCCACGTGGGCGAGCGCGGCGTCAAGTTGAGCGGCGGCCAGCGCCAGCGCATCGCCATCGCCCGCGTGATGCTGAAGGACGCGCCCATCCTGCTGCTCGACGAAGCCACGAGCGCGCTCGACAGCGAGGTCGAGAACGCCATCCAGGAGAGCCTGTACCGGCTGATGGAAGGCAAGACCGTGGTGGCCATTGCCCACCGCCTGAGCACCATCGCGGCCATGGACCGGCTGGTGGTGATGGACAAGGGCCGCATCGTCGAGGTGGGCGACCACCAGAGCCTGCTGGCGGCCGGCGGCATCTACGCGCGGCTGTGGGCGCACCAGAGCGGCGGCTTCCTGGCCGAGGAACTGGACGAGGACGAGCCCACCGCCGGCCCAACGGGCATGCCGGCCCTGGCCGCCTGACGGGCGCCGCGCGGCCGTTTCAGGCCGGCGTCTGGGGGGCGGCGTTGGCGGGCGGGGCGGTGCCCATGTCGCCCGGCGCCGGGCGTGGCGCCAGCACCATGGGCGTGGTTTCCACCCAGGGCGCCTCGGCGCGCGCCTGCTGAAGGCGGTTCAGCACCTCGGCCATCACCACCCGCGGCTCGGCGGCCGGCGCCGCGGCCGCCGGGGCGGCCACGGGATCGGCGGGCAGGGCGTCCACGTCGACATCGACCGTGAGTGCGCGGGGCCGTGGGGACTCCGCCGGCCGCGGCGGCGCCGTGCCCTGGCGCAGGTACTCCACCAGCGCCACCAGCACCGACACCGCGAACAACGCGCCGAGGCCCCAGACCAGGGTGAGCCAAAAACCTTGCATGCCCCGGCTATCGGCGTGGTGGCCGTGCGGCTTGAGGCTGGCCCGCCGACAATTGCGGTTTTCCGACCGCGGGCTTGGCCCGCCGCCGCCCCGTGAGCCCGCAGCTGCTCGACCGCCCCAACGCCCCCCCGACGCCCGTCACGCCCACCGTCAAGGCGCTCACCGCCTGGAAGCCGTTCTGGGCCAAGCGCTTTGGCCGTGCGCCCTTCCTGCCCATGAGCCGCGCCGAGATGGAGCGCCTGGGCTGGGACAGCTGCGACATCGTCATCGTCACCGGCGACGCCTACGTGGACCACCCCAGCTTCGGCATGGCCGTCATCGGCCGCGTGCTCGAGGCCCAGGGCTTCCGCGTCGGCATCATCGCGCAGCCCGACTGGCAGAGCGCCGATCCCTTCAAGGCGCTGGGCAAGCCCAACCTGTTCTTCGGCGTGGCGGCCGGGAACATGGATTCGATGATCAACCGGTACACCGCCGACCGGAAGATCCGCAGCGACGACGCCTACACGCCCGGCGGCGGCGGCGGCCGGCGGCCCGACCGCGCCACGCTCGTGTACACGCAGCGCTGCAAGGAGGCCTGGCCCGAGGTGCCGGTGGTCATCGGCGGCATCGAGGCCAGCCTGCGCCGCATCGCGCACTACGACTACTGGCAGGACAAGGTCCGCCGCAGCATCCTGGTCGACAGCAAGGCCGACCTGCTGCTGTACGGCAACGCCGAGCGCGCCGTGGTCGAGGTGGCGCACCGCCTGGCGCGGCGCGAGCCCATCCACGCCATGACCGACATCCGCGGCACGGCCTTCATGCGCCGCACCGACGCCGAGAGCACGGCGCGCTTTGCCGACTGGTACGAGCTCGACTCCACCGAGGTCGACCGCCCGGGCCGCATCGACGCCCACATCAACCCGTACCTCACCACCAGCGAGGCCGCGGCCGAGCAGGGCCAGACCTGTGCCAAGGAAGACGGCACCGAGCCGCCGCCCGCCGTGCCCGCCCAGGCCGTGGTGGCCATGCCCACCAGCCGCAAGGCCGCCGGCGCGCTGGCGCTGCCGCCGCGCGAGCGCACGGTGCTGCGCCTGCCGAGCTACGAGCAGGTGAAGTCCGACGCCGTGCTCTACGCGCACGCCAACCGCGTGCTGCACCTCGAAACCAACCCCGGCAACGCGCGCGCCCTGGTGCAGGCGCATGGTGATCGCGATCTGTGGCTGAACCCGCCGCCCATCCCGCTCAGCACGGCCGAGATGGACTGGGTGTTCGACCTCGAGTACGCCCGTTCGCCGCACCCCGATTACGCCGACGCCGACGGCCGCCACGACGGGCCGACCAAGATCCCGGCCTGGGAGATGATCCGCTTCAGCGTGAACATCATGCGCGGCTGCTTCGGTGGCTGCACCTTCTGCTCGATCACCGAGCACGAGGGCCGCATCATCCAGAGCCGCAGCGAAGATTCGATCATCCGCGAGATCGAGGTCATGCGCGACAAGGTCGAGGGCTTCACCGGCGTCGTGTCGGACCTCGGCGGCCCCACGGCCAACATGTGGCGCATCGGCTGCAAGAGCCGCGAGATCGAGGCCGCCTGCCGCAAGCCCAGCTGTGTCTACCCCGGCATCTGCCCCAACCTCAACACCGACCACGGGCCGCTGATCAAGCTGTACCGGCGCGCGCGGCAGCTGCGCGGCATCAAGAAGATCCTCATCGGCAGCGGCCTGCGCTACGACCTGGCCGTGCAGAGCCCCGAGTACGTGAAGGAGCTCGTCACCCACCACGTGGGCGGTTATCTCAAGATCGCGCCCGAGCACACCGAGGGCGGGCCGCTGAGCAAGATGATGAAGCCGGGTATCGGCACCTACGACCGCTTCAAGAAGCTGTTCGAGGAGGCCAGTGCCGCGGCGGGCAAGAAGCAGTACCTGATCCCGTACTTCATCGCCGCGCACCCGGGCACGAGCGACGAGGACATGATGAACCTCGCGCTCTGGCTCAAGCGCAACGGCTTCAAGGCCGACCAGGTGCAGACCTTCTACCCGAGCCCCATGGCCACGGCGACGGCCATGTATCACACGAACCTCAACCCGCTGAAGGGCATCAGCCGCGATGCCCGGCGCGCCGAGCGCGTGGACATCGTGCGCGGCGAGAAGCGCCGCCGCCTGCACAAGGCCTTCCTGCGCTGGCACGACCCCGCCAACTGGCCGCTGCTGCGCGACGCGCTCAAGGCCATGGGCCGGGCCGACCTCATCGGCAACGGCAAGCACCACCTGATCCCCACCTTCCAGCCCAAGGAAGGCGAGGGCTACGTGAGCGCGCGCCGCAAGAACAGCACGGCGGCCGGCGAACGCACCTCGCCCGTCACCAAGGGCCGGCTGCTCACGCAGCACACGGGCCTGCCGCCGCGCAAGACCCGCTGAGCGCGGCCCGAGGCCACCCCCGGCCCCGGGGGTGGGGCTCCGTGTCACCGGGCTGGTCCCGTCGCGCTGCGGGGCGGGTGCGTGGTAGCTTGGCAGGCTGGCAGTTCGCCATTCAGCACAAGACTCGGAGACGACGATGCGGATCATCCTGCGCACCCTGGCTGCGCCCCTGGCCCTGGCGGCCGCGGCCCTGGCAGCACCGGCCAGCGCCCAGACCTTCAGCAACGCCTACTTCTTTGGCGACAGCCTGTCCGACACGGGCAACATCTTCACGCTCACCGGCGGCGCCACGCCGGCAGCGCCTTACTTCGGTGGCCGCTTCTCTGACGGCCCGGTGTGGGTGGAGACGCTGGCCGCCGGCATCGGCCACGGCTCGGCCGCCACGGCCAGCCTGCAGGGCGGCAACAACTACGCCTTTGGCGGCGCGCGCACCAGCGGCGGCTCCATCCCCAGCCTGCTGGCCCAGGTGAATTCGTTCACCAGCGCCCCGGGCGGCCTGGACCCCACGGCGCTGTACGTGGTGGTGGCCGGCGGCAACGACATGCGCGACGCGCGCTCGGCCTTCCCCACCATGGACGACGCCGGCGCCGCCGGCCGTGCCGCCGCCGCCGCCACGGCGGCCGGCAACATCGGCACCGCGCTGCAGCTGCTCGCCGCGGATGGCGCGCGCAACGTGCTCATCGCCAACCTGCCCGATCTCGGCACCTCGCCCGAGGCCGTGGGCCTGGGCCTGGTGGCACCGTCGACCGACGCCACGCTGCGCTTCAACACCGCTGTGGCGGGCCTCGTGGGCATCGGCCAGGGCCTGGGCCTGACCATGAGCTTCCTCGACCTGGCAGGCCTGGCCGCCACGGTGCGTGCCGACGCGCTGGGCAACGGCGGTGCCGTCTACGGCATCACCAACGTGTTCACGCCCTGCGGCAGCTTCTCGGGCTCGGTGGGCATCCCCTGCAACGTGTCGGCCTTCTCGGACGCGCTGCACCCCTCGGCGCGTGCGCACCAGATCTTCGGCCAGGCGGCCGTGAGCGTGGTGCCCGAGCCCGGTGCCGCGTGGCTGCTGATGGCCGGCCTCGCGGGCGTGGGCGCGCTGCTGCGCCGCCGCGCCGCCTGAGCGGCACCCGCACCTACACGCCGGCCTCGGCCAGCGCCGCCTCCAGGGCCGCGAGTTCGGCCTCGGTGGTGTAGGCCTGCACGCTCACGCGCACGAAGGCCTGGCCGGCGTGCTGCGTCACGGGCACCTCGATGCCGCGGTGCTCGCACAGCCAGCGGCGCAGGCCTTCGGCGTCGGCCGTGCGCACGGGGATGGGCACCATCTGCGTGAGGCAGGCGTCGGGTGCGATGGGCGCGAGGCCGTTGCGCGCCAGCACGCCGTGCATCAGCGCCAGCGCCCGGGCGCGGCAGCGGGCACGGTGTTCAGGCCAGCGGTGGGCGGCCAGGAAGTCCAGCGCCGTCGGCACCGCCAGGAAGGCACTGATGTCGCGTGTGCCCTGCCACTGCAGGCGGCGCTCCAGCGGCGTGGTGCCCACGTAGGCGTCGAAGCCCGTGTGGCCGCCGCCACCGGCGGCGAGCTCGTCGGCCACCGCGCCCCAGCTCACGATGCCGCCGCGCAGCGCCGCCTGGTGCTCGGGCCGCACGTGCAGAAAGGCGGCGCCCTTGGGCGCGCACAGCCACTTGTGGCAGTTGCCGGTGAACCAGTCGGCGCCCACGGCGCCGAGGTCCAGGTCCACCAGCCCCGGGGCGTGCGCGCCGTCGATCAGCACCGGCACGCCCGCGGCGCGCGCGGCACGGCACAGCTCGGCCACCGGGAACACCAGCGCGGTGGTGGAGACGACATGGCTCGTGAAGATCAGCCGCGTGCGCGGCGTCACCGCCGCCATGAGCCGGGGCACGAAAGCCGCGGGCTCGAAGGGCAGGGGCACGGGCACGCGCCGCAGCTCGGCTCCGGTGTCGCGGCACACGGCGGCCCAGGTGGCGTCGCAGGCGCCGTACTCCTGGTCGGTGGTGAGGATCTCGTCGCCGGGCGCGAGGGCCAGCGAGCGCGCCACGATGTTCACGCCCGTCGTGGCGTTGGGCACCCAGGCCAGGTCGTCGGCGTCGGCGTGCAGGAAGGCGCCCAGCCGCTGGCGCGCCGCGCGCAGCAGCGCCGCCGAGCGCCGGCCCAGGTAGGCCACGGGGTTGCGCTCCAGCTCGCGCTGCGCCTGCTGGGCGGCCTCGAACACCGGCCGCGGGCAGGCGCCGAAGGAGCCGTGGTTCAGGAAAACCAGGCCCGGCTCGAGCAGGAACAGCCCGCGCAGCGTGGCCGGGTCTTCGAGCGGCTCGCCTGGGGTGGTGGCGGTGGATGGCAGCATGGCGCCGCCGATTCTGGTGCAGCCCCGGCGCGCGCCGGCACGGGCATCAGATCGACTGGCTCTGGTCCAGCTCGGCCTGCAGCGCCTCGTGCCAGTCGCCAAGCTCGTCGTCGCCCACGCCCAGCCACTGCAGGGCCGCGTCCATCTGGCGCTCGGTCTCGCGGTCGGGCGGCAGGTTCTCGCGCTCGCGCATGGCGCGCTCGGCCAGCACGCCCATGGCGGCCAGCGTCAGGGCCTCGGGGTCGGTGTCGTCGCCGCGCGTGGCCTGGTCGACCTCGTGGTGCAGCCGGATGGCCAGCATCACCGGCGGTGCCACCTGCCAGGCGCGCGCCACCAGCGCGCCGACCACGGTGTGGTCGCTGCGGTGGTTGGCGTTCTCGGTGGCGATGAGGCCGCGGTCCTTGCGCGCCGCGGCCTCGGCCAGCGTGCCGCTGTAGCCCGGCATGCGCTGCAGCATCACCGGCACGCCGACGTGGCAGAACAGCCCGAACAGCTGCGCCAGCTCGGGCGTGGTGCCCGGCAGCTTGCGCGCGATGAAGCCCATGGCTGCCGCGCGCAGCGCCGCCTGTTCCCAGAAGCGGGCCAGCAGCGGGTGGCGTGTCGGAATGGCCTGGCGCAGCAGCACCTCGGTCAGGATGACGGCCGATTCGCGCAGGCCGATGCGGTTGAGCGCCTGGCCCACGGTCTGCACCGGCACGGTGTCGGTGCCGCGGTAGCGCGCGCTGTTGGCGTTGCGCAGCAGCGTGGCGGCCATGGCCACGTCGCTGCCGGCGATGCGCGACAGCGCGTTGAGGTCGGGCTCGCGCTCGGCCAGGGCCTCCTGCAGGCGCGCCAGCAACTCGGGGCAGGGCGGGATGGTGATCTGCGACAGCGGGCCGCTGCGGCGGCCGCGGTCGAGCTCGGCGGCCAAGCGCGTGGCCTGCGCCGACGGGGCCGCGGCAAAGGACGGGGTGGCGCTGGCCGGGGCAGGGGTTCGGGTGGCGGCGGTCATGGTGGGGCGGGGCCCGTCGACGGAAAGACCCCTCTTCTATCGACCCGCCGGCCGCCCTCTTGAGCCGTGAATCTGCAATCCCGTGGGCCGGCCTGGCCGCCTGGGCTGGGCGCAAGGCCACAATCCGCGCATGGCTTCCAGTCTGCTTGCCCTCCTCGACGACATCGCCACGGTGCTGGACGACGTCGCCGTCCTGTCCAAGGTCGCCGCCAAGAAGACCGCCGGCGTGCTGGGCGACGACCTCGCGCTCAACGCGCAGCAGGTGGCCGGCGTGCGTGCCGACCGCGAGCTGCCCGTGGTCTGGGCCGTGGCGCGCGGCTCGCTCGTCAACAAGCTGATCCTGGTGCCGGCGGCCCTGGCCATCAGCGCCTTCGCCCCGGTGCTGGTGGCGCCGCTGCTCATGGTGGGCGGCGCCTTCCTGTGTTACGAAGGTGTGGAGAAGCTGGCGCACAAGCTGCTGCACAAGGCCGACGACGAGGCCCACCGCGCCGCGCTCAGCGAGGCCCTGGCCGACCCCGCCGCGGACCTCGTGGCGCTGGAGCGCGACAAGATCAAGGGCGCCATCCGCACCGACTTCATCCTCTCGGCCGAGATCATCGCCATCACGCTGGGCACGGTCTCGGGCCAGCCGTTTGCCACGCAGTTTGCGGTGCTGGCCGCCATCGCGCTGGTGATGACGGTGGGTGTCTACGGCCTGGTGGCCGCCATCGTGAAGATCGACGACGCGGGCCTGTGGCTGAGCCGGCGGCCCGGCGCCGGCGCGCAGGCGCTGGGCCGCGGCCTGCTGGTGGCAGCGCCCTGGCTGATGAAGGCGCTCAGCGTGGCCGGCACGGCCGCCATGTTCCTCGTGGGCGGCGGCATCCTGGTGCACGGCCTGCCGGAGCTGCACCACGCCATCGCCGGCGCCGTGGGCGGGCTGCCGGGCTGGCTGGGCGTGCTGGCTGGCACGCTGGCCGAGGCGCTGGTGGGCGTCGTGGCCGGGGCTGTGGTGCTGGCGGCCGTGACCGCCGTGGCGCGGCTGCGCCGCCGGCCGGCCGCGGCCTGAGCGCGGCTTGAGCGCGCCCTGGGCGGGCGGCCTCAGTTGGCCGGCGTCACGCCCAGCAGCTTGACTTCGAACACCAGCACCGCGCCCGGCGGGATCAGGCCGTTGCCGGCGCCGCGGTCGCCGTAGGCGATGGCGGCCGGGCAGGTCAGGCGCGCGCTGCCGCCGGGCTTCATCAGCTGCAGGCCCTCGGTCCAGCAGCGGATGACGCGGTTGAGCGGAAAGCTCGTCGGCTCGTTGCGCTTGTACGAACTGTCGAACTCGCGCCCGTCGGGGAAGCTGCCGCGGTAGTGCACGCGCACGGTGTCGGTGGCCTTGGGGGGCTCGCCCCGGCCGGCCTCCAGCGTGCGGAATACCAGGCCGCTGGCCGTGACCACGGCGCCGGGCTCGGCCGCGGCGGCCGCCAGGGCCGGATGGGTGGCGGTGACCGCGGGGGCCTGCGCCAGCGCGGCGCCTGCCAGGCCAAAGGCCAGCAAGAGCGCCAGCACGGCAGGCCGGTGGCCACCGCGTGTGGCGGGGCCTGTGGATGAGGGGTGTGTGAACGCTTGCATGAGGGGGCCGGTGGCTGAGGACGGGTTCCTAGACTAGCAGCGCGCACCGGGCACAACGGTGCCACCGGAGGACCACTCGACACGTTGGGGGTTCCACATGACAAGCTCGCCACGCACGCCACGCACACCGTCCATCGCGCGCCGCCGGCCCGCCGGCCGCCCCACCCGCCCCACGCGCAGCGCCGTGTTGCCGCTGCACCCGCGCCGCCAGGGCCTGCTGGGCCTGGCGGGTGGTCTGGTGCTGGCGCTGGCCGTGCTGCTGCTGGGCACGGCCACGCCCGCGCAGGCCGGCTACGACGAAGGCCTGGCCGCCGCCGAGGCCGGTGACCTGGCGCAGGCACGCGAGCACTGGTTGCGTGCCGCCGACGTCGGCGACCTGCGCGCCATGACGGCCATCTCCGAGCTGTTCGACGACGACGACCCCGAGCAGGCCGCCGCCGCCGCGGCCTGGCTGCGCCGCGCCGCCGAGGGCGGCCATGCCCTGGCGCAGACGCGCCTGGCCGTCGCCCACCTGGCCGGCCGCGGCGTGCCGCGCGACGTGGCCGAGGCGCGGCGCTGGATGAACCTGGCCGCCGGGCAGCGCTACGCCCCGGCCGAGTACCGCCTGGGCCTGATGGCCGACCACGCCGAAGGCCAGCCGCGCGATCCCGCCCAGGCCGTGGCCTGGTACCGCCGTGCCGCCGAACAGGGCCATGCCGCGGCGCAGAACGACCTCGGCGTGATGCTGCTCGGTGGTGACGGCGCGGCGCGCGACGCCGAAGCCGCGCTGCGCTGGTTCGAGCGCAGCGCCGCACAGGGTTACGCCCAGGGCGAGCTCAACCTGGGCCTGGCGCTGCTGCGTGGCTGGGGCCCGCGCACCGACGCCGCGGCCGGCGCTGCCTGGATGCAGCGTGCGGCCACGCGTGGCCACCCCGTGGCCATGCGCGAGCTGGCGCGCGTGCTGCTGGCGGGCGCCCCGGGCGTGCCGGCCGACGGCGAGTCGGCCGGGCGCTGGCTGGCCGAGGCCGTGCGCCGGGACGACGGCGAGTCCATGGCCATGCTGGGCATGCTCCAGGCCAACGGCGTGGGCGTGGCGGCCGATGCGCGGGGTGCCTGCGAGCTGTTCCGCCAGGCGGCCGATCTGGGCGTGGCCCTGGGCGAGTACGGCCTGGGTGCCTGCTATGCCGAGGGCGACGGCCTGCCCCGCGACGAGGCGGCCGCCCGCGCCTGGCTGCACAAGGCCGCCGAGCGTGGCCTGCTCATCGCGCAGGAGCAGTTCGCGCGCATGCTGGCCAGCGGCCGCGGCGGCGCGGTGGACCTGGCCGGTGCCCGCCAGTGGCACCAGCGGGCGGCGGCCAGCGGCCACGAGCCGTCTCGCCAGGCGCTGGCGGCGCTGCCGCCGGCCTGATGCAGGCTGGCGCCGGTCGGGGCCGCCGGCCCCGTGCCGCCGCTCAGCGCGGCGTGTCCTGCACCAGCGCCGCCACCCAGTCGTCGAGCATGCGCCGTTCGTAGGCCAGCGCGCCGCGCTGGTTGACGCGCAGGCTGCGGTAGAAGTAGTTGGGGTCGCTGAGGTCGGCGTTGCCGCGGGCCAGCGTGCGCGGGCCCTGGCTCAGCGTGTAGCGCAGGCTGATGCGCGGCCAGTCGGCGCGGCCGCGCAGCACGCGCACGTCGTCGTGCAGGCGGCTGAAGGGCTCGAGCTCGCCGGCGAGCTCGAGGTCGGTGACCTCCAGGCTCAGCGTCTGGCCCTCGGGCAGGTTCTTGCCCAGGGACTGCAGGTGCCGGGTGAGCGCCTCGAGCGTGCGCTCGCGTTCGAGCACGCCGCGGCCGGCATCGGCGAACTTCTCGGGCTCGATCCACTTCACCTGCACCTGGCCGGCGGCCTGGGCGGCCAGCGGTGACGCCAGCGCGGCAGCCAGGGCCGCGGCGGCGGCCAGGGCCAGCGGGGAACGGGCGGTTCGGGTCATGGCGGGGCCTCCTGGTTGTGGCTCGGAGGCTGCATCCTGCCAAAGCCGGCGCCGGGCTGCCAAAGCCCTTTGCCGATCTTTACGGCCGGCGGCGCCGCGCGGGCCTCAGCCCGGGGCCCAGCCGTCCTTGAGCGTGGTGATGCGGTTGAACAGCGGCGCGCCGGCGCGGTGCGCCCCGCGATCGGCCACGAAGTAGCCGTGGCGCTCGAACTGGAAGCGGCTCTCGGGCGCCACGTTGGCCAGCGAGGGCTCCAGCCAGGCCTGCACCACGACCTTGCTCTTCGGGTTGACGACCTCGCGGAAGTCGCGCCCGTCGGCGTCGGGCTGGGCCTCGGTGAACAGGCGGTCGTACAGCACCACCGGCGCGGCCACGGCGTCGGCCTGGCCCACCCAGGTGATGGTGCCCTTGACCTTGACGCTGTCGGCACCGGGCGTGCCGCTCTTGGTGTCGGGCACCACACGCGCGCGCACGGCGGTGATGGCGCCGGCCGCGTCCTTGTCGCAGCCGGTGCACTCGACCACCATGCCGTATTTCAGGCGCACCTTGTTACCAGGGAACAGGCGGAAGAAGCCCTTGGGCGGCGCCTCGGCGAAGTCGTCGCGCTCGATCCACACCGTGCGCGACAGGCCGAACTGGCGCGTGCCCAGCTCGGGCCGCTGCGGGTGCGCCGGCGCCAAGCAGGGCTCGACGTGGCCGTCGCTGCCGAAGACCTCGGACCAGTTCTCCAGCACCAACGGCACGGGGTCGAGCACGGCCATGGCGCGTGGCGCCTGGCCTTCGAGGTCGTTGCGCAGGCACTGCTCGAGCACCGAGAAGTCGAGCCAGATGTTGGTCTTGCTGGCGCCCGTGCCGTCGGCCATGGCGCGGATGGCCGCCGGCGTGTAGCCGCGCCGCCGCAGGCCGAAGATCGTGGGCATGCGCGGGTCGTCCCAGCCCTCGACGATGCCTTCCTCCACCAGCGCGCGCAGCTTGCGCTTGCTGGTGACGACATAGCTCAGGTTCAGGCGCCCGAACTCGTACTGCTTCGGCAGCGGCTGCGCCAACAGGCCCAGGCGCGCCAGGTTCTCGAGCAGCCAGTCGTAGAACGGGCGCTGGTCCTCGAACTCCAGCGTGCAGATGCTGTGCGTGATGCCTTCGAGCGCGTCCTCGATGGGGTGCGCGAAGGTGTACATGGGGTAGATGCACCAGCGGTCGCCCGTGTTGTGGTGCGTGGCGCGCTTGATGCGGTAGAGCGTGGGGTCGCGCAGGTTGATGTTGGGCGACGCCATGTCGATCTTCGCGCGCAGCACCATGCTGCTGTCGGCGTGCTGGCCGTCCTTCATCTCGCGTAGGCGCGCCAGGTTCTGGGCCGGCGTGCGGGCGCGGAAGGGGCTGTCGGTGCCCGGGCGCGTGAAGTCGCCGCGGTTGGCGCGCATCTCTTCCGCGCTCTGCTCGTCCACGTAGGCCAGGCCGTCGGCCACCAGCGCCTCGGCGGCGCGGTACATGAAGTCGAAGTAGTCGCTCGCGTAGTAGCAGTGCGACGTGCCGCCCACGTTCCAGTCGAAGCCCAGCCAGCGCACGGCCTCGGCGATGGCGTCGACGTACTCCTGCTCTTCCTTCTCGGGGTTGGTGTCGTCGTAGCGCAGGTGGCAGATGCCGCCGAAGTCGCGCGCCAGGCCGAAGTTCAGGCAGATGCTCTTGGCGTGGCCCACGTGCAGGTAGCCGTTGGGCTCGGGCGGGAAGCGGGTGCGGATCTTCGCGGGGTCGGGCTGGCCGGCGGCGTGGTGCGCTGCGTCGCCCGGGCTGCCGCCCCAGGGGCGGCCCTGCAGCGTGCCAGCGGCAAGGTCGCGTTCGATGATGCCGCGCAGGAAGTTGGCGGCCGGTGCGGCGGTGGGCGTGGGCTTGGGGGCGGACATGGTCGGCGGATTCTAGGGACCGCCCCTGCTGCGCCACCTCGGCCGATCGGCCGAACAGCGCCTCAGGCCCAGAGCATTTGGCCCAGGATGCGCCCCGGCAGCAGCGTGAAGGTGCCCGCCACGAGGCAGGCGCTCACGTACATGCGCTGCATCACGCGGCGGTGCCCCTCGACGCGGTGCGCGCGCGCCAGCCACACGCCGGTGGGCAGCATCACCAGCACCAGCAGCGTCAGCAGGTGGATGGGCCCGAAGCCGCCGACGCCCGGAAACCGCGTCGGCATGAACAGGCTGGTGCCCGCCGCGGTGGCCATCAGCAGCACCCAGGCCCAGCCGCCCACGCGGTGCGCCGTGCGGCCCTTGCGGCCCAGCAGCAGCCAGGCCCCGAGCACGGTGGCGCCGATCATCGAGACGGCGTGCACGAAGACCACGGGCCGGGTGGCGGCGAGTTCGAGGAAGGTGCTCATGGCGGGCTCCGGTTCGGGGTTGGAGCGCATGGTCGCCACGGGCCGGGCCCGCTGCCACGGGGCTGCGACGGCGTGGCGCTGGCTGTCGCAGAACGCCGCTACTGGCCCTTGAACAGGTGCGCGTACAGGCGGCTGGCGGTCACCGTCTCGGGCCGGCCGTGCAGCGTGAGCGTGACCTTGCCCGACTCCTCGCGCCGGGCCTGCGCGATGCAGCGCGCCTGCACCACCGTGCCGCGGTGCACCTGCCAGAAGGCCGCCGGGTCCAGCTGCGGCATCAGCTCGCGCAGCGACTGGCGGATGAGGTGCTCGCGCCCGGCCGTCACCACGCGCACGTACTTGTCGGCGGCCTCGAAGTAGATCACCTCGGCCACCGGCACGAAGTGCACGACGCTGCCGACCTGGGCCTGGATCACCTCCAGCCGCGGCACGGCCGCCACCGCCGCGGGCGCGGCGAGCAGCGCGCGCAGCTGCGCCACGGCGCCGTCCAGCGCGTGCGTGCCGGGCGTGGCGGCGGCCTCGCGCTCGGCCAGCCGGGCCTGCAGGCGCTGCACGCAGGCCGCCAGGCGTGCGGGCTCCAGCGGCTTGACGAGGTAGTCGGCGGCCTGCGCCTCGAAGGCGGCGAGGGCGTGGTCGGAGTAGGCGGTGACGAACACGATCAGCGGGAACGGCGCCGCGCCCGGGCCCTGCGGCCAGTCTTCGGCCAGCGCCGCGGCGGCCTCCAGGCCCGTGCAGCCGGGCATGCGGATGTCCAGGAAGGCCAGCGTGGGCCGCAGCGCCAGCGCCTGCGAGGTGGCCTGCAGGCCATCGCCCACGGTGGCCACGACCTCCAGGCCGGGCCACAGCCGCAGCAGCTCCTGGCGCAGGTGGGCGGCGAGCAGGGGTTCGTCTTCGGCGATCAGCGCGGTGGGTTTCATGCGGGGGTGTGGGGTGCGGTGAGCGGCAGGCGCAGCACGGCCCGGGTGCCGGGGCCGTCGGCGGCGGGTTCGAGCACGAGGCCGGTGCGTGCGCCATGCAGCGTGGCCAGGCGCTCGCGCACCTGGGCCAGGCCGAAGCGCGTGCCCGGCGTGCCGCTGGCGGCCGCGGCGTCGAGGCCGACGCCGGTGTCGCGCACCTCGAGCACCAGCGTGTCGCCCTCGGCGCGCGCGCTCACCTCGAGGCGGCCGCCCTGCACGTGCGGCTCCAGGCCGTGGCGGATGGCGTTTTCCACCAGCGGCTGCAGCAGCAGCGGCGGCACGGGCTGCTGCGCCAGCGCGGGCGGAAGCTCCAGCCGCACCTGCAGCCGCGGGCCCATGCGGATGGCCATGAGCGCGAGATAGTCGCTCACGCGCTCGAACTCCGTGGCCAGCGGGTGCGCCGACGTGCGCGAGGCCTCGAGCGTGGCGCGCAGGAAGGCGATGAGCCGGTCCAGCATCTGCTGTGCCGCGGCGGCGTCCAGGCCGATGAGCACACGCAGGTTGGCCAGCGTGTTGAACAGCATGTGCGGCTCGAGCTGGCTCTGCAGCAGGCGCAGCTGGTTCTCGGCCGCGACCCGCTGCGCGGCCTGCGCGGCCTCGCGCGCGGCGGCCAGCCGCTCGATGCTGGAGATGGCCCAGGTGGCCAGCAGCGCGGCCACGATGGACACGCCCAGCGTCACCTGCGTGGAACGCGAGCCCCAGTCGAGCAGGCTCGGGCTGCGGAAGCCCGAGATCGCGTCACCCACGCTCAGCCCCAGCGAGGGGCCCACGATCAGGCCGAACACGGTGGACGGCACGGCAGCGCCCCAGCCGCAGCCCCAGCCCTGGGTGCGCAGGGGGCGGCCGCGCAGGCGGTCCAGTGCGTCCTGCGCCGCGGCCAGCCCCAGGCGGCCCAGCACGTTGAGCCCCCAGCACAGGAAGCCGATGGGGAAGGAGTACGCGGCCCCCACGGCCAGCCGGTCGAGGCGGAAACCGGCGACGACCAGCGAGATCCCGCTGCACAGCAGCACCATGATGAGCAGCGTCGGGCCCAGGTGGCGGCGCTGCGAGTGCAGCAGGTGGGCCAGCGCGCCCGGCGTGGCCGGAGCAGGGGTTGCAGGAAGGGCGGTGCTCACGCGGCAGCATTGTGGGCCGCCCCCGAGCCTGGGCCATGGCGCCGCGACGGCGTGCCGCCGACGGGCGCGAAGTGGCGCCGGCGCGGCGCGGAGCGTCGGCGGCTCTAGCGGCGCCGCGAGCCGCCCAGCAGCGAGCCCAGCACGCCGCGGATGATCTCGCGGCCCACGGCCGAGCCGATGCTGCGCACGGCCGACGAGGCCGCGGCCTCCACCAGCCCCGGCCGGCGGCCGCCGCGCGGGCCGGTGGTGCCCAGCATCATGTCCTTGACCATGCCCATCATGTCGGCGTCGCCCGCGGCCGCACTGCCCGCGCCAGGCGCACCGGCTGCGGCGGGCGCACCGGCCGCGGCGGCTTCGGCGCCGCCTGTGGCGCGGCCGCGCAGCATCTCGTAGGCCGATTCGCGGTCCACCGTCTTTTCGTAGGTGCCCGCCACCAGGCTGCCGCTGATGAGCGCCTGGCGCTGCTGCGGCGTGATGGGCCCGATCTGGCTGCCCGGCGGCAGCACGAACACACGCTCGGTGATGCCCGGACGGCCCTTCGCGTCGAGCAGGCTCACCAGCGCCTCGCCCACGGCCAGCTCTTGAATGGCGGCGCTCATGTCGGCGATCTTGGGGTTGGCGCGCATGGTGTCGCCCGCGGCCTTGACGGCCTTCTGGTCGCGCGGCGTGAAGGCGCGCAGCGCGTGCTGCACGCGGTTGCCCAGCTGCGCCAGCACGGTGTCGGGCACGTCCAGCGGGTTCTGCGTCACGAAGTACACGCCCACGCCCTTGCTGCGCACCAGGCGCACCACGAGCTCGATGCGCTCCACCAGCGCCGCCGGCGCGTCCTTGAACAGCAGGTGCGCCTCGTCGAAGAAGAACACGAGCTTGGGCTTGTCGAGGTCGCCCACCTCGGGCAGCGTCTCGAACAGCTCGGAGAGCATCCACAGCAGGAAGGTGGCGTACAGCCGCGGCGCGTTCATCAGCCGGTCGGCGGCCAGGATGTTGATGACGCCGTGGCCGCCCACTGTCTGCATGAAGTCGGCGATGTCGAGCATGGGCTCGCCAAAGAACTGGTCGCCGCCCTGTTCCTCGATCTGCAGCAGGCCGCGCTGGATGGCGCCCACGCTGGCGGCGCTGATGTTGCCGTACTCGGTGGTGAACTGCTTCGCGTTGTCGCCCACGTGCTGGAGCATGGCGCGCAGGTCCTTCATGTCCAGCAGCGCCATGCCGGCGTCGTCGGCGATCTTGAACACCAGGTTCAGCACGCCGGCCTGCGTCTCGTTGAGCGCCAGCATGCGCGCCAGCAGCAGCGGGCCCATGTCGGACACTGTGGCGCGCACGGGGTGGCCCTGTTCGCCGAACACGTCCCACAGGGTGCTGGGGCAGGTGAAGGGCTCGGGCTCGGGCAGGCCGCGCTCGGCCAGGATGGCCTTCACCTTGGCCGGCAGTGCGCCGCGCTGGCTGATGCCGGTGAGGTCGCCCTTCACGTCGGCCATGAACACCGGCACGCCGATCTGGCTGAAGCTCTCGGCCAGCTTCTGCAGCGTGATGGTCTTGCCCGTGCCGGTGGCGCCGGTGATGAGGCCGTGGCGGTTGGCCAGGGCTGGCAGCAGGTGGCACTCGACCTCGCCGTGGCGGGCGAGCAGGATGGGATCGGGCATCGGGGCGCTCCAGCGCGGCGCCGTGCCGCGCGACGGCGCGCAGTCTAGGGCAGGGGCGGGGCGAGTTTGTCGAGCGTGGTGCGGCACCAGGCCTGGTCGTCGGCGGCCAGGCGCTCGAAGGCGGCCTGGGCGCGGGCCACGGCCCTCGCGTGGGCGGCGGTGTCGCCAGCCGCGGCCTCGGCCAGGGCGATGGCTTCGTGGGCGAAGAAGGCCTCGAGCGCCACATCGCCTTCGCGCTGCACGATGGCGGCGCAGGCCTGGGCGTGTTCGCGTGCCAGCGTCGCGTCGCCCGCCGCCGCGGCGCACACGGCCAGGCGGTGGTGGGCGCGTTCCTCCTCCAGCCAGGTGCCGGCGCGGCGCCAGAACTGCAGGCCCAGGCGCGCCGCCTGCAGCATGAGCGCGGTGGCGGCGGCGTCGCGCGTGGGCAGCTCCTGCAGCGTGCCGGCGATGTTGTTGCCGGCCACGGCCAGGGCGCGCACGGCGGGGTCGGTGTCGGGCAGCCCGGTGGCTTCGGCCGCGGCCACGGCGGCGTCGAGCAGCGGGCCGGCTCGGGCCGGATCGCGCTCGGCCAGGTTGGCGGCGGCCAGCGCCCGCACGCGGATGGCCTCGGAGGCGGGCAGTGTGGCGAGCGGGTGCTGCGCGTCCCCCGTGAGCGCCAGGGCGTGCCCGTAGGCGCTGGCGCTGGCCATCGCCACGGGCCCGGCGGCGGGCAGGGCGGCCAGGCGGGCCAGCAGGGCGCGGCCGGCGGCCAGTTCGGCCGGCCCGCCCTGGTGTGCGCCCACGATGTGGTGCGCCAGGCGCAGCAGGCGGTCGATGTCGGCGTCGCAGGTGGCCGAGGCCGCGGCGGCGGGGAGTTCAGCCAAAACGCCGACGGGGTCGTCGGCGTGGCGGTCCCAGGCTCGGGCGAGCCAGTGTTCCAGGTCCATGGCGGCGCCGGGCGGGTGGCGGGGCCTTCAGATTAGCCCCGGCCGCGCCCCGGCGCGGCCCTCAGGAACGGGGGGTCAGAAGCTGGTCCACTCGTCGTCGGCCGATGCGGTGGCCGGTGCGGGCCTGGCCGCTGCCGGCGCGGGGCTCGGTGCCAGGGGGGCGACCGCGGCGCTCGCCGGGGCCGGCGCCTTGGCGGCCTTGCGCACCGTGGCGACGGCCAGCGCCGCGGGCTTGGGCATGGGCGTGGCCACCACCGGGGCCGGCGCCGCGCTGCCGGCCAGGCCGGGGCCCGCGCCGCCCGCGTGGCCGCCGAGGCGGAACACCGCCACCGCCTGCACCAGGCCCTGGGCCTGCTGCTTGAGGCTGTCGGCCGCCGCGGCGGACTCTTCCACCAGCGCGGCGTTCTGCTGCGTCACCTGGTCCATCTGGCCCACGGCCTGCGCCACCTGGCTGACGCCCTGGCTCTGCTCGGCGCTGGCGGCGCTGATCTCGCTCATGATGTCGGTCACGCGGCGGATGGCGTTCACCACCTCGTCCATCGTGGCGCCGGCCTGGTTGACGAGGCTGTTGCCCTGCTCCACGCGCTCCACGCTGTCGGTGATGAGGCTCTTGATCTCGCGCGCGGCCTCGGCGCTGCGCTGCGCCAGGCTGCGCACCTCGCCGGCCACGACGGCGAAGCCACGGCCCTGTTCACCCGCGCGGGCCGCTTCCACGGCCGCGTTCAGCGCCAGGATGTTGGTCTGGAAGGCGATGCCGTCGATGGTGCCGATGATGTCGGCGATCTTCTGCGAGCTGGCCTGGATGCCGCGCATGGTGTCCACCACCTGCGAGACCACGGCGCCGCCGCGCGAGGCCACCTCGCTGGCGCCTTCGGCCAGCTGGTTGGCCTGGCGGGCGTTGTCGGCGTTCTGCTTGACGGTGGTGCCCAGTTCTTCCATCGAGGCGGCGGTCTGCTGCAGCGACGAGGCCTGTTCTTCCGTGCGGCTGGAGAGGTCCTGGTTGCCCTGGGCGATCTGCGTGCTGGCCGTGGCCACGCTCTCGCTGCCCGTGCGCACCTGGGCCACGATGCGCGAGAGGTTGTCGCGCATCTCGCGCATGGCGGCCAGCAGGCTGGTGCTGTCGCCGGGCTTCACGGGCACGTCGACGACCAGGTTGCCGTTGGCGATCTCGCGGGCGATGCCGGCGGCCTCGCGCGGCTCGCCGCCCAGCTCGCGCAGGATGCTGCGCGTGACCCACAGGCCCAGGCCGATGGCCATGCCCACCGCCAGCAGCGAGCCGCCGATGATGACGGCGCGGTTGAACTGGCGCAGTTCCGCGGCCGCGGCGGCGCGGCTGACCAGCAGAACCGACTCGGCGTCCATGAAGGCCTTGTCCTGGGCGCGGAAGGCGTCCATGGCCGCCTTGTCCTTGCCGGCCTGGAACTCGGTGATCAGTGCCTCGGTGGAGGCGCCCGGCTGCGTGGCCAGGCTGCGGCGCTGGTCGATCAGGCCCTGGGCCACGGCCACGAAGGCCAGGTGGCTGGCCTTCATCTCGTCGAGGCGCTTCTGCTGCTCGGCGTTGTCCGAGGTCAGGCTCTTGGCCTCGTCCCAGTACTTGGCGAAGTCGGTCTTGCCGCCGTTCCAGGGTTCCAGGAACTCGTCCTTGCCGGCCAGCAGGTAGCCGCGGGCGCCGGTTTCCATGTTCACCATCGACACCCGCATGCCTTCGCCAGTCTTGAGGACCTTGTGCGTGTGCTGGTTCCAGTGGTCGGCGTCGCGGAGCTTGAGGTTGCTGTAGAAGGACACGCCGGCCACGATCAGGAAGACCACGATGACGGCGCCAAAGGCGGTGAGCAGTCGTTTGGAGACGGTGAGCTGGTTCATGTTGGGCAAAGCTCCGAGGGCGGCCGGGGTGGCCTGCTGGGGCATGGGCTGGTTCGACATGGGGACTTTCGACCGCCGGCGTCAGAACTTGAGCGGCGGAGCCGGCTCCGGCCCCCGCCGCGGGCTGCCCCCGTAAAATCACGGCCCCGACACCCGAACAGCAGAAGAACACGCCATGGCCGGTCATTCCAAGTGGGCCAACATCCAGCACCGCAAGGGCCGCCAGGACGAAAAGCGCGGCAAGGCCTGGACCCGCGTCATCCGTGAAATCATGGTCGCGGCTCGCCTGGGCGGCGGCGACCCGGCCGCCAACCCGCGCCTGCGCCTGGCCATCGAGAAGGCCAAGGCCGTGAACCTGCCGGTCGACACCGTCAAGCGCAACATCGACAAGGCCACGGGCAACCTCGAGGGCGTGAGCTACGAGGAGATCCGCTACGAAGGCTACGGCATCGGCGGCGCGGCCATCATCGTGGACTGCATGACCGACAACCGCGTGCGCACGGTGGCCGAGGTGCGCCACGCCTTCAGCAAGTACGGCGGCAACCTGGGCACCGAAGGCAGCGTGGCCTTTCAGTTCAAGCACTGCGGGCAGCTGGTGTTCGCGCCCGGCACGAGCGAAGACGCGGTGATGGAAGCGGCGCTGGAAGCCGGCGCCGACGACGTCATCACCGACGACGACGGCGCCATCGAGGTGCTGTGCCCGCCGCCGGCCTTCGAGGCCGTGAAGGCCGCGCTCGAGGCCAAGGGCTTCAAGCCCGAGGTCGCCGAGGTGACCATGCGCGCCGAGAACAGCATCGAGCTCACGGGCGACGACGCCGCGCGCATGCAGAAGCTGCTCGACGTGATCGAGGACCTCGACGACGTGCAGGACGTGTTCCACAACGCGCTGCTCGCCGACGCATGAAGGTCCTCGTGATCGGCGGCGGCGGCCGCGAGCACGCGCTGGCCTGGAAGCTGGCGCAGAGCGCCCGCGTGCAGACGGTGTTCGTGGCCCCCGGCAACGGCGGCACGGCGGCCGACCCCGCGCTGAGGAACGTGCCCTTCAACGGCGTGGGCGACATCCCCGCGCTGGCCGACTTCGCCGTGGCCGAGAAGGTCGCGCTTACCGTCGTGGGCCCCGAGGCGCCGCTGGCCGCCGGCGTGGTGGACGCCTTCCGCGCGCGCGGCCTGCGCATCTTCGGCCCCACGCAGGCGGCGGCGCAGCTCGAGAGCTCCAAGAGCTTTGCGAAAGACTTCATGCAGCGCCACGGCATCCCCACCGCGCTGTACGCCACCTTCACCGACGCCGCCGCGGCGCACGCCCACGTGCGCAAGCACGGCGCGCCCATCGTCATCAAGGCCGACGGCCTGGCGGCGGGCAAGGGCGTGGTCGTGGCCATGACGGAGGACGAGGCCCACGCCGCCATCGACCACATGCTCACCAGCGTGGGCGAGCGCGTGGTGATCGAGGAGTTCATGGCCGGCGAGGAGGCGAGCTTCATCGTCGTCTCCGACGGCCGCGACGTCGTCGCCCTGGCCACCAGCCAGGACCACAAGCGCGTGGGCGAGGGCGACACCGGCCCCAACACCGGCGGCATGGGCGCCTACTCGCCCGCGCCCGTGGTGAGCCCCGACGTGCACGCGCGCGTGATGCGCGAGATCGTCCAGCCCACCATCGCCGGCATGGCCAAGGACGGGCACCCGTTCACCGGCTTCCTGTACGCCGGGCTCATGATCGACGCCCAGGGCCGGCCGCGCACGGTGGAGTTCAACGCCCGGCTGGGCGACCCCGAGGCCGAGGTCATCCTGCTGCGCCTGAAGAGCGACCTGTTCGAGCTGCTCATGGCCGCCACCGAAGGCCAGCTGGGCAGCGTGGAGCTGCAGTGGGACCGCCGCGTGGCCCTGGGCGTGGTGGTGGCCGCGCACGGCTACCCGGCCAGCCCGCGCAAGGGCGACGCCATCACCGCACTGCCCGCGGGCACGCCCGAGCTGCAGGTTTTCCACGCCGGCACGGCGCTGGACGGCGCGGTGCTCAAGAGCAGCGGCGGCCGCGTGCTGTGTGTCACCGCCCTGGGTGACAGCGTTCGCCAGGCGCAGCAGCAGGCCCTGGCCGCCGTGCGCCAGGTGCAGATGGCCGGCGCGCACTGGCGCAACGACATCGGCCATCGCGCCATCAAGCACTGAGCCGGCTCCGACTCGCTTGAACACCCCGCCGAGCCGCACCCCGCAGCCGCTGCCCATGGTGGTGCCGCTGCGGCCCAACCCCTGGGCGGGCGCCGTGCTGCGGCTGTTGGGCTGGCGCGTGGTGTGCCCGGCCATGCCCGCCAGGCAGGGCGTGATGATCGCCTGGCCGCACACCTCGAACTGGGACTTCCCCGTGGCCATGCTGGCGCGTGCTGCCTGTGGCCTGCCGCTCACCTGGTGGGCCAAGGAAAGCCTGTTCCGCTGGCCGCTGTTCGGCCGCTGGATCCGCTGGCTGGGCGCGCGCCCGCTCACGCGCAACCGCGGGCCGCAGGGCACCGTCGGCCTCATGGTCGACGAGCTGCAGGCCGCCAAGGCTGAAGACCGCTTCCTGTGGATGGGCCTGTCGCCCGAGGGCACGCGCAAGCGCACCGAGGGCTGGAAGAGCGGCTTCTACCGCATCGCCCTGCAGGCCGACGTGCCCGTGGCGCTGACGCTGCTGGACT
>Ga0209278_1000752_pt1 | contig 22540 bp, 14 predicted proteins | sample JI81BgreenDNA_FD_187504 | JGI IMG/M metagenome (GOLD analysis project Ga0209278, IMG submission 187504) | Wastewater effluent complex algal communities from Wisconsin, to seasonally profile nutrient transformation and Carbon sequestration -... | ecosystem: Engineered > WWTP > Effluent > Algae... | reverse complement strand
TGGTGTTGGTATTTACATAATGTATGTTATCAAACTGGCGCATTGTAAGCGCTAAATAGAAATGACACCCCTCTGCTAGATAGAGATGACACCCTCGGGCGTCTACCAGCAGAGCAAAGGTGGCATGGTTCTCCCGGCGGATGGGAGAACGCTTCTATGACGGTGCTGGCAATGAGCCATGGCGAGCTTTCACGCTTTGATACGTTGATGCGGGTCGAGCGCGGCGAACTTCGGGTTGAGGATGCGGCTGCGTTGCTCGGGCTGAAGCGTCGCCAGGTCTTCCGACTGCTTGACCGGCTTCGGAACGATGGTGCTGCAGGTTTGATCTCTCGCAAGCGCGGCAGGCCCAGCAACCGGCGCCATAGCGATGCGTTCCGAGAACAGATCATCGGACTCGTGCGCGAGCATTACCACGACTTCGGTCCCACCTTGGCGCGCGAGTATTTGATTGAACGCCATGGGATAACGGTCTCATGCGAGACGCTTCGCCAGCTGATGATTCAGGCTGGCCTTTGGAAGGATCGTGATGCGCGCAGGCCGCGGCCCTATCAGCCGCGCTACCGGCGGGACTGCCGCGGCGAGCTGATCCAGGTCGATGGTTCGCAGCACTGGTGGTTCGAGGATCGCGGGCTGCAATGCACCCTGCTGGTGTTCATCGACGATGCGACCAGCGAGCTGATGCACCTGCGGATGGTCGAGAGCGAGAGCACCTTTGCCTACATGGATGCGATGACCGCCTATATCGAGGCGCATGGCAAGCCGGTGGCGCTCTATTCCGACAAGCATACCGTGTTCCGCAACAACACGGCTTCGGCCAATGGCGATGGCATGACCCATTTTGGGCGGGCGCTGGAGAAGCTCAACATCGAGATCATCTGCGCCCACTCGCCGCAGGCCAAGGGACGGGTTGAACGCGCCAACGGGACGTTGCAGGATCGTCTGGTCAAGGCGATGCGGCTTGAGGGTATTGCGACCATCGCCGAGGCCAACGCGTTCCTGCCGGGCTATATGGCGCGCTATAATCAGCGCTTTGCCAAGGCGCCGTTTGATCCGCGCGATGTGCATCGCCCTCTCGCCCTGCATGAGGATCTCAAGGCGGCGATGGTCTGGCGCGAGCAGCGCACTGTGACCCGGGCTTTGACGCTGCATTACAACAAGATGCTGATCATCCTTGATCCCACTGAGGTCAGCCGGCCTCTGGTGGGCAAGCGGGTGGATGTATGCGAGTACCCTGACGGTAGGCTGGAGATCCGGCACGGCGAAGACGTTCTTCCCTATCGGGTGTTCGACAAGATCCGGCAGGTGAACCAGGCGGCCATCGTCGAGAACAAGCACCTCGATGCGGCCTTGGCGATGGCGAAGCTGATCCAGGAGCAGCTGCCGCCGAGGAGACGCAACCTCAATGAGCCGAGCCGCCGATCGCAAGGGGCGCACATGTTCCCTGACGCGCAGTCGCCACGAGAAGAACCGGTCAAGCGCAAGCGCGGGCGGCCTCCCCTTCCCCGGCTCACACCGATCGAAGCGGTTCGGCGCCAGCTGGAGAGCATGTGAGGGGGCCCGCTGCCTTCGCAGCGGGTCCGGGGTTCTTCGATCGCCAGGGCGGCGCACCAGCGGGGGCTACGCTGCACGAGATGGAGGGGTTCCGCGCAGCCCCCGCTGCATCAGGCAGTGACATCTCTATCTAGCGGAAATAGTGTCTTGTCTAAATTGCAGAGACAAGGATTGTAAGCGGTGGATTCTATCTGGAAGTGCGAATTTTGAGGATTCCCGGGCAATTTGGTGCCCTACTCGAAAGGACGCACAGTGACGGACACCTATCGACATCTCAGCTTGGCAGAGCGTGAAACGATCATGAACATGCGCGACCGGCGCATGCCAGTCAGCCGGATTGCCGCTGAACTCAGGCGGCATCCCGCAACGATATACCGCGAGTTGCGGCGTAATTTCTTTTATGACGTGGACGCTTGGTATCGCGGATATTTTGGGCGTGTTGCTCACCAGAAGGCTGCTTCGCGGCGGATCCGTGGCGGCAAGGTCAATCGTAATCGGAAGCTGGCATTGCACATTGTCGAGCGCCTTCAGCAGTGCTGGTCACCAGAGCAAATTGCTGGCCGCCTACGGCTTGAGAACCGCGATACCGCTTCTGTTTGTCACGAGACGATCTATCAGTTTGTTTATGGTTCGCAGGGCCGCAAATTGGGTCTGTGGAACCACTTGCCGCGCCAGCGCAAAGCACGTCGCAGGCGGTTCGCGCGCAAGCCTCGAGGTCTGAACATCCCGCTTGCGAACACAATTGCAGAGCGCCCACGTGAGATTAGCGAACGCAATCAATTCGGTCATTGGGAGGGCGACTTGATTGCTTTCAGGAAAGGATTTGGAAAATCCAACCTGACCTCACTGGTCGAAAGACGCAGTCGATACATCATGCTTGCGCGCAATCCCAGTCGTCAGTCACGGGGGGTCATGACAGGGATTGAGCAGAATCTGGCCCCCCTTCCCCAAGCCCTCAGGGGAAGCATCACGTTCGACCGTAGGACCGAGTTCTCCGCGTACCCGGCGCTCAAGACGAGGCTGGGCGTCACCAGCTATTTCTGCAAGCCATCGGCACCCTGACAGACCCCGATCTTTCGGCGCGATGCATAGACCTAACTCGGCACTACTCGAACAGGTCGCGGTTGTCTCTCGTCGGACCAGCGATGTTCTCGGGCCGCTTCCACTGGAGCCGCGCGGCGCGGCTCTGTGCGGCCTCGCGCTGTCGCTGCATGAAGGCACGCAGGGCGGAACGGTCTGTGCGGACGTCGAACGCCTCCAGCAGATAGTCGTTCGTCCTTACCATCTGCGCGCGGGTTGCCCGGCGCAATTGTGCGAGCATCAGGAAATGGGCCGGATCTCCCGCGAGATTGATCAGGCAATCAGGATCAATCTTGAGGTGGCACAATTCTTCCACCGGTGGGGATAGGTAGTAATCGAGCCTTGCCTTGACCGCCGGATCGCCCGGCGCGTGCCTGACCAGCGCCTTGAAGGACGCATGGTTCATGTCGTCGTTCTTGAGCGCGTGTTCGCCATCGGACCAGGCGTTGAAGACATAGGCCCACTCGCGCCCGATGGTGCCGCGCATCGGCACGGGATAGCCGCGCGCGTTCTCGTCGAAGCCGCCGAACACGAAGTCACGCTCGGGCGTACTGCCGCGCAGTAGCGAGCGGCCTGTGTAGTCCCTGCCATCGGGCATGGGGATCGCAGCCGCGTCGAGGATGGTCGGCATCAGGTCAACGGCAGAGACCAGCCCCTTCTCCAACCCGCCGGGCGCAATCCGGCCCGGCCAGGCGATCACCAACGGGGTGCGCAGGCCATTGTCGTAGACCGAGGACTTGGCGAAGGGGAACGGCATCCCGTGATCGGAGAGGAAGATCACCAGCGTATCGTCCGCCAGCCCGCTCGAACGCAGGGCCGCCATGATCGCGCCGAAGGTGTCGTCCGCGCGCTTCACCGAATTCTGGTAATTGCGCACATCAGCCCGGATCGCCGGCAAGTTGGGGAGGAAGCCGGGGACGCGCACCTCATCTTCAGCAATGATCCGACTGGGAGTATAGGCATCGGCTCCGGAAGCGGCGGCTTCGGCATCGTTGAAGTTCGGCTTGTGCGGATCAGCGATGTTGACGAGCAGATAAAAGGGCTTGTCCGCACGGCGCGCGGTGCCGAGAAAGCGCGCGGCTGCCTCGCCGATGGAGCTGACGGAATACTTGCGTGCGCTGCCGAAATTCTCCTGCACGTCCCAGTACTGCCGGCCACCGGGTCCGGGATTGCCGTCGGCCGGCTTGCCGATCACCCCGGTGAGATAGCCGGCGCCGCGCAGTTCGGTCGCGATGGTCGGTGTGTGGCCGTCGTCGATGTAGAAGAAACCGGTGGCGCCGCTCTGCTGCGGGGCCAGCCCGGTCTGGAGCGCCACGCGCGAAGGCGAGCAATTGGAGGCGGCGACATAGGCGCGCTCGTAGCGGCGGCCGCTGCGGGCCAGTGCGTCGATATGCGGGGTGATATCGGCGATCGGCGCCCCGAAGGCACCGACCGAATTCCAGTTCATGTCATCGACCGTGACGAGGAGGATGTTCACGCGCCGCGGGGCCGGTTCACCGGCGAGCGCCAGCGCGGATGCGACGATGGCGGCCAGCAGGGCAAGCATGCGGACGATTATGGTCATCGGGGTCTCCAGCACATGATCCTGGGGGCGACGGCTCCCCGCGCACTGTTGCTGCGCTCGCAGGAAGTCCACATCGAAGCGGAATTTCGAACGCATGGCAGGAGCCGGGAGCTATGAGCGCGAGCGAGCGTTGCGGGCGATGGCTGGCGGCCGTGGGGGCGCTGCTTTGCGGTGCCTGTTCGCCCGCATGGGCTGACGCTATGCCAGTGGTTCCAATTCCGGCTCCGGTGCCAGAAGCGCAGCCCGCACTGCAGCTGATCGACTACAATCAGACGGGGCGCCGGGCGTTGTTCCTCCATCTGTCTACCCATGATGCAGCTGCACTGGCGACCAGCTCGGTGTTCGAGGATCCGGCGGATGACCCGCGGCTGTCCTATCGCCCTTCGGCCCTTGTGCTGTTCAATTCGGCGATCGACAACGGCCCGAGCGACTATTGCTATGACCTTGTGGCCGGCTACTGGCAGGGGTTCTCGCCGCTCCACAATGTGCAGCCCCGCCATCCGCCCACGCTGATCATGCTCGGCACACGCGATGCCTTTGTCCTGGTTGCAATCGGTCAGGCCTATTGCAGCAGGGTGCGCGCAGCAGGTGCGAACTTCCGGTTTGCGCTGTACGAGGGCCAGCCCCATGCCTTCTTCGCTCGCAACCGCTCGCCGCGCTACTATGCCAAAACGCTCGCCGCGATGGGCGAATCTCTTGGCGCACTGGGTTACCTGCCGGCCGTGACCGACTAGCGACGTCATCGCGCCATGGTCTGGGCGAGCGCGTCCATCTTCTCGAAGCCCGATGCCTTCAGCTGTTCCAGCGCCCGTGCCCGGAACGCCTCGGGCCTCGGCAGCGTGCCGGTCTCGCGACAGGACTGAGCGACGAAGGCCCGCATCTCGGCGAGATAGGTTTGGTGGAGCGCGTAGAGCGCGCGCTTCTGCCCACTCTCATCGATCAGCGACATCTCCTTGGAGGTACCGCTGTCGGCATACTCGTTGTTGTACATCTGCCAGATCAGCGCAAACGGCAGGTCGATCGCAACGGCGCTCTGCATGACGAAGCGGCTTTTCATGTATTGCTGCTTCACGGTCAGCGGCTTCGACTTGTCGGCATGGTAGCCATATTCGCCGATGAACACGCGGCGCTTGAACGGCAGGCCCTCCTTGGCCGGCAGCCGGCCTTCGATATAGGCGAGCGTTTCCTCCAGCGGTTGCCGGATCGACATCAGATCGGGCTTGGGCGATTGCTTGATCGCCTCGTAGGCCGAATAGGATACCAAATCGGGATTGGCCTCAGGCAAGACCGACAGCGCGATGCTGGATCGGCCCGCCATGGCCTTCTTGGCGAGGTTGACTTCGATATAGTGATAAACCCCCACACCATTGTGCGCGACCTTGGCGCGGGCAGTGTCGATCGCGAGCTGGCGGATCTTCATCCACGCGATCATTCCCGCAACCGCTGTAGGCGAGGGATCGGCCTCGCGGTTCTGGCGGCCGAGCAGCAGCCAGTCGCCTTCCCAATTACCCAGCATGAAGACCTTGCCGGTGCCGGAATAGCGTTCCAGCAGCCACGCGGTCAGGGCATACATCTCGTCGTAATACTGACGGGCCTCGGTCATATCGACCCCGTCGCGCCAGTTGGCTCCCGTGAAGGAATGGACCCACGCCTGATAATAGGTGAAGTCCATGTCCAGCGCCTGCTGGATCGCGGGCGCGCCTTGCACATATTCGAGCGTGGACTTGGCTTTGCGGGCGGCTTCCTGCGAACCGTAATTCGGCGCGGCCCCCTGCGCGAGCGAGATCTTGAGCAGGTTCGAACCCATGCCCCGCACATTCTCGGCCTGCTCGATCAAGCGGTTGCCCTTGCCGTGCTGGTAAGGGCCGCCGATCGCCTGCGTGCCGAGGATGTAGTTGTAGCTGCGCGCCGCCGCCTCGGGATCGGCGGCGCAACTCGCCTGCGACTGGGCGAAGGCAGGGGTGGCGGCAATCATCGCCAGAGCCCCGGCTCCTCCCAGCCACGTCGCGGCATTGCGCCACATCGGTATGAAGCGTGCGCTTCCCATCAGAAGCTCAGCTGCACGCCGAGGTTGAAACGGCGACCGGCCAGCGAGACGTAGTTCACCAGCGGCTCGTACTTCAGGTATCGGAAGGTGCCGGTATTGGTGAGGTTCGTCGCATCAGCGGTGAAGCGCAGGTTGCGGTTGACGATTAAGCGCGCCGCAAGATCCAGCTGTCCGCGGGCCGCCTCGATCTCCGGCAGGGCCTCGGGCCGACCGAAGCCGAGCTGCACGACCTCGCGCCGGGTGAATGCCGAACGCCAGTTATAGGCAAGGCGCAGGTTGAACTTCTTGTCGTCGTAATAAGCGCTGGCGTTCCAGGTGTATTTCGAAAGGCCCCGGCGTCCGATCGGATCGCCTTCCTGATCGCGCAGATCGCTCTTTTCATCGATGAAGGTGAAGTTGCCCGTCACCCCGAGATGGCGCAGCACGCCCGGAAGGTAGGTGAACGCATGGGCCCCGCCCACTTCGAGGCCCTTCAGCTTGGTGCCGCCGAAATTGCCGAAGGTGGTGACTGAGAACATTTCGCCATTGATGTCGCGCGCGGCGGGAATGGGGTCGCGGAAGATTGTGCTGTCGATGTTCTTCATGAAGGCCGCGACCGACAGGAAGCTGCCCTTGTCGTAATACCATTCGAACGAGGCATCGAAGTTGTCCGAGCGCACCGGATCAAGGAACGGGTTGCCCGCCACCCCGAAGCCCGCGAAATTCGGATCGACATCCGAGCGGGTCAGCTCCAGCCCCGGCGAGATCTGGGTAAGGGCCGGGCGACCAATCGTGCGCGAATAGGCGAAGCGGGTGATGACCTGCTTCGACAGTCCGAAATTGAGGTTCGCGGTCGGCAGCCAGTCGTCATAGGTGTTGTCGAAGGTGACGATGCTGTAGCTGACCGGCGTGCCGGGATTGATCAGATAGCCCGACGAGGTGGTCTCGGTCTCGACATAGCGCAGGCCGACATTGCCAAACATCGAAACGCTGCCGATGTCGGTGCTGAAGTTCGCCCGCAGATATCCGGCGAGCGTGGATTCGGTGACGCTGAAGCGCTCGTCCTCGACCTCGTAGAAGCCCGAGCCCGCTGCCGGGTTGATGGCGCGGATATCGAACAGGTTGAAGTATTCCGCAACGCTGGCGACATTGCATCCGGCGGTCGACCCGAAGGTCATCGGCAGATTGCCGCCGAAGCGCTTGAGGATGTCCGGATCGCCTGCGGTGGTCAGGCACCGGCTGAGGAAGGTCGAAGTCGCCGCCGCACCGGCGTTGGTGGTGTTGGCCGGGTTGAGCGGCACCGCCCAGACGTTGACCGCCTGCACCGGATCGCGCACCTCCTGCCCGGCGATTGCGGCGATGCTTCCACCTTCGTTGGCGTTTTCATACCGCGCCCGCTCGAAGCCGCGCTCTGCCCAACGGAAGCCAGCCTGGAACGACTGGAAGAAGCCGTTGTCGACATCCCAGGTCGCATCGAAGCGCAGCGAGTCGTCAGTGTTGCGGGTGTCCGCGGCGTTGCGCTGGAACTGCCGGTACCGATAGCGGGCGTAGCTGAGGTCGCCCGGATTGAGCACAACCAGCTGATTTTCCGGCACCACCCCGTTCACCCCGTAGGCCGCCGAGGGGAAGGGGTTTTCGTAGAAGGTGACGTTGGGGATCTTGTTGTCGCCGAGCTGGAAGTCGACGATGTTATAGAAATCCTGCGCGTTGAACACCGGGGCCGTGCCGCCCTGCTGTTCTATGCTCGCGCTCAATTGTCCGAAATTCAGCGTCGTCGCCGTCCCGCGCGAGGTCGTACCCTTCACGTAAAGCGAGAAGTTGGAGGTCACATCCCACGTCGCCTCTGCCGAATATTGCTGGGACTCGCGCGAGACCTCGTTGATCGATGGCGCCGCTCCGACACGGGTAGTGAAGGACGCCAGACGCCCGCCGGTCAGCACGTAGACGTCGCCGAACCCGGCCGAGGTGCCGAGCTGCTCGAAAGTCGCCCCGGGGCCACCGACCAGAATGCCCGAACGCGGGATGTTCGCGACGATGTTCATGTTCGCGCCGGTCAGGCTCTCGTTCAGATCGGTCAGCACAGCATCGAAACGGATGTCGAGATTGGACGCGGGCTTCCACTGGAGCGTGCCGTTGAACGACTTGCGGGTATCGTCGCGCACACGTTCGGATACGCCGAAAGCGCCGGGGATATAGTAGACATCGTTGGCATTGCTGAGGCCATCGCCGTTGGCATCGTCGAACGCATAGCGATAGGGGTTGGGCCGGGTGCCGCCACCGGTGGCGTTGGGGATGTTGGCGAGCTGGAAGAAGTTGTAGTTCGCGGCCGATTGGTTCGCGCCGACGCTGGCGGGCGGATCGATATTGCCGATCTTGCGCGTCCAGATGCCGGGCGCGTCAATCACCTCGTTACCGCCATAGACATAGGCGTAGCTGGCAATTTCCTTGTAGCCGACATTCATGATCACCCCGAAATCGCCGAGCGGCGTGTCGAGGAATTTCTTCTGCACGAACAGGTTGCCGTCCTGACGGCTGAGATCCCCGACCTCGGCATATTTTGCGGTGCCGGTGATGTTGACGATCAGGTCGCGCTTGCCCGTGAGCGGGGCACGGGTCTGAAGGTTAATTGTCCCTCCGAGCGAGCCTTCGATCTGGTCGGCGGTTAGGGCCTTGAGGATCTCGACACCCGCAAACAGTTCTGCGGGGAGATCCTGGAAATTGACGCTGCGGTCATTGCCCTGGCTCAGGTCGACATCGCCGGTGCCCGAGGCGATCGCGCCGTTGATGGTGACGTTGTTCTCGGAAAGGCCGCGCACCTGCACCTGCCGGCCCTCGCCGTCATTGCCTCGGTTGACCTGCACGCCGGTAATGCGCTGGAGCGCTTCGGAGATGTTGTCATTGGCAAGCTGGCCGATGTCTTCGGCGTTGATGACGTCCTTGATCTCGGTCGCATTGCGTTTGTCGTCGATCGCGGTTTCGATCGATTGGCGCACGCCGCTGACGACGATGACGTTTTCGGGTTCGGCGGCAGGCGTCTCGGAGGTGCCTGGGGCGCTGTCCTGCGCGGCTGCTGGGCATCCCAGTGCCAAGGCGCCGGCGATCATCGCCAATCTCGAACTGGATCCGACGAGATGCTGCTTCATGTATTCACTCCCCCGGCCGGCTTGTGCGGCCATTTCGACTTATGTTGTCTGCCGAAGGCTTCCGAGCCTTGATGGGGGCATTGCCCTGCGCAGATCGCCCGACCCGCGCAGCCTGACCCGCAGTCTCCTCACCCTCGGGCTTTAGATTACACCTGCTAATTTGCATTAGTAAAGAAAATTGTTTCATTTAAATTGGAGGCGCTTGGCCAGCTTCTGCGGTTCGGCCTCACGCCAAGAGGCCGCGAATCTCGATGCCAAGAGCGGTGGCTGTCCGCCAGAATGCGCATTACAGCTTGACCGCTCGCAGCAAATATTAATAAAATGGTTTTCGTAATTAGGGCGGCTCGAATCGCCGGGGGAGAGACAATCGATGGACTGGCTGCGGAAGGCTCTTGCCGTTCTGTGTATCCTTGTGGCGGCGGCGCTTCCCACTAAGTCGCAGGCCCAGCCCGCCCCCGGAGCCGCTGTGTTGGCTGGTCCAGTCAACGTCATCTTCCCGCCCCTCGGCAATTCTGTCCGCAAGGATCTCGCTGCGCCATTGGCCGGGCCCGGCGCCTGGACGCTCAAGGGCTGGGTCAGGATAGAGGGCGCGCCGGACGGGCAGCGCACGATTGCGGCGTTGGTCGATGACAAGGGGGCGGCGCTTGTCGCCCTCGTTGAAACCGGCGCACAGATCTTTGCTTCGTCCGGCGATGCCCCGATGGTCGCGGGCGGGAGGGGCAAGGCCGGAGCGTGGCAGCTGGTGACGCTGACCTCGCAGGCAGGCAAGCTCACGCTGACGGTGGACGGAGGCACTCCCGTCCCGCTCGGTGCCTCGCCTGCGTCCTCCGCAGTCGCCCTCGTGCTTGCGCCGCGCAGCGCGGGGCGTGCGCCGTTCCGCGGGGCTGTAGCGAGGCTTGCGCTGTGGCAGGGATCTCCCGAACAGGCCGCGGGCATGGTCTGGACCACACCCGATGCGCGCCTCACGCAGTTCGAGAACGCAAGCCCGGCGTGGCCCTTGCAGGTCAAGCAGCAGATGGGGATGACCGGGCCGCAAGATCAGGCGACCCTGCCGGTCAGCCGCGCGCCCGCTTCCGTCGCTACGCTTGCGGCTATACCACCCCTCCCCTCGCCTGCACTCGCTCCTATTGACGAAAATCGTTGGGTAGTCGGCGCTTGGCGCCTTGCTGCCACGCCCGATGTTGCAGCAGCGCCTGCGGCGATCGCTCAGCCGGGTTTTGACACCAGCGGCTGGCTTCCTGCGACCGTTCCTGGGACGGTCCTTGCCACTTACATCGCCAATGGCATCTATCCTGACCCCGCGCATGGTCTCAATAATCTGCTGATCCCCGATAGCCTTAGCCGGCAGGATTACTGGCTGCGCACGGAGTTTGTGCGGCCGAACAGCGGGCAGCGCCGTCTTCAAGCCATCATCTTTGGCGGGATCAACTACGCAGCCGAAATCTGGGTCAATGGCGAAAGATTGGGCGCAACCGCAGGCGCGTTCACACGCGGGCGCTTTGTCCTGCCGGCACGCTATGCGTCAGGCGATCGGATTGCGGTAGCCGTGCGGGTCTCGCCGCCGCCCAATCCTGGCCTCCCCCATGAAGAATCGCTGACCGCTGGGCCTGGTCAGAACGGCGGGGCAATGACGATCGACGGCCCGACCTTTAGCGCCAGCGAGGGGTGGGACTGGATACCCACTGTGCGCGATAGAAACACTGGCGTGTGGCAGAATGTGACACTGGAGGCCTCGGGCGACGTCTGGCTCGGCGATCCTCATGTCAAAACCGTGCTCCCCCACGCGGACAATTCGCTTGCCGAACTGACTTTCACAGTCCCCGTGATCAATGACAGCGCAGAATCTCGCGCTGTCGAGGTCGAAGTGCGCTTCGGCGATGTCACCTTGCGTCAGAACGCGCAGGCCGCGCCACAATCAACCACGGCGATCCGCTTCGCGCCTGACACCTTCGCCCAGCTGCGTTTACGAAACCCTGAATTGTGGTGGCCCAACGGCTATGGCGCCCCGAAGCTTCATGATCTGGCGATTGCCGTCCGCACCGATGGAGTCCTTAGCCATTCCCGCGAAGTGCGCTTTGGGATCCGCGAGGTGAGTTACGAACTCTCCCTTGTCGATGAGGCCGAACGCTTGCAGCGCGTCGTGGTATCGGCGGCACGCAGCGGCGGCGAACAGTTGCTCGATGTGACGCACAAGGCGATCCGCAAGGTTGAAGGCGGCTGGGCTGTGAGCCTCGCGCGGGACATCGCCGGCTCACCTGCGCTCGCACCAGTCAAGAACGCCACTCTCGCACCGCATCTCCTGCTCAAAGTCAACGGCGTGCCGATTGCGGTGCGCGGCGGCAACTGGGGCATGGACGACTGGATGAAGCGCGTCTCACGCGACCGGATGGAACCTTATTTCCGCCTTCACCGCGAAGCCAACGTCAACACCATCCGCAACTGGATGGGCCAGAGCACGGAAAGCGTGTTTTTCGAGCTGGCTGACGAATATGGTCTGCTGGTGCTGAACGATTTCTGGCTGTCGACCCAGGATCACAATGGCGAACCAGGTGATAGCGCGCTGTTTCTCGCCAATGCCGCGGACACCGTCAGCCGCTTCCAACACCACCCTTCGATCGCGCTGTGGATCGGCCGCAACGAAGGTGTGCCGCCGCCCGTGCTCAACACCGGGCTCGAAAAGCTGGTTCGCGCGATCGATGGTACCCGCGCCTATCTTCCCAACTCCCGCGATGTGAACATGGCGAACAGCGGCCCATGGAACTATCAGCCGCCCGAGGCCTATTTTACCCGCGTCGGGCGCGGTTTTTCGACCGAGGTGGGCACGCCATCCTTCCCGACGCTCGAGACCTCCAAGGCGATGATGCCGTCCGAAGACCAGTGGCCTATCAGCGATGCCTGGGCCTATCACGACTGGCATCAGGGCAAGGCAGGCGATGTCGCCAGTTTCATGAAAGCCATGCAGAATCGCCTCGGCGCACCAACTGATCTGGTTGATTTCGAGGCCAAAGCGCAGTTGCTCAATTACGAATCCCACCGCGCGATCTTCGAGGGGATGAATGCCGGGCTGTTCACCCGCAACTCGGGACGGCTGCTGTGGATGACCCATCCCGCCTGGCCGAGCACCACGTGGCAGATTTACAGCCACGATTATGACACCCATGCGGCGTTCTTCGGCGCGAAGAAGGGATCAGAGCCGGTGCACGTGCAGGTCAACCTGCCCGATCGCACGCTGGCGGTGATCAACAGCCTCGGAAAGCCAATTGCGGGAGCGAAACTTCGGGTGCGCAACTTTGGGCTGGACGGGGCGCTTCTGGATGAACGGACGATCCCGATCGTTGCTGCCGCTTATGCTGTCACCCTCGCCGGAGAAGCCGTGCCCGACAGCGTCTTTGCCAAGGCGCCGGTGGTGCTGACCAGGCTGGAACTGCTGGGGCCGGATGGCGCGGTTCTGAGCGAGAACGTCTACTGGCTTGCGCGCGAGCCAGCCGATTACCGCGCCATGAGTGCCATGGACGAGGCCGCGGTGTCCCTCACTGCACGGCGCATTGACGACAGCGGCGAACAGGTGATCGAAGCGACCCTGACCAATTCCGGCACCACGCCCGCACTGATGGCCAAGCTTGCCGTGCTCGATGCGGCAGGCGTGCGCGTGCTGCCTGCCTATTGGAGCGACAATTACGTCTCGCTGTTGCCCGGCGAGACTCGCGTAGTGACGGTTCGCGCCCCGCTTTCGGCGGCCGTTCCGGACAGCATCGCTGTGCGCGGGTGGAACATTGCGCCGGGCATGACGAAGGTGATGCCGTGACAATCGGGCAGTCTTTGAGGTGATGGTGATGGCAGAGACAATGTTGGCGGGCGTCGAGCTGGGCGGGACCAAATGCGTCTGCGTGCTCGCTACCCCCGAGGGCGAAATCGCGGCGCAGGAGCGGGTCGACACCGAAGCGCCCGAGATCACGGTGCCGCGCATCCGTGCTATCCTGCGCGACTGGTTCGGGGCGGAGGCTCCCATCGGCGCGCTCGGCCTTGCCTGTTTCGGCCCGATCTCGGTCGACCGCAGCGCGCCCAACTGGGGGCAGATCGGACAGACGCCCAAACCCGGCTGGGCAGGGACGAACATCATCTCGGCGCTGGCGGACGGGCTGGACGTGCCTGTTGCGCTCGATACCGATGTCAACGGCGCGGCCCTCGCGGAAATGCGCTGGGGTGCAGCGGCGGGGCTGTCTGACTATGCCTATGTCACCATCGGCACAGGTGTCGGCGTTGGTCTGGTCGTCGGCGGCAAGACGATCAGCGGCTTCGGTCATGCGGAACTCGGCCATAGTCGGATCGCACGGATGCCTGGCGACACTTGGCCGGGCTCCTGCCCTCACCACGGTGACTGTGTCGAGGGTCTAGCGGCTGGCCCCGCAATTGCTGCGCGTTCCGGCAAACTTGCCAGCCTGATCGCAACCGATGATCCGATCTGGCACCTTGTCGGCCACGCCATCGCCCAGATGCTGCACAACATTGTGCTGACCGCGACGCCGCGCCGGATATTCCTTGGCGGCGGAGTCATAAGCGCTCAGCCGCAACTATTCCGGATCATTCGCAGCGAATTGCAGGTGAGCCTTGCTGGCTACCTCAGTTCGCCCGAACTGGACCGAATTGACGATTATGTCGTTCCCCCGGGCCTTGGCAACCTGGCAGGGCCGCTTGGGCCGATCGCACTTGCCGCTTCGGTCGCTCCGCAAGCGACGCAGATTCCCGATCCCGTTGCCTGAGGCCTAGGCGTCGATCTTCATCAGCGCGGTGCGGTTGGGGAGGAATCGACTGGAGAAGGGCAAGATTGCAGCGCCCAATGCAGCAGCATCCTCCGCCAGCTCGGCGCGGCGGATCGGCGCGCGTGCGGGGAGCGAGACCCCCCTGTGGCGAACGTTGAGCGCGAGGCGATCGCATAACTGGTCGACCAGACCTGCCGGCAGACGTCCGCCGATAAAGATCGCGTCTGGATCTATGACAGCGTTGATTACCATAAGCGGATCGGTGAGCAGATCTGCAGCTTTTTCGACCCATTGCGCTGCTGCTGCGCTTGCCCCGGCATCAAGCCGATCGAGCGGTGCGGGGTTCGGGAAACCCGCCTGCGCGAGATGGCTGTAGAGACCCGATAGCGAAACCACGTCCTGCAGTACCACCGGATTGCGCCGCGTCCGTCCGATCGGCAGGAAGCCGATCTCGCCGCTTCGCCCCGATGCACCGCTCACGCAATGCCCGTCGATCACGAGCCCGCCGCCAAGCCCGGAACTAATCAACAGATAAAAGAACGTCTGCGACACCCGGCCATGGCCGAATTGCAGCTCTCCCATTGCGGCGGCGGTCGCATCGTTCTCGGAAACAACTTCAAACCCATGGGCGTACAATAAATGCTTGGGATCGATTGTTTCCCAGATGCCGAATTCAGCCGGGCGATTGGGCAGATCAACTCCGCCGAAGTCATCGGGGATGGCAAGCCCGATTCCCGCGATCCGGTTCATATCGATTGCCCCGCTGGCACGCATCGCTTCAAGGTTGCGGCTCACGAAATTGCGGACCTGATCGGGCATCGGAAATGGAGCGTTCTCAACGACCCTGAAGCGAAGCTCACCAAGGAAATCGAGCGCGACGATCGTCATATGATCGCGATCGACATTGACCCCGATCGAGAAGGCTCCATCGGGATTTATCGCGAGCTTGAGTGCAGGCTGCCCGCGCTCCCCACGGCGACGCCCGGCTTCGACGATCAAACCGTCGGCGAACAGCTTTCGGGCGATGTTAGTGATCGAAGGCGGAGTTAGCCCGGTTATCTCGGCCAACTCCACCTTGGTGACTGGGGCGTTGAGGCGGATCGCTTGCAGCGTGACGCGAAGATTGTGCGAACTGCCACGTTCGAGATTGGTACCGGACAGGCCGTTGCTGAGCAGGTTCACCCGTTCCTGTGGGGCAATACCGACAGCTGACGGCTTGCGTTCAGTTGTCGACATCGAAATCACGTCTCCCGTTGCATCGCTGCGCAAGTCTAGTCCGGTAGCGGACACAGTGCAATTTGACGTGGCTACTTGCTCCATGGCTGCCTTGGCACAAGCCAATCAATGTGGATCAAGCTTACCGCCTTCTGCCTTTTGCCCGTTGCCGAGATCGTTCTCCGTCCCATCGCGCAGCCAGCGACGCGGGAAATCGCCTGGGCCCGAACCGTTGCGGTTGCGCAGCACCGAGCCTTCATCGAGCCGCTGGGTGAAGGTCACACTCGAACGGCCCTGCACCGGATCAAGGTTGGCGAAAAGATCGCCGCGCATCTTCTTCACCACTGGCCGCAGCGCGGGATCGGCGATGAGGTTGCGCATCTCGCGCGGATCAGCGGCTAGGTCGTAAAGCTCCTCGGTATCCCATACGCCGTGATACTGGATGTACTTGTATCGGTCCCCGCGCAGAGCGAAGGTCGTCGGGGTCTGGGGATAGTTGTATTCCCAATAATACTCATAGCTCAGCGACGTGCGCCAGGGGCCATCGAAGGGGCGGCCCATCATTAGATCGGCATAGCTCATCCCGTCGAAGCGCACGCCCTGCGGCGCGGCGGCCCCGGCCAGTGCGAGGAAGGTCGGTGCGATATCGATATTGGCGACGATCTGGTTGACCACGCGCCCGCCCGGCATCCCGCCCCCGAACGCGATCAGGGGCACGCGCATCGATTCCTCGTAGGCGCTGCGCTTGTCGATCATGCCGTGTTCGCCGAACAGGAAGCCGTTGTCGCCCATCATCACCACGATGGTGTTCTCGAGCATACCTTTCTTCTCGAGTGTGGCGAGAATCTCGCCGATGCCCTCGTCCACCGCACGCAGGGTCTGGTTGTAGCGCAGCTTGAAATCGATCACGTTGAGCGTGGAATGATAGGGGAACTCCACCCCGTGCCACGAATTGCGCTGGTCCTTGGTCCAGCGCGGCTTGCCCTCGTAGTTTTCCGGCGTGTCGGCCATGCTGTCGGGCAGCCTGATCGCCTCGCGGTTGAGCGTGTCCTTGTGCCGGTCGGCGGGGATAAAATCGGCGTGCACGGCCTTGTGGCTGAGATAGAGGAAGAAGGGCTGCTTACCGTTCTGCTGCTTCAACCAGTCGAGCGCGAAGCCGTTCAGCTCGTCAGTGATGTAGCCCTTGCGTTCGACCTGCTGGCCATCGACGTTGAGCGTGTGGCGCACGCCCTTGCCGTTGTCGGGAAGGTATTCGCCCTGGCCCTTGAAGCTGATCCAGCGATCGAAACCGGGCTGGGGATCGTCGCTGTGGCCGCCCATGTGCCACTTGCCGATAAAGGCGGTGCGGTATCCCGCGGCTTGCAGCGCCATCGGAAAGAAGAAGGTGCCCGGACGGAACTTGATGTTGTTATCAGCGATGCCGTGGTTGTGCATGTACTGCCCGGTCAGGATCGAGGCACGGCTGGGGCTGCACAGGGCGGTCGTGACGAAGGCGTTGGGGAAATAGACCCCTTCGCGCGCGATCCGGTCCATGTTGGGCGTGCTCAATGCCGGGTCGAGAAAGCCCATTGCGTCATAGCGCTGATCGTCGTTCAGGATGAAGATGATGTTGGGGTGGGCGCGGACGGGGGCCTCGGTCCTGGCGGCTGCCGGAGCGGGGGCAGGAGCCGCGCTGACCGTCATCGTCGCGCCGATGGAAAGCGCCGCAGCGGCTGCCTTGCCAGACCAGAAACGCAGATATCTCATACCGTACTCACCTTCCGTTCGTTTCGCCCGCCCGCCCGCGCGACCAGCACGGTGGCACCATCGGCCAACGTGATCTTTGCCGGCGCACTGGCCAGCCACACCGTACTGGAGGCAAGCACGAAATCGCCCGCCACACATTCGCCCGCAATCGGCATGATCCATGCCGGGTGCCCGGCGCTTCCGACCACGTGATGATCGGCGGCGCCTGTCAGACGTTCAATGGCGAACTTGTCGGTCGCGGCGAGCAGCTCGCGGCCGGGGCCGATGGAATGGATCGCCGAGGGCACGAAAGGTGCCGCAACAGCCGCCGCGATGCCATCATCCAGATCCAGCTCGCGCGGCCGGCCATAATCGTAGAGGCAGTAGGTCAGATCGACATTCTGCTGAATCTCGACCAGCGAGAGGCCTGCGCCAATTGCATGGACGGTGCCTGCGGGCACATGGAAGAAGTCCCCGGGCTTCACCGGATGCCATGTCATCAGCGCCTCGATGCTGCCGTCAAGCGCCGCCGTGCGCAGGTCGTCCCCCGACATCGCTTGCGCAATGCCCGCCCCGATCACCGCTCCCGGCTCGGCGGAGAGCACATACCATGCCTCTTCCTTGCCGCAACGGTGGCCACTCGCCTGCGCCATCGCATCATCGGGATGGACCTGGATCGAGAGCTTTTCCGAAGTGAACAGGCACTTCACCCGCAGATCGGGCACGGCATCATCTGCGAACCAGATTTCGCCGATCCGCTCGGCCCGGATCGCCGCATCGCCATACATGGCGGGCAGATCGCGACGCCCCCAGAACTTCTCGACCGTATGGCCTTCGAGCTGACGGATCGCCATCGACTGCTCCCTCAATGTCCGCCCGGCGCAGCACTTGCGCCGTCATGGATGATCTCGGCCCGGGCGGCGGCGAGACCGAACACCAGCAGCGCGACATAGCACGCCGCCGGAACCACGAAGGCTGCCGCATAGCTGGTCGCCCCGGACACAGCCCCTACCAGCAGCGGCACGAAGGCCCCGCCCACGATCGCAAAGCACAGGAAGCCTGACGTAGCCTCCTTGCTTGCACTCGACCGTTCCAGGGTGAGGGTGAAGATTACCGGGAACATGATCGAGTTGAACAGTCCGATGCCGAGTGCTGCGTAGCCTGCTGCCATGCCGCCGATCAGGGCGATAAACAGGCAGATGGCCGCCCCCGCTCCGGCGAAGATCGCCAGCAGGCGGGTGGCCGGCACGCGGGTCAGCAGGACGGAACCCACCAGCCGCCCGATCATCGCGCCCCCCCAGTAAAGGCTCACCATCTTGCCCGCCTGCTCCAGCGAAATGCCCAGCACATCCTTGCTGTTGAGGAACAGCGCCATCTGCGTGCCGATTGCAACCTCGGCGCCGACATAGAGGAAGATCGCCGCGCCGCCGAGCAGCGCCCAGCGCGAAGATGCCGCCTCGCCCAGCATTGCCAGAACGGAAGCCGGGGCCGCTCCATCCTGCGCGGCCTGCTGCGCCGCCGTGCCGATGAGGCGGCGGGCAAGCAAGATGAACAGCGCCAGCAAGCCGATCAGCACTGCGATCCACAAGAAGGCAGCATCGATCCCGATCAGTGCCGCCGCACGGACTGCGGGATCGAGCGCCGCGCCCTCCTCGATTTCGACACCTTTCAGGAATAGCAGCGCACCGACATAGGGACCGATAAAGGTACCGAGGCTGTTGAAGGCCTGGCTCAGCGTCAGACGGAAATGGCTTCGGTCGGGTCGGCCGAGCACGGCCGCCAATGGGTTCGCGGCAACCTGAAGGATGGTGATGCCGCTAGCGAGGATGAACAGGCCGAGGAGTACCAGCGGATAAACGGCGACATTCGCCGCGACCAGCATCAGCAGGCAGCCAGCAATCATGGTCACCAGCGCGATCAGCACCGTCGCCACCGACTTGCGCCGCGCCAGCAGGGCGGCGGCGGGCAGGCTCATCACACCATAGGCGATGAAGAAAGCCGACGCGCTCAGCTGCGCCTCGAAATCGGAAAGGCTGAAGATCCCTTTTACCGCCGCTACCAGCGGATCGATCAGCGAAGTGATGAAGCCCCAGGCGAAAAACAGGGTCGTCACCGACGCAAAAGCGAAGCCGGTGTTTGCTCCGCTTCCTCCTGCCCGCAGGGCGTGACTCCCCGCTACCGTGTCGACCGCCATGCCAATCCCCTCTTTGTCCCGCGATCTGCCCGCAAAACGCCGCTCACGGGTGAGCGCGCAGCCGGGGGCGGTAACGCTTCTTTTCAGACCGGAAGATAGCCTCGAACGACGCGGTGTAAAGAAAATTTGTTTTAGGAATTGTACAGGCATCACCGGTATGATCGCTTGCAGGTCCTTCTGGCCTTCGCCATATTTGAAAAAATGATTTGCGGTATCGCGTTGGCGGTAAAGGAAGTCGGGGGAACTAGGGATGATCGCAATTCGGAAGCCGGCGAGATCGTCGGCGCTTCTGGCACTTCTCGTGGCAGCCTGTGATCGCGCGCCAGAACAGCCGGTGTTGCCCAAGGCGGCGAGCGACTTCGCTGCGACAACCGCCTGCACGCCCCCGCCCTCGCGGCGGGTGCACATCAAGGGCGGGGTGTTTCTGATGGGCAGCGATGCAGTCTATGCCGAGGAAGGCCCCCCGCGCGAAACACGGGTGAGTGAATTCTGGATCGACCAGCACGAGGTCACCAACGCGCAGTTTGCCGCCTTCGTGAAGGCAACGGGCTATGTCACCATCGCCGAAAAGCCGGTCGACCCCGCCCAGTTCGGCGTTCCGGTCAGCCAGATTCCCTCCCAAATGCTCCAGCCCGGCTCGGCCGTTTTCACGCCGCCCGATCGTCCGACGCGCAACTATGCCGATTGGTGGGCCTATGTTCCGGGCGCCAACTGGAAGAAGCCCTATGGCCCGGGCGGCCCCGATGCCGCCCCTGCGCAGCCGGTAGTCCACCTCGCCTGGGACGACATGCATGCTTACGCCGCTTGGGCCGGAGGCCGCCTGCCGACCGAGGCCGAGTGGGAATTTGCCGCAACTGCCGGGGTGCCGGATTCCACCGTACAGCCCGCACCCGATGCCGCGAACAGCTGGCAGGGCGTCTTTCCCGTGGTCAACGAGGCGACCGACGGCTTCAAGGGCATCTCGCCCGTCGGCTGCTTTCGCCCCAATGCCTTCGGGCTATACGACATGGTTGGCAATGTCTGGGAAGTCACGACCGATTTCTACCGCGCCGGCCACGACCCGAACGACCGTGACAATCCGCGCGGTCCCAGCGAGAGCGACGCTTATGATCCGCTCAATCCCGGCTTTCCCAGTAGGGTGATGAAGGGCGGAAGTTATCTGTGTGCGCCGAATTATTGCCAGCGCTATCGTCCCGAAAGCCGCCAGGGGCGTGATCCGGGTCTCGGAGCCTCGAATGTCGGCTTCCGTCTCGTTTACGACAAGAGCAAGTAAAAGGGTTGGAGTACGCTGTAGGCCATTGGCGGTGCACACGAGCGCGCCCTGCGCAATCACTGCAGAAGCAATGGCCGAGATCTATCGGAGCCATTCCCAGCCAGGCAGCGGCCGAATGCGCCGGCCATCTCGCATGTTGACGGGGCCGGGCACCTCCATGATCAGTCGTGTTGAACCCATTTTCGGTGCAATGCTCGCCTGTTCGGCGTTCCATTGGCAGATCCGGTGATGAGCGGCATCCTCAGGTTCATCAGCTCGCTTGTCGCATCATCGATAAACACCAAAAGCGTGCTCTGCTCCTCGCGATCCTCCAACTACCAGTGCTTTGAACCATCAACCTGGATCAGCTCGCTGCGGCAGTCCCGCCGATAACGCGGCTGACAGGGTCGCGCCCGGCGTGCATCACTATCCTTGCAAAGACGCCAGCACAGGGATTGTTAAAGCGATTATCGACATGGGGCACGGGCTCAACGTGACTGTCACCGCCGAGGGAATTGAGATACCGCAACAGGCAGAACGACTGCTCGAGTTGTGCTGCGACAAGGCGCAGGGATTTTTTCGCGCGACCACTCGATTGCGATGAGGCTATTGCTCGGGTCATTGAGCAGAGGAAAGCATCACAGCGCAGCGCTGCCTGATAAACAAGCCCCGCAAACCACACGTTCATGCAGCATCTCAGTTGGCAGAAAAGCTGGACCGCCTTTGCGTCCCGATCGAGCAGAGTGCACTGTTTAGAAGGCGGTTTCGGCTGAGCCAAATGTCACGGAATTCCTTCCGTCTGGCGACCAACACAGCGGCAGCCGAACCCGCCAACTTGACGATAAAACAAACGCTCAGGTGTCCGCCTTTGGCAAAATCTGGCGCGTCGCACATGATGCCGGATCAGCGCCTTTGTCCCAGCAGAAGGCGGCAGCTGCCGACCCAGACCCGGCCATCCACCGTGGCGAGGTTGACCGTCGGCTTCGCGCATAAGCGATTATTCCGGTTTTCAGGTCATCCTTCAGGCACCGTGCACCCCTTTTTCGGGGATGTAAGCTTGCCCGAAAGGACTGAACGCATATGCAGCTGCGTTGCCCCGGTCTGATCGCGGGCGATCGTCTCCGACGTTACTTCGAACGTCGACGCGGTATAGGTTCCGGTTACCTCGACCCTGGCTTCGCCCGGCCCACCATCGGGCGGGGAGCAGACAAGCACAGCCCGCAGCCCCCCCGCCTCGGCTTGCCAGGTTTCGTAGGTGCACGCACCGTTCAGCGCATGGAAGGCGACCACCGGAGGCGGCGTTCCGGGATCAGTGGCGATGCACACTGCGCGGGGTTTGGCGTTGGCCGGGTCAGCCGCGATCTTCCGCACCATCGCTTCCGGTAGTCCGGGAATGTCGAGGTGGTCTATCCGTGTCGTGACCTCCCACATTCCCGACCCGAGGGTCTGCGCTTCTGCCCGCGCGGCCCTGCCGTCGGCGGGCAAGGCAGGCGCACCGATAAGCGCTGTCACCACTATCGCAACAATCATCAGGGGCGGAGTTGAAGTTGGGCGAGCGGGCAAGGGCAACACTCCTGTGAGGGATCGCAAGGCGAAGATCTTGCCAGCCCGCATAGGCTTGCCATGCGTTACGGGCCTCGCGCATTCGCGGGATGCCATGCCGGGCATGGGTTGCTATGGTCAGGCTTCCGCTCTGCGCCCATTACCCTCCATGGCCCGGTCGGGTGTGACATTCGCGGCAGGTATGCAGTGATGAATGACGAAAACGATGTCCGATCGGCGACCAGCACAACCGTGCCGTGCCGCCTTTTCGTTGTCGAGGATGACGCTGCGCTGCGGGCCAGCGTCATCGCCTGCCTCTCTCAGGAGCGGGACATCGTGGTGGCAGGACAAGCCAACTGCCTCGCCGCAGCGCTGGAAGCGGTCGGCGCGGTGGGACACTGCGTGGATGTGATGCTGGTCGATCTCGGGCTGCCCGACGGTTCCGGCCTCGACCTCATCCGGACGATCCGGACACGGGACGAGTCCAC
>Ga0209278_1000750_pt1 | contig 22543 bp, 18 predicted proteins | sample JI81BgreenDNA_FD_187504 | JGI IMG/M metagenome (GOLD analysis project Ga0209278, IMG submission 187504) | Wastewater effluent complex algal communities from Wisconsin, to seasonally profile nutrient transformation and Carbon sequestration -... | ecosystem: Engineered > WWTP > Effluent > Algae... | reverse complement strand
CACGGGGATGACTCCTCTATTAAAATCCCACCGCTTGGCCCGCCGCCTCGGTCTAAAAAATCTTTATATTAAAAACGATGCCGTCAATATGCCCACTCTCAGCTTTAAAGACAGAGTGGTGTCAGTTGCCCTTAGCAGAGCGAGAGAATTGGGTTTCACAACGGTATCCTGTGCCAGCACCGGCAATTTAGCTAACTCTACGGCTGCGATCGCCGCCCACGCCGGACTCGACTGCGTAGTCTTCATCCCCTCCGACTTAGAAGCAGGCAAAGTCCTCGGCACTCTGATTTACAATCCAACTGTCATGGCAGTTCACGGCAACTACGATCAAGTTAACCGTCTCTGTTGCGAAGTCGCCAATACACATGGCTGGGGATTTGTCAATATCAACTTGCGTCCCTACTATTCCGAAGGCTCAAAAACCCTCGGTTACGAAGTTGCCGAACAGCTAGGCTGGCAATTGCCCGATCACATCGTCGCTCCCCTCGCCTCCGGCTCTTTGTTCACAAAGATTTACAAAGGCTTTAATGAATTCATCGAAGTCGGTTTAGTGGACGAAAAGAAAGTCAGATTCAGCGGTGCCCAAGCTGACGGCTGTTCCCCCATCGCCCAAGCCTTCCGCGAAGGCCGTGATTTCGTCAAACCGGTGAAACCGAATACAATTGCTAAGTCGATCGCGATCGGCAATCCAGCCGACGGTATGTACGCCTTGGAAATCGCCCGCAAAACAGGCGGCAACATTGAATCCGTCAGCGACACCGAAATCATCGAAGGCATGAAACTGCTAGCAGAAACTGAAGGCATATTCACTGAAACCGCAGGCGGCACCACAATCGCAGTCTTGAAGAAACTCGTAGAAGCAGGTAAAATCAATCCCGATGAAACCACAGTCGTTTACATCACCGGCAACGGTTTGAAAACGCAAGAAGCAGTTCAAGGCTACATCGGCGAACCAATCACCCTCGAACCGAAACTAGAAGCATTCGAGCGCGCCCTAGAACGCGCCCGCACGCTCGAACGCCTAGAATGGCAACAAGTTTCGGTTTAATAAATAGTCATTAGTCATCAGTCATTAGTCATTAGTTATTAGTTATTAAGCTGTTGACTACTGACTGAGGACTACTGATTAATAGTCATCAGTCATTAGTCATTAGTTATTAGTTATTAAGCTACTGACTACTGACTACTGACTACTGACTACTGACTACTGACTACTGACTACTGACTACTGACTAAGGACTAAAAAAATGACCGTCAAAGTTTTAATTCCAACCCCCCTGCAAAAATTTACCAACAATCAAGCCACCATCGAATGCGCCGGCGATAACATTTCCGAATTAATTGAATCGCTGGAAACCAATTGTCCCGGCATCAAAAAAAGCCTGTGCGACGAAAAGGGAGAACCCCGCCGATTTCTCAACTTCTACGTCAACAGCGAAGACATCCGCTTTTTGGATGGCTCAAACACAGCCCTCCAAGATGGCGATGAAGTCAGCATTGTTCCTGCTGTTGCTGGTGGCTGATTAATTTTCAAATAAACGCAAGTGAACGCAGATAGTTATTTAAATCTATCTGCGTTCATTTGTGTTTATTTACGGTTTAAAAACTACTCCTTCGCTAAGCTGTTCGGCATTTAAAGGGCTTGCGTAAGGTGCGTCAGCATCTAAGGTTTTCCGTTTCAGCGTAAGGGTTATAAGCTGACGCACCCTACTAGCCTCGTTACTGGTTTAAATGCTCCACAGCTTAACCGAGAAAATCCTACAAATCCCGGATTAGGTAAGGAATGAGAATTAAATAACTTACAATTTTAATTGTTATTGTGGGATGGGCGTCCCGCCCGTCCAAAAAGGACGGGCGGGACGCCATCCCACAATCTTGTGGAAGTTATTTAATTCTCATTTCTTATATCTAGGCTGGTAGTTGCGCTTGGGTACCCAAGCGCAACTACCAAACCTAAAACTCCTTTCTTTGTTCGCAGTGCGTCCGAGAATTATCCTACTAGGAAGCTGCCCTTGCAGCAGTCCGGGGACGGCGCCGGCCCGTCACCTGATTGGCAGGAGATGGCAAGGATGGGGATGATGGCGATGACGGCGATGATGGCGATGATTGCGAGGATAATAGCTTAGGTGCTTCCAGGGCACCTGGAGATACTGCTGCTTTTTCCGATCGCACTGCTTCTTCAGGAATTTGCATCAGGAATACCAACAGCGGATTGCTTTGCAGTTCCCGGCGCATCACTCGCTGAATTGCTTTTTCTATTTGCGTTTGCACTCCTACCCAGTCAACATCAACTTGTGAGTCAGCAGTGGCAGGTTTTACAAATTCTGACCAACGATCGCTCAAAACTGTTTCAATGGTTTGAGTGATTAATTTGATAACCTCCGCGCGATCGGCTGATGTCACTACACCTTTCAAGTGGACTTCTGGTTTAGCAACTAATTTGCCTTCCCAATTCAAAGCCGCCGCTACAGTTACAACGCCATCTCCCGCCAACTGCTGACGTTCCTTGAGGACGCTAGCTTTGACAACGCCCGATCTAGAAGCATCTACCAATTCAATTCCTGAAGGCACTTGACCAGCAACTCGTATCGAATTTTCGGTCAATTCTACGACATCGCCGTTATCAATAACCACCATATTGCTAGCGGGAATGCCCATGCTTTGAGCCGTCTTGGAGTGCTGGATCAGCATCCGGTGTTCCCCGTGAACCGGCAAGAAGAACTTGGGACGAGTCATGTTAATCATTAACTTTTGGTCTTCTTGACAACCGTGGCCGGAAACGTGAATGCCTTTGTCGCGGCCGTAAACCACGTGTGCTCCTAGCATCATCAGTTTATCGATCGTGTTTACCACTGCGATCGTATTTCCCGGAATCGGATTAGCTGAGAAAATGACAGTATCGCCCTTTCTGATTTTCAGTTCGTGATGTTCGCCGTTAGCAATGCGAGTCATCGCCGCCATCGGTTCGCCTTGGGAACCTGTAGTTAAAATCAGCACCTTGTCTTCTGCCAAATTGCGGATTTCTTTCAGCGGTTTGAAAATACTATCTTCGCATTTGATGTAGCCAAGATTGCGGCAGTGAGCGATGACGTTAAGCATCGACCGGCCAACCACTCCGACATACCGATTGTTTTTCTTAGCCAAGTCCAAAACAATTTGCAATCGGTGTACCGACGAAGCAAAAGTCGTCAGCATTATCCGTCCCGGTGCTTGAGCGATAATTCTGTCTAAATTCGGCGCCACAGAACTTTCCGAAGCGGTAAAACCGGGAACTTCCGAGTTAGTAGAATCGCTGATCAAGCACAGCACGCCTCTCTCGCCGTACTCCGCCAGCTTTTGCAAATCAAAATGCTCGCCGTCTACAGGAGTGTGGTCAATTTTAAAGTCTCCGGTGTGGATCACAATTCCGACGGGAGTGTGAATTGCCACCGTAAAACTGTCGGCCATCGAGTGAGTGTTGCGGATGTATTCGACTAAGAAATTCTTGCCAATTCTGACAGTATCCCTGGGTCTAACCGTTCTCAATTCAGTGCGGTGAGACACTCCGGCTTCTTCGAGTTTTCCGGCTAGCAAAGCCATCGCCAAACGCGGGCCGTAGATGACTGGAATTTCAAATTGTTTGAGGTGATAAGGGATACCACCTATGTGGTCTTCGTGACCGTGAGTCACGATCATACCTTTAATTTTGTGGCTGTTTTCCCGCAGGTAAGTCATGTCGGGAAGGACAATATTTACCCCGTGCATTCCATCTGTCGGGAACGCTAAACCGGCATCTAAAAGAATGATTTCGTCGCCGTACTCGAACACACAAGTGTTTTTACCGATTTCGTGCAGCCCGCCGAGGGGAATAACTTTTAGAGCAGATGCAGTTGTATTTTTGATCATGCGTATCCTTTGTTAGTTATTTTTGTTATTGGTCTGTGGTCTATGGTCTGTCGTCTTTCGTCTTTCGTCTACGGTTCGTTGGTAGGGCGATATTTTTCCAAATATTTATGGAAAAATCCCTGGCGGGTTTTACTCTCCCGTACAGTCAGTTGTCTTTGGCCTTCATTCTTCTATCTTCAGTCTTTAATGCTTGACTGTTAGCTACTTACTAACACTTAATTACTAATGACTGATAACTCAGAACTAATGACTGATAACAACCAATATTCAGTTGTCTGAAAACTCGTTCTCGCTCGTCTAGCTAGCTGATACTGCTGCTAGCTGACTCAGTACGTCCTTTAACTTTTGAGTTACCTCAACGGGCGGATCGCACAGGGGCGGACGGGTGGAGCCGACATCCCAGCCTTGAAGCTTGAGAGCTGTCTTGACTGGAATGGGATTTGTGGTGAGAAAAAGAGCTTTAAACAGGTCAAAAAGTTGCAAGTGAATCTGGGTAGCGACTTGAACTTGACCGGCCTCGAAAGCTTTGATCATCTGTTGCAGTTGTTCTCCTACCAGATGGCTGGCTACGCTAACTACACCAGATCCTCCTACCGCCAACATTGGCAAAGTTAGGGAATCATCTCCAGAATAGATGGCAAATTCAGGGGATGTCAAGCACCGAATTTGACTTGCTTGATCCAAGTTGCCACTTGCTTCTTTTACGGCCACAATGTTGGGAATTTGGGCCAATCGAGCCACCGTCTCCGGCAACATATTCTGACCAGTGCGACCGGGGATGTTATATAACATTATAGGCAATTCTGGAGCAGATTGCGCGATCGCCCGAAAATGATTATATAAACCTTCTTGCGGGGGTTTGTTGTAATAAGGAACCACCTGCAAACAACCGTCTAACCCTAGTTTAGCTGCTTTTTGGGTAGCTGCGACTGCTTCTGAAGTAGAATTCGAGCCTGCTCCGGCGATTACCAACGCCTTACCGGCCACCGCCTTTTGTACCACCTGAAATAATTCGTACTCTTCATCCCACGTCATAGTGGGAGACTCGCCAGTAGTGCCGCACACTACCAAGCTATCTGTACCGCGATCGGCTAAATGAACTGCCAATTGTTCTGCTACCGCATAGTTAACGCTGCCGTCTTCCTTAAACGGCGTAATCATTGCAGTCAGAACCCGTCCAAACTTTACCACACTTTCTCCGATTTTAGACTGTTGATGTTTGATTTTAAATTTTTGATTTCAGATGAAAGGTTTATCTAAAATCCCCAATTTCAATTTTCAAGTTGCGAGGCTTCCCCTAATTAGAAGCCGCCGCCACTTGGCTTCGCAACAAATTTTTTTCTACCAGCAACTCAGCTATCTGCACCGCATTTAAAGCCGCCCCTTTGCGAATTTGATCGCCCGACAGCCACATTTCCAACCCGCAGGGGTGAGAAATATCTTGGCGAATCCTGCCGACTAACACGTCATCCTTACCGCTGGCTTCTGCGGGCATCGGGAAATAATTAGCTTGCCAGTCTTCTACCAGCTTAACCCCGCTTGCCTGCTTTAAGATTTCCCTGGCCTCGATCGCGCTAAAAGGCTCTGCAAACTCTAGATTAATCGCTTCCGAATGAGCCCGCAGTACGGGAACCCGCACACAAGTTGCCGTAATTTTAATCTCGTCCGTACCAAATATCTTCCGAGTTTCGTTTACCATTTTCATTTCTTCTTCACAATACCCCAAATCGTTAATCGGGGTGTTGTGCGGAAACAAATTAAATGCTAACGGGTAGGGAAATATATCTGTTTTGGGAGTTTCTCCCTGCAAAATTGCTCTTGCTTGAGCTTTCATTTCCTCCATTGCCCTGGCCCCCGCCCCGCTGGCAGACTGGTAAGTTGCTACAACGATGCGCTGTATCGGCCTAACTTTGTGAAGTGGCCAAACGGCAACCGCCATCAAAATAGTCGTGCAGTTGGGATTTGCAATTATACCTCGGTGAGCTGCTGCCGCTTGGGGATTGACTTCGGGAACCACTAGCGGTACCGTCGCATCCATGCGGAAAGCGCTAGAATTGTCAATTACCACTGCCCCGGCTGCCACAGCTTGCGGAGCCCATAATTTAGAAGTAGAGCCGCCGGCAGAGGCGAGCACCAAATCTACATTATCAAAAGATCGCGCCGAAACTGCTTCCACCTGCAGCATCTCGCCCCCAAAAGGCAAGGTAGTGCCTGCTGAACGTTCCGAAGCCAGCAGCTTCAAGTGAGAAATCGGAAAAGTCCGGCTGTGCAAGAGTTCTAGCAACTCGGCCCCGACTGCGCCGGTAGCTCCTAAAATGGCAACTCGATAGGATTGAGACAAATTAGTTTCCTCCACAAATTAGAGTCTAAAGGATCGAAATCAAAAATTTAAATAACTGCAATTCTCAATATCAAACTTAATTAATGTTATGCGATATCAGGAGCATGAGAGGATAGCAATGGTGCAGTTAACCTAAAAGGGCGATCGAACTTCCCGATCGATCCGTGCGATCGTACCCAATGCCAGTTTAGCATCTTTTGTCGCTCGCCCACGCCCAATCCGCATCCGGTTAAGTTTTGCGATATATCTGCATTTTCGCAGGCGCATCCATTGACTTTGACTGGCCGCAGAGACCGGCAAGATTGACATCACAGGGCGATATGTGCTATGGTGCATCGGCAATTAGTGGACTTAACCTCCACATTCCTAGCAGCAAAAGCTAGTATCCTCAAACCCAAACTATTTGGCAAGAGCCAAAAAAGTAGCCGGCAATGACTTACAGTCTCATCCGGTAAAGGTGTTGTAGTTGTGCCGTTACGAGTCAAAGCGTACAAAATTAAAATGCAGGCAAAGTCAGATTTGTATGTATTTTATCAAGGAAATTGGGTCTAAAACCCTGTCCTTCTAGGACGGCTTTAATTTCTTAAATCCCTTCCTAAAAGTCAGGAAATTTCTAGTATTCTAGAGTAGTCAAGGTTAAACTCCTGCGCCCTAGTGCATAAAAACAGTTAACGACACACTTTGGCGCGTAAACCGGGGGACAAAGAGCGGCGAAAACTCTATAAACAGCTAGGGGCTTAACACAGTTCCTTTAACCAGAGAAACAAACTATTTAGTCTTGTTAAGTAGGGTAGGGCATACCCGAACTCTAGGTAAATATCCTAGTACGCTTTTGGAGATAGACCAAGAGGGATGACTGCGAATCAGGCTCGTTAATTGGTAGGATTTCTACGGTTAAAAAGTTTGAGGATTGCCGAAAGGACGCAACATTTTAAGGTCAGTCGCTGAATTAAGAATCCCTGACCTAAAGGACAGGGAGTGTCAATACACTATTGTTAAATATCAAAAAAGCCGATGAAAGTAACCCAGGAAAAACTTCCAGCTAGCCAAATTGGTCTGGAAATCGAAGTACCGTCAGAAAAGTCAAAACAAGCTTACGAGCAAGTAATTAAACAATTTGCTCGCGAGGTTAGTATTCCTGGGTTCCGCAAAGGCAAAGTTCCCCGTCAAGTTTTGCTACAGCGCCTAGGCCAGAGTCGTTTGAAGGCGACGGCTTTGGAAAATTTGATTAATGATTCCCTGCAAAAAGCCCTCGAACAAGAAAAAATTGCGGCAATTGGCAGTTTTGAACTTCGCACCGAGTTTGAAGAATTACTAGAGAAGTTCGATCCAGAACAGCCTCTGATTTTTTCGGCGAAGGTTGATGTACAACCCGAAGTAAAAATGGGTCAGTACACAGGTTTGCAGCTTCAAGCAGAAGAAGCTAAGTATGATGAGGGTCAGGTAGATGAGGTATTGGCAAAATATCGATCGGACAAAGCTACTTTAATCCCCGTAGAAGGCCGGCCAGCTCAGTTGGGAGACACGGCTTTGGTTGATTTCTCCGGTAGATTTGCGGAAGCACCAGAAGGCGAAACTCCCGCAGAAATTCCCGGTGGCGAAGCAGAAGACTTCCAAGTAGAATTGTCGGAAAATCAGTTTGTACCGGGCTTTATCCAAGGCATGATCGGGATGAATCCAGGAGAAACGAGAGAAGTTTCTGTACAGTTCCCCGAAGAGTATAGCAGTGAAGAATTAGCCGGAAAACCAGCAGTCTTTACGATTACCCTCAAAGAACTTAAGGAAAAAGAATTGCCGGAGTTGGACGACGACTTCGCCCAAGAAGTCAGCGAGTTTGAAACCTTAGCAGAACTGCGCGAATCGCTGGAAACTCGGTTTAAAGCCGACCAAGAAAACCAGACATCAGCTAATAAGGAAAAAGCTATATCAGCAGCACTTGTGCAGCTAATAGAAGTGGAAATTCCCGAAACAATGGTCGATCGCGAAATCGATTATTTGTTGAATCAACAAGCCCTCCAATTGAAAAATTACGGCATAGATATCAACCAACTGTTTACCGAAGAAAATATGGGGCCGATGCGGGAACGCTCGCGCCCGGAAGCAATCGAGCGCCTCAAGCAGAATTTAGCTCTGGCAGAAGTAGCCAAGCTGGAATCCTTATCTGTTGAACCAGCAGAAGTAAAAGCAGAAGTAGCAAAAATCAGAAAGCAGTTTCCCAAAGGAGATTTTGACCCCCAAAGGTTGCAGGAATTTGTAGCAGAAGACTTGCTCAAACAAAAAACCCTGAAATGGTTGGAAGAAAAAGGAACAATCGAACTCGTACCTGAAGGCTCACTGACTCCTGCAGCAGCAGAAGAATCAGAAGAATCGGACGCTGAAGATTCAGCAGAAGCAGCCACGAGCGTTGAAGTGGAAGTCGTAGGCGAAGAATAGGGCGCAGAATCAAAGTAGTAGGGACACCGCACGCCAGCCCTTCTTCGTGTCAACAAACACGTTAAACCCGCAGTCGGGCAGGGGTTTAAACCCCTGCCTCAAAGCGCAAGTCCTCGCTATGAGGACTGAATAATTCATTAGTCCTCATAGTGAGGACTTTAGCTATAAGCCCCGTGGAATTGATTCCCTGGCGGACTAGCGGGCCCACTGGTGGACTTGGCAGGCTGAAAGCTTAAGTGGACACTAATTGGCTCTTGGAGTGTGCCTAGGGCGGGGATCGGGGGTATCTGAAGTGCGATCGAATTTTACGTTTAATGTCGAGCTACTGTTGAATTTGGGTTAAATAGTCACAAGATTTTTGCTCGACTATGCCCTGTTTGGCCAATGCCCAATTCCCCATTCCCCCGATATCTGTTCAGAAGAGGCATAATAGTTAAAAGCTGGCGGCTTAATTTAAAGCTTTCATCAGCAGCAGCAAATTGTCTAGAATCCTTGACTGGTGTCTTATGGTTGTATCTCAATCTTCCAATTACCTAATTACAAGCTATAACGATTTTGATGTCAGTTCCAGCCCCAGCAATGTAGTGCCGATGGTGCTAGAACAGTCGGGGATGGGCGAGCGGGCTTTTGACATTTACTCGCGCTTGCTGCGGGAGCGAATTGTGTTTTTAGGAACTCCCGTAACCGACGAAGTTGCTGACTCAATAGTGGCTCAGCTATTGTATCTAGATGCCGAAGACCCAGAAAAAGATGTCCAAATGTACATTAATTCCCCCGGTGGCTCGGTGACGGCCGGCATGGCAATTTATGACACAATGCAGCAAATCCGCCCGGATGTGGTGACGATTTGTTACGGTTTGGCAGCGAGTATGGGCGCATTTCTGCTGACAGCAGGAGCTCACGGTAAGCGGATGTCTCTTCCGAGTTCCCGGATTATGATTCACCAGCCGCTTGGAGGTGCTCAAGGTCAAGCAGTTGATATTGAGATTCAAGCCAAAGAAATCCTTTATCATAAGCGTAAGCTGAATCAACTGCTAGCGCACCACACGGGTCAACCGATCGACAAATTAGAGGCGGATACAGAGCGCGACTTTTTTATGTCAGCCGAGGAAGCCAAAAATTACGGTTTGGTCGATCGAGTTATCGCTAAGGAAAACCTTCCGACGGCGGGAGAGAATGTCACTGCACTGAATTAAGAGGCTGTTATGTCTAAGTACGACTCCCATCTAAAATGTTCGTTTTGTGGCAAGTCTCAAGAGCAAGTACGCAAGTTGATCGCAGGGCCCGGGGTGTATATCTGCGACGAATGCGTTGACTTGTGCAATGAAATTTTAGATGAGGAGTTGTTTGATTCGAGTGCAGTACCCGCAGCAGCGGTGCCCCCGAAGCAGGAAACGACGCAAAAGCGCCGCGGTACTTCGGGCAAAAGTATGTCGCTGAGCCAAATTCCCAAGCCGAGGGAAATTAAAAATTATCTCGACGAAAATGCGATCGGGCAAGATGAGGCGAAAAAGGTGCTCTCGGTGGCAGTTTACAACCACTACAAGCGCCTGAGCTTTATCCATGCCAAAAATAGTGGCAAGCACCCGCCGGAAGAAGTAGAACTGCAAAAATCGAATATTTTGTTAATCGGGCCGACTGGTTGCGGCAAAACTCTGCTGGCTCAGACTTTGGCGGATATGCTAGACGTACCGTTTGCGGTGGCTGACGCGACGACGCTGACGGAAGCGGGCTATGTCGGGGAAGATGTGGAAAATATTTTGCTGCGGCTGCTGCAAGTGGCAGATATGGACGTGGAAGAGGCGCAGCGCGGAATTATTTATATTGATGAAATTGACAAAATAGCCCGCAAGAGCGAAAATCCTTCGATTACGCGGGATGTGTCTGGGGAAGGCGTGCAGCAGGCGCTGCTGAAAATGCTGGAGGGGACGATCGCCAATGTACCTCCCCAAGGCGGGCGCAAGCATCCCTACCAAGACTGCATCCAAATTGATACCAGCAATATCATGTTTATCTGCGGTGGTGCTTTTGTCGGTCTGGAGAAAGTGATAGAGCAGAGAACGGGCAAAAAGTCAATGGGCTTTATTCAGCCCGGAGAAGCTCAGCCGAAGGAAAAGCGGGCTGCTGATGTACTCAAGCAACTGGAACCGGATGATTTGGTGAAGTTTGGGATGATTCCTGAGTTTATCGGGCGGGTGCCGGTGGCGGCGGTGTTAGAACCGCTGGATGAGGAAACGCTGATGGCGATTTTGACGGAACCCCGAAATGCTTTGGTTAAGCAGTATCAAAAGCTGCTGAAGATGGATAATGTGCAGTTGGACTTTAAGCCAGAGGCGATTCGGGCGATCGCCCAGGAAGCATACCGCCGCAAAACTGGAGCACGGGCGCTGCGGGGAATTGTCGAAGAATTGATGTTGGATGTGATGTACGAGTTGCCGTCGCGCAAGGATGTTGCCCGGTGTACGATTACTAAGGAAATGGTCGAGAAGCGATCGACTGCTGAGTTATTGGTACTTCCGTCTTCGCTACCAAAACCGGAATCGGCTTAAAAGTTTTCACATTGTCAATAAGTCTTTTAGGGCGGGATCTCCTGCCCAACCCATACTCCCCACAAGAAAATTCACTCTTTGTGGAACAGGCCGGAAAGCCTGTTCTTGAGCATGGTACAACATATCATATCGTTTCCGGTTGCATCGAAATTATTAGTAGCCGAAATTAGGAGACGGCAGTGCCGTCTCCCTACCCAAAATAACATTGTAGGGAGATGGCACTGCCGTCTCCTCTATCATTTCCAAGAGTGCAACCGAAATTGATATCATATCAAGCCAATGCCCAATGCCCAATTCTCATTTACCAATCAATAAAATCATCCTCACCTAACTCAGAAGATAACTCGGAAAAATCAGGTTCAGATTCCAATCTAAAAGTTTCCGACTCCCAAATCTCCAAGTCATCCGACAAATCGACTACTTGCCCGTCAAACATATCAGCCCATTGCCTAGCCCTATTCGCGACATCTCGCGCGTCATCACGCACCGCTATAGCCTGAGCGTTAAAGTCAGTTTGAGAGTCTGTAGAACCGTTTGTGGGCGATCGCGATTCGGAAATTGCCGGCACATTAACAGCGGTATTTTCAGTCGCAGGCGGGTGTTTTTGTTCTTCTCTACCCTTCCCCAAAAAATCATCTGTAATCTCAGAAGCCGCCGACTTCTGCACCTGTTGGCCCGCATCATCCGCAGGATGAGAATTGCTGGCATTTTCGCCACCACGTCCGTTAGAAGTAGGCAAATCCTTGGCGCGGAAACTATTAGTTTCAGCGGGATTTGTTAATCCAACTTTTACGGTTACTCGACGGTTAAAAATTTGCAAAAAAGCTTCTGCAATATTAGCTACTTTGTCTTTAACCATATTGAGCAACGGCTGCGAACTAATCTTAACATAAGCAGTATCATTGCTAAAAATTACTAGCTGTCCGTGTTGGCGAAGCAGCGATTGAGTTCCATGCGGCCGCACGCGGTCAAGTACCTGTTCCCACACTCGATTTAAATCGATTTCATCGCCTGAATTAGCCGGGGAATAATTTGTTTGATTCGTTTCCGCAGTTGGTGCAGGTGCAGGAATCGCTGCAGGAGGTGTGTTTTCTATTCGATTAGCCACAGGCGGCGAAGTCGGCGGAGGATTTTGCGAATTGGGAACAGAAGATTGTTCAATATTAGATGTTTGACTTCCTCCCGATTGTAGGGGCGGTGCCCCCGTGCCCGCCCTTGGTTGGGGGGGGTAATTTTGTGGTGGTTGAGCAACATTTTTCGCTGGTTCGGCTGTTGGTTGCTGCTGAGTTCTAATTGCTGATGGCAATAATCCCAACAGCGTTACTTCCAGCCACAAACGCGGCTGAGTGGTGTTTTTAATTTGCACTTCGTGGGTTTGCAAATGTTTCTGACCGGCCAAAATCAACTCGGCATCCCAATTGCGGGCAAAATCCCCCAGTTTTTCCCAAGTGGCCGATGTTAAAGCTACTAAATCTGACCGTTTCGGGGCAGCTTTGGCTATTAGCAAATCTCGGTAAAAGCTCGCGAGACTTTGCAGCACGATTAGCGGTTCTCGGCCGCGATCCATGAGGTGGCGAGTCATGTCTATTAATGCTGTAGCGTTATCTGTATCAATAGCTTGCAGCAAATCCATTAAATCATTTTCGGGAACCGCACCGACTAAATCCCAAACTTTTTCGACTGTTACTTGACCGGGAAATAAGCTCAGTTGGTCGAGCAAACTTTCGGCATCTCGCAGACCTCCTTGGGCGATTTGAGCAACCATTTGTACTGCATCACTGGCAATATTGATGTTTTCTAATTGGGCAATTTTGTGCAAGTGAGCAATCATTGCTTCGAGGGGTATGCGGCGAAAATCAAATTTTTGGCAACGAGAAATAATAGTTGGTAATACTCTTTGTGGGTCGGTTGTGGCGAGGACGAATACAACGCGATCTGGCGGTTCTTCTAATGTTTTCAATAAGGCATTAAATGCCTGGGTACTGAGCATATGAACTTCGTCGATTACATATACTTTATAGCGGCACTGTACGGGCGAAAATTGAGCTCGTTCAATCAAATCCCGAATGTTATCTACTCCGGTGTTGCTGGCGGCGTCAATTTCGATGACATCTAGTGTCGAACCTCGGGCAATTTCTTGGCAAACGTTGCATTTGCCACAGGGTGTGGGGGTGGGGGCTACCGTAGAAATACAGTTGAGGGATTTGGCGAAAATTCGGGCACTGGAGGTTTTACCGGTGCCTCTGGGGCCGGTGAATAGATATGCTGGTGCTATGCGCTCTTGTAGGATGGCGCTGGTGAGGGTTTGGGCGATCGCCTCTTGACCGACTAATTCGGCAAATGTCTGAGGGCGATATTTGTGGTGCAGGGGTTCGTAGGTCACGATCGAATATTGGTGGTATTAGCTGTAATCTTAGCTAAGGAGACGTTGTTCGATCGCAAAGAGAGCTCGACTCTCACAGCAAGCCGCCCGGTGGGCTTGCACGGGGGGAGTGAGCCAACAGTAGGAATTAGCACTCTTCAATGTCCGCCCCTCGATCGTCCGGGCGATCGACTGTTCTGCTTGATGTTTTCCGCAGCTCGCTTCCAGAGTTAGTATTAATTTATGTGTATTTCTTTTTATTTTTCTAGAAAAGGAGACCCCCGAACCAACATTTTTTTTAGCTGTATTGGTATAATATCTTACAGACAATTCACCATTTCTATTGGCCAGTACCAGCGCACGATTTTCCGATATTTCGGAAACCTGCTTGCAGTTAAAGATAAAGTATTAATTAGAGGGTGCGTGTTCCAGTTGCAGAAATCCAGTTGTACCAAGATGATGGTGGAATGATGTCAATGTTGGTTGATCCAGTTGCACTACCAGCTCTACTCTGGAGTCCTGTATAAATATAGCGTCAAATTTTACCCTTTAAAAGCCCATGTCAACCCAAATAATCCTTGTAGAACCAAGGTTGGCAGTAGCCTCTCCCAAACCTAAACAGGCTAAACCCGGAGATCCGTCCTCAGACCAACTCTTCATGGGAGCGTCGGGATTACTGTTGTTATTGCTTATCGGTTTAGCTGTGTTTACCAAGCTAAAACTCGACGATTTGAGCAAAAAGCTCAAGTTTGAGGAGTTTAGAAATCGAGAACTCCAGAAAAAATACAAAATGGCTCTGGAAACCATGTCAAAGATGGAAAAGAATCCCGACCTTATCCACTCGCGAGACTTTAATTTAGACTACCTGAGAATGCGAATGGCGGAAGAAGTCTTTCACTTTGCCATTGTGAATCAGATTAAGGTAAAAGTCAAAGAGAAAATTAGTATTGCCCTGCGTCCGACTCAGGCTGCAGTGGGAGATAAAAACGGGAATGCCGGCAGTGGCAGGCAAGTGGATTCGATGTTTGATATCGAATACGAAACTGGCGATCCGGCGGTAAAAATAGAAAAACGAGTGCTGTTTCGGATTCAAATTAAGCTGATGAAACTGCCGACTCAGGCTACATCAGCGACAATTAATCAAATTATTGACTGTTTGGAAACTTATCTGAGTCCTTCAGACGACCACGACAGTTGGCAGCCGACAATTCAAGGTCGCATCGTTCATATTGAGTGGGATCAAAAAGCCAAGCCGACGCCGATGTTGGTGCTGGAACAGTCGAATGAAGGGGTGAATGTTACCTTTAGGACTACGAGAACGCCTGCGGGCCGACCTGCAAATGACCTTGAGAGCCAGTTGACAGGAGCGAAAGGCCAAAAAAACGGCAAAAGTAGTTCTAAAACTCCAGCCAAAGGTGCAACAAAAAGTCCTGCCAAGGTAGGAGGAAAGCGTCCCGGTTCTCGGAAATAAGTTGAGGTGGATTAATATTATTTTCCCGAAAGAACGCCTGTGGCAGCCGCTGTTGATGTATCTTGTGCGAGGTAGCCGTCTTCCATGTGAATAATGCGATCGGCTATGTCTAAAATGCGGTTGTCATGGGTGACAAGCAAAATAGTGCTGTGCTGTTCTTTGGCTAAACCTCGCATGATTTCTACCACATCTCGACCTGATTTACTGTCTAGTGCTGCTGTGGGTTCGTCTGCTAATACTAATTTCGGCTGGCTGACTAATGCGCGGGCGATCGCAACTCTTTGTTTTTGGCCGCCCGAAAGACTGCTTGGGTAATAATCTATTCTGTCTCCCAACCCCACAGCTTCCAGAATCCCTTCTATTTTATCATTAGTTTCTTTGTTAGAAAGATGGTTGTGTAGGTCGAGGGACATTTGCACATTTTGCCTAGCACTCAAGCATTTCAGCAAATTATGAGCTTGGAAAATATAACCGATGTCGCGACGGACTTGTACTAATTTATTTTTCGGCGTTCCCCGCAATTCTTGGTCGAGAATTTTCAGACTACCTTCTTGGATAGATCGCAAAGCTCCAATCAAGGTTAACAATGTTGTTTTACCAGACCCCGAAGGCCCCGTCATTAGCACGATTTCGCCCGGATAAATTTCTAGGTTGATGTCAAATAATGTCTGTTTGCGAAGTTGACCTTCGCCGAAAGAATGGTTTAGATTTTTAATTGAGACAACTGGTAGAGTGTTCATGGTTATTAGTTATTAGTTATTAGTTATTAGTTATTAGTTATGAGTTATGAGTGTTTTTTTATTTCATAATTCCTCATTCTTTAATCCGTGTATCCGTGTCAGAATCCGTGTCGTGCCTTCCTTCCTTAAAAAATATCCGCCGGATCTGCCGCCTGCAACTTCCTAACCGCGATCGCCCCCGATACAAAACACATGACTGTTGTCATGACAAACACAGTTACAACTTTCCCCAAAGTCATGTACATCGGCAAACTCGTAGCAGTTCTCGCTAAATTGTACAGCACCACAGAAATCCCAAGTCCGGGCAAATAGCCCAGGATTGCCAAAATTAAAGCCTCTTGAAAAACCACACTCAAAAAGTAACTGTCTTTATATCCCATCGCCTTCAAAGTAGCGTATTCTGGCAAATGGTCAGTAACATCAGTATAGAGAATTTGATAGACAATCACGATGCCGACAATAAATCCCATAGCCGCGCCGAGAGTGAAAATAAATCCGATCGCCGTGCTTTCCTCCCAATATTTTCTCTCAAAAGCTACAAACTCTTCTTTAGAAGCAATAGTCACGTCTTGTGGTAAAGTTGCCCTCATTTTTTCAATAACCGCCTTGACATCAGTTCCCGGCTGCAAGTGAACAATTCCGACATCAATTAAGCCTCTAGTTCTTCTACTGTTAAAAATCCGCAGAAAGTTCAAATCGCTGGTAATAATATTGCCATCAGCACCGAAAGATGCTCCTAGAGTAAATAACCCCTCTACAGTAACGCGGCGGTTGTCTATTTCAGTTTCCACAGGCTTTCCCTGGTTGAAATAGTCTGCTACTGGCCCAAACTCCGGGCGGGAAGCTCGATCGAATAAAACGACATCTGAAATTTTGATTTTGTCCAAATTATCCCTAACTTCCGGCAGCTCAAAGATGGGACGATTGGGGTCAAAACCGATTATCATCAGTTGGCGGGTATTGTTTTTGTCTGGTGCGGGATTTTTCCACAAACCAAAGCCTAGATATACCGGGCTGATTCCGGTAACGCCATTAAAACTTAAAGCTTGATACAAACGCCGTTGGGGAAAGCTTTTCATGGCTATTAAAGCCGTTGACTGGGTGCTGGTGATAAAAATATCCCCTTTTAATTGCGAGTGAAAGCTGATGGAACTTTCAAACAGCGCATCTCTAAATCCAAACTGGATAAACATCAGCAAGTCGGCAAATCCAATGCCGGCTAGCGCGATTACTAAGCGCATTTTTTCGCGAGTTAACTGTGCCCAAGCTAGCGGTATTTTTGCCATAAGAGTCAATCAATTTTAGATTTTAGATTTTAGATTTTAGATTGGGGATTTTGGATTGAATAATTTTAGGATTTAAGCACGGGTGTTGAGAAACCGGGTTTTTTGCCATTATATTTGATTCAACCCCTTAATCTCAGTAAAAAACCCGGTTTCTTGAGTCCCCCTGCGTAAGTTTTGTCAAGGTAAAATTTAGATATCTATTTTGACTTCAACCTGTAAGTTTGTTAGGGTTGCAACTTTTTTGCTCGATTCCGGATCGAGGCGAATTCTAACTTCGATAACTCTTGCGTCGGTGTCGGCGGCGGGGTCCGTATTGAGGACATCTTTTTTACCGATTTGTTTGCCGATGCGAGCGACTGTCCCTTCTAGAGTGCCTGCAAAAACGGGGCTGGTGACTGCTGCGCGCTGGCCGTTTCGCACTTTGGCGATGTCGGTTTCATAAACTTCTGCTACGGCGTACATTTGATCGGTGCCGCCTAGTTCTACGATGCCGTCTTGAGTGTTGACACGTTCTCCTTGTCGGCTGTGAACTTTGAGAATGTAGCCGGATACGGGTGCTTTGATGTAACTTAAGTTTAAGTCTACTTGAGCTTTTTGTTTGGCGGCGATCGCACTTTCTACGGCGGCTTCGGCTGCTTGCACGTCTTCGGGACGGACTTCGGCAATTTGGTCGAGATTTGCTTTGGCTTGATTTATTTCTTCTTGGCCAGTTTCTGCTTTTTGTTTGAGTATTGCTTCGGCTTGATTGATTTGTTCTCGTCCTGTTTCTATCTTTTGATTTAAGGTGGCTCTGGCTTGGTTAATTTCCTGCCTACCTGTTTCTAACTTGCGTTTGAGATTGGCTCGCGATTGATTGATTTCCTGCTGGCCTGTTTCTACTGTTTGTTTGATTGTTGCTTTCGTTTCGACTATTTGCTCTTGCAGTGTTTGCACGGTTTTTTCTAATATAGCTTGCGCTTCTTTGACTCTCTGGCGAGCCGTCTCTACTGCTAAGCGTTTGGTGTCGTAGGCGGAAGCAGAAATTGCGCCTGTTTCGGAGAGTTCTTTATTGCGTTTTTCCTCGGCTTCGGCGTTGGTTAATTCGGCTTTTAGCCGATCGACTGTAGCGTTTTGAGAGGCAATTTCGCCCCGCAATTGAGCTTCTAACCTAGCCAATTTGGCTTGCTGCACCTCTGTTTCTCTTTGGAGTTGTGCCTCAAATTTAGCAAGATTAGCTTGTTCCGCTTCGGTTTCTCTTTGCAGCGCGGCCTCGAATTTGGCGACGTTAGCTTGTTCGGCTTCGGTTTCTCTTCGCAGTTGAGCTTCTAAGCGGGCGACATTGGCGGCTTCGGCTTCGGTTTCTCTTTGCACTTGTGCTTCAAACTTGGCAACTTCTGCTTTCCCGGCGCCGACAACGCCTGTTTTTGCGCCTGCTTGAATTTTCGCTAATTCTGCTTGTTTGACTTTGACTTCTTTGTCGGCTTGTTGGAGGATTGCTTGGAGCCGATCGCGCGTATCGAGAACTGCTATGATTTGTCCTTGACTGACTCGATCGCCCTCTTCCACCTGCAACTGTTCAATTCTTGCTCCCTCCGACGCCGAAGGGGCCGACAATTTGATAACTTCCCCCTGGGGAGTCAACCTACCCAAAGCGGTAACGCTGTTGCGGGTGGCGACGGAAGTTGCAGCCGCCGTTGCAGCCGCCGCCTTTAACTCTTCGGCTTTTCTAATTTGAGATACTTGCCAAAAACCGACTCCTGTGGTAATTACAGTGGCGGCGATCGCTAAACCGATGACTCCTCGCCCTGGGGGTTTTAAAAATGATTTATCCTTAACCCGTGATTCCTTTACCATTACTTATAAAGTAGGTGATTTCCTGATTAAGTTTTTTCCACCCACTATGAAGTATTGTAAACCAATTTCAGCTATTTAGGGATATCAAAAAGCACCTCGGTCATGTAATGTTCTGCCCAATCTTGACCGAAAGCTTTTTCGAGTACGCGGCGGGTTTTGTCGTTTTGCTGCTGCTGGGTGCAGTAGTAAATTTGAGCGTCTAGAATTTTCGATCCTTCTGCGGCAGAGACTGGTTCGCAAGCGACTGCCTGTTGGCAGTGAATTTCAACGTAGGATTGAACAATATCCAGAAACCGAGTTTCTTCTTCGAGAGACTCTGGCCGCACAAACAGACAAAATTCTGAGAAAATATCCCCCCATTCGGGAATTTGGCGGGGACAAGAAAATTGGTCTATCTGCAAACTTTCCAGTTGGGTTCGGTAGGTTTCCGACAAAGTTCGATCGGGATTGAGGGGAGAAAGGTCTGCGATCGCGGCGCTAACTTGGCCTTTGCCTGCTACTATATCCGTACCGAACATCGGCAAAGCATAATTCGGTCTGGGAAACATCACGCAGTGCAGTATGTCAAGTACCGGCCCGACTTTAGCGAGTTCGAGGTGTATTTTGCGGAACTGGGGCGTTTGATAGCAGCGGTTTTCAATGATCAGTTTTTCTCCTTCCAAGCGCCCTTCTACGTATCCCAACTCAGCGGGCAGGTGGTAGGGTTCGAGGTCGAGATAGCGGTGCCATACTGCTTCCATCCGGTCTGCTAAATCGCGGATGAGATGGTGCTGTTGTTCGCGCAGAGAAGGCTGGGATATTTCTAACATTCCTATTTATCGGGGGATAGCTTAATAAAACTTGATTCTACTCTTGCAGGATGCAGGAAAAAACGTAGATACTTTAACAATATCAGTAGATTGACTTACGATCGAGCAAGTTTTACAGGAGATGAGTGTATGTTTGGTCTGGGATTGCCCGAAATGGCATTATTGCGGTAGTCGCTATTCTAATTTTCGGCCCCAAGAAGATTCCTGAGTTAGGAAATGCTTTGGGTAAAACGCTGCGGAGTTTTAAGGAAGGGGTTGGTCAATCTGAGGATGAAGCTGTTGAGAAGGATAAAGAGGAAGAGGGTCAGCCGAAAGTGTAAATTAGGTTTGTAGTGAGGATTTTAGTCCTCATTTTTAAGGGTTCAAGCGCTCACTACGAACCTATTCGGGAAATTTGCCTTCTCTAACTTCAAGGGAATAATCTTTCACAGCTTGGGTAATTGTTTCTCGCAAATTCGCGTAAGCTTTCGCAAAAGGCGGCTGTTTTTCAGAAAGTCCCAGCAAATCGGAAGTAACTAAAACTTGACCGTCGCAGTGCGGCCCTGCGCCGATACCAATGGTGGGAATAGTTAATTTTTGGGTAATTTGAGCGGCTAAGTCTGCGGGAATGTGTTCTAAGACGATCGCAAAGGCACCGGCTTCTTGAAGCGCGATCGACTCTGCTATGATGCGATCGGCAGCTTCAACAGTTTTTCCTTGTTTTTTGTAGCCGAGTTGGTGTACCGACTGCGGAGTTAAACCGACGTGTCCCATCACTGGAATTCCGGCGGATGTTAGCTGCGAAACTGTGGCGGCCATTGCTGGATATCCACCTTCTAATTTTACAGCTTGAGCGCCGGTTTCTTTCAAAACTCTCCCCGCCGATTGCATGGCTTGCTGGGGACTTTCTTGATAGGTTAAAAACGGCAAATCGACAACAATTAATGCTTGTTTAACACCGCGACGCACTGCTTTAGCGTGGTGCAGCATTTCATCGAGAGTGAGGGGCAGTGTTGTCTCGTAGCCCAATATGGGCATTGCCAGAGAATCGCCGACTAGGATGATATCTACGCCTGCTCGATCGATGAGTTGGGCGATCGCATAATCATAAGCTGTCAGGGCAACAATTGACCGCCCTTGTTGTTTCCACTGAATTAATTGATGAGTAGTGACTGACATTTTAGTGCAAAAATATAATATTATCTGTCTTCTACAAAAACATCCTCAAAGTCTCTATAACCACTCAACACCCTTTCAATTTGGATACCATTTTTAATAACGCGGTAAAAAATTACATATTTATCTACAGGGAAACTGCGTAGAGACGGTGCTAATTCCTCACGACTGCGCCCCATTTCTGGAAAATCTGCTAATAAACGAAATTTTTCCTGAAAAACATTAAGAAAATGGTTGGCTGCATTGGCGCTAAACTGCAACAGATAGTTCGTGAGTTCCCTTAAATCTTGCTTGGCGGGGGCACTCAAAGTGTATCGACTCATTTTTCACCCTCATCGGCTTGCTGAATCTCCTCACGCAGTTCTCTTAACACTTCTTCACCATCAAAAACCTCTCCGCGATCGGAAGCTTCAATTCCAATCATTATTTCCTTGCGGAGTTCCTCTAAACGCACCAAGCGTTCCATTTCTCGTTGTTCTAGCAATCGTAACGCAGCCCATACCACTTCAGAAGCTGATGAGTATCTACCGTTGTTGACTGTTGACTGAACAAACTGCTCTAGTTCGGGAGTTAAGGATATGTTCATTACGTTGAGTCACCTATTTGAGTCAACTACTATTTCCCATAATAACAAAAAACTATCAAATTTTGCGATCGGGATTTTAAACAATGAATCAGAGACAAGTAAGCTCTCATGTAGGTATAGCCAGCATTTAACGTTAATAATTTAGATTTTACACCCGAATATAGCTTTGCATTCCCTCCGCCGGCAAAACAATCAACCGCTGATTTTTAAAGTCCGGTTCTAAACCCAAATCTTCGAGGGGAATTAAGCCGAGTAAAGGTTCTTCTCCTGCGGGAATTTCTACACAATCATACCTGCCTTCCCGTTCAGCTACGGCAAGACTGACATCTTTGAACAGACGAAATGGTCGAGTTCCTATTGCTGTATTTCCTTGGATTTCACCAACTAAAGTTAAACCTAACTGACTGATAATATCTGCTGGTAAACAGAGTCGAGTTGCTTTTTTATCTACTAGGACGTTATCGATGGTGACCGATCGTATTTGCTCTGTGGCGATAAATCCTCTTTCTGCTAGCATCTTGTCTACTTCGTTGGTGACGGTTATTGTTGCGGTAAGTCGGCCCATTTTTTATCCTTTTGTTTTGCTATAGAATGTTGCCGTTGCCTTTCGACTAAACGATCTACAATCGAGGTTGCCTATTTTACATTTTAACAATATTTGTAACTAAAAGCGCTGTTGTTCTTTATTCTTTAAATTGGGTTGAGAAATATGGCAACTTAATAGCAAAAATGTTCTCTAATTATTGAATTACGAAGCTTCTGCCATTCTTGTTTAGAAACATCTGCACGAGTTTTGTCACCCGATGGATCGCGGATATCCCAAATTGTATCTGCAATCCGATCTAGCGATCGCCCATGATAACGATAATCGAAGTCCCAGAAAGCATCACCGACGCAATCTCCTTGTGTAGTAATCATTTCTCGATCGACTGTACTACGAATAGCATTCCATTCGCGGATGTAGGCCGAAGAATCGTCAGAACGCAATTTGCGACCTCCTAATTGAGGATTCACTCTATAAAAAAACCAATCCGTAAACCTATCCACAGCTTGAGTGCGTGATTCATAATCGCGCGCTGTAGCAATGTCTAGA
>Ga0209278_1000747_pt1 | contig 22652 bp, 18 predicted proteins | sample JI81BgreenDNA_FD_187504 | JGI IMG/M metagenome (GOLD analysis project Ga0209278, IMG submission 187504) | Wastewater effluent complex algal communities from Wisconsin, to seasonally profile nutrient transformation and Carbon sequestration -... | ecosystem: Engineered > WWTP > Effluent > Algae... | reverse complement strand
AACAGCGGCGGCGACAAGGCCAAGTTCGGCCTCTCGCCGCGCCAGGTGCTGGATGCGGTCGACAAGCTGCAGGCGGCGGGCCTCGGCGAGAGCGTCGCGATGCTGCATTTCCACATGGGCTCGCAGATCAGCAACGTGCGCGACATCGCCAGCGGCATGCGCGAGGCGGTGAACTACTTCGTCGAACTGTCGAAGCGCGGCTGCCCGATCCGCCTGATGGATTCCGGCGGTGGCCTCGGCGTCGACTACGAAGGCACGCGCTCGCGGTCTTTCTGCTCGATCAACTACGGCCTCGACCAGTACGCCTACACGCTGTTGCAGCCGCTGGCCGAAGCCTGCGCCGAGCACGGCCTGCCGCAGCCGCGGCTGATCACCGAAGCCGGTCGCGCGATGACCGCGCACCACGCGGTGATGGTGGTGAATGTGTCGGAAGTCGAGCGCGCACCGGAAGGCCGCGTTGGCCCGACGCAGGCCGGCGAGCCGTCCGTCATCCGCCACCTGCGCGAAGTGCAGGCCGAGCTCGACGTGCGCCCGCCGGTTGAACTCTTCCACGAAGCCCAGCATCACCTTGCGGAAGGCCAGACCCTGTTCGCGCTCGGGCAGTTGGGCGTGGAGCAGCGCGCCCAGCTCGACGACCTCTTCTACGCCATCGCCCACGCGGTGCGGCAGCGCTTGTCGGCCGAGGAGAAGAGCCACCGCCCGGTGCTCGACGAGCTCAACGAGCGGCTGGTCGACAAGTACTTCGTCAACTTCTCGGTGTTCGAGTCGATCCCGGACGTCTGGGCCATCGAGCAGGTCTTCCCGATCGTGCCGGTGGAGCGGCTCGACGAGGAGCCCACGCGCCGTGGCGTGATCGCCGACCTCACCTGCGATTCCGACGGCCGCATCGACACCTACGTGGAGAGCGAGGCCCTCGATGCGTCGCTGCCCCTCCATGCACTCAAGCCCGGCGAGTCCTACCTGCTGGCCATCGCGATGGTGGGCGCGTACCAGGAGACGCTCGGCGACATCCACAACCTGTTCGGCGATACCGACACGGTGGCCGTGCACCTCGACGGCACGGGCAGCTACCGCCTCGACACCCAGCGCCGTGGCGACACCACCGACGTGATGCTCGACTACGTGGGCTATCGCCTTGATGCGCTGCGCGCGCGCTATCGGGCCAACATCGAAGCGGCGAACCTGCCGGAAGCGACGGCGGTCGAATTCCTCACCGCACTCGAAACCGGCCTCACCGGCTACACCTACCTTTCGGAAGAGCCGCTCGAATGAAGACCGCATTCATTGGACTGGGCGCGATGGGCCACTCGATGGCCGGCCACCTCGCGGATCGCGGCCTGCTGGCCGTGGCCGGCAATCGCACCGCGGCCAAGGCCGCCGATTTCGCGACCGCGCGGAGCCGCGTGGTGGCGGCTTCAGGATTCGCTGACTACGCTGGCTGCGACGTCGTTGCGCTCTGCGTCTCGGCCGATGCCGACGTGCTGGAGAACGTGGACGGCCTCGCGGCGCATCTCGCCGCCGGCGCCATCGTCATCGACCACAGCACCGTCGCCGTCGAGACGGCCCGCGAGGCGGCAAAGCGTCTTGCCGTGCGCGGCATCGGTTTCCTCGACGCGCCAGTCTCGGGCGGTGTCGAGGGCGCGAGGAACGGCAAGCTCTCGATCATGGTCGGCGGCGAGGAATCGACGCTCGAGCGCGCCCGCCCGGTGCTGGAGGCCTACGGTGCGCGCATCGCGCTGATGGGGCCGACGGGCGCCGGCCAGGCCACCAAGGCGGTGAACCAGATCCTCGTCGCGGGCATCAACGAGGCGGTCTGCGAGGGCCTGGCCTTCGCCGAGAAGCTGGGCCTCGATCCCGAGCGCCTGCTCCCGACCCTGATGGCGGGTGCCGCCAGCAACTGGTTTCTCGACAAGCGCGGTGCGACGATGCTCCGCGACGAGTTCAAGCCCGGCTTCAAGTGCGCGCACATGGCCAAGGATCTTCGAATCGTGCAGGGCATGGCTGACGCGGCCGGCATCCGGCATCCCGTCATCGACCGTGCGCTGGCCGACTACAGCGAGCTCGAGCGCCGCGGCGACGGCGAGCTCGACACCTCGGCGCTGATCCAGCTGAAGCGCTGAGGCCCGCATGGCGCCGCTTCGCCCCCGCCGATCGCCCCCGATGCGATGGGCGGTGGTCGCGGCGCTGGCGATGGGCTTCGTGCTGGGGTGGCCGGCGACAGCGGCCCCGGCCGACGAACGCGAGCACACCGAAGCCGCCCTGCAAGGTCTCGACGGGCAGGCCCGTATCGCGCCCCTCGTGGAGGTCGTGGTGGCCTCCCGGCAGGAAGCGCCGGAGCGCGCGCTGGCGGCGGGCGAGGAGGCGCTGGCATTGCTCTCCCGATGGCCCGATCCCGCTGCCGAAGTGCGGGTGCTCAACGAGATGGGTTGGGCGCACATGGTGCTCGGCCGGTACGACGAGGCAAGCGCCATGGCCGGTCGCGGGCGGGAACTCGCCGAGCGCGAGGGCGACTCGCCGGGCCTCGCGAGGGCGCTGAACAATCTGGGCGTGATCGCGCGGAGCCGCGGCGAGCCGGGCGAAGCGATCGTGTTGTTCGAGCAGGCGCTGGCCCTCGAACGGTCGCTGGGCCGCCCTCGTGAGATCGCCAGCGTGCTGAACAACCTCGGCGTTGCGCATGGGTTCGATCTCGCCGACTACGACACCGCCCTGCGCTACACGCACGAGGCCCTGCGCTTGCGGGAGTCGCTGGGCGAGCGACAGGACATCGCGCTGTCAGAGAACAACCTCGGCGTGCTCTATGCCCGGCTTGGCGACGGTGAGCGCGCCCTGCGCCATTACCAGCGCGCGCTCGACGTGCGCCGTGAACTGGGCGTCCCGACCCGCGTCGCCGGCACGCTGCACAATCTCGGGGACCTTGCCCTCGATGCCGATGATGCGAAGACGGCGCGGGCCCGCCACGAGGAGGCCCTGGCCCTGCGTCGCGAGGCCGGCGACCGGCCGGGCGCCCTCGTCTCGCTGATCGCCCTCGCGCAGGTCGAGTTGCGCGACGACCGCTTGGCACAGGCCGCGGAGCGCCTTCGCGAGGCCGAGGCCATCGCCGAGGCGCTGGAGCAGCCCCGCGAGCGGATGCTGGTCGCGCTGGCCCAAGGGCGACTCGCGCTTCGGCAGGGCGACCTTGCCACCGCCGAAAGGCGCACACGCGGTGCGCTGGCCCAGGCCGAGAACGCGGAGGCGCTTGAAGTGCAGCGCCAAGCCACGTTGCTGTTGTCCGAAGTCCTCGAGGCCGGAGGGCGGCATCGCGACGCGCTGGACGCGTTCCGAACCCACAAGGCCTTGAGCGACCGCATCTTCGACGAAGAGCGCACCCGCCGGCTCGACGCCCTCGACCGCCGTTACGGCGCGGAGCGCCGCGAGCTCGAACTCGAAACCCTGCGACGCGAGCGGGCCGAGCAGGGCTTGCAGCTCAGCGGCGAGCGGACCCAGCGGCAGCTGCTGGCCGCCGCCCTTGTCGCCCTCGCCTTGGTGTTCGGGGCCTTCCTCTTCCGTCGCCACGAATTGCAGACGATCAACCGCCGCCTTGCCGACCTCACCCGGACCGACCAGTTGACCGGTCTGGGCAATCGGCGGCTTCTGGACGACACCCTGCAGACGGACCTGCCGCTCAGCTTGCGTCGCCGTGCCGGTGGCGAGCGCGCCGAGAACAGCGACCTGGTGGCGATGATCATCGACATCGACCACTTCAAGGCGGTCAACGACCAGCGCGGCCACGCCGTCGGCGATCGCGTGCTGGCGCGTTTCGCCGAGGTGCTGAAGGCGACGTGCCGCGGCTCGGACCTGCTGGTGCGCTGGGGCGGCGAGGAGTTCCTCGTGGTCCAACGCTTCGTCGACCGGGCCCAGGCCCCGGTGTTGGCGGAACGGCTCGCAGCGGCGGTGCGTGCGGAGGCCTTCGCGCTGGAGGGCGAGCCGCCGCTTCCACTGACCTGCTCGATCGGATTCGCGGCCTTCCCCATCGAGCCGGACGCTGGCGTGGCGGGTTGGCAGGCCACCCTCGCGTTGGCCGACGAGGCGCTCTACCTCGCCAAATCCCGGCGCGACGCTTGGGTGGGCGTGCTGCACCGGCGTGCCGCGGCCGATGCTTCCGCGGACGCGCGGGCGGCGCTGCGTGCCGGCGCCTTCGACCTCGTGCGTTCGTTCGACGCCGACGACGCGTCGGCGGCCGGGCCTCCGGTCAGCGCGCCGGCGTCGCCGTGACGCCGGCTTCCGCCAGCGCCTTCTGCGCGGCGTCGCGCGCGGCCACGTCGGCATAGGGCCCAAGGCGCACGCGATGCAGGGTGCGGCCGTTGGCCTGCACCGTCTCGATGCGCGCCATCTGGCCAACCAGCGCCAGTCGGGCCCGGAGCGCTTCCGCGTCGCCGGCATTGCCGAAGGCACCGGCCTGCAGCTGCAGGCCACTGGGCGCCGCGGGGGCGGCAGGCGTCGTCGCGGTGCCGGCGTCCGCCGCGGCGCTGGTCGTCGAAGCCGGCGCCGTGCTGCCCGGCGCGGCCGCTTCGGCGGTCTCGCCCGGAAGCTCCACTGCCTTCTCCGGCAGCACCGTGTAGAAGTCGAAGGTCGGCTTCGGCGCCTCGGCCGGCTGTTCCGGCTCCTGCGCCACCGGCTCGGCGTCGCGGCGCGGCGCCGGGGCTTCGGCCTGGGGGTTCGGCTGCGGCAGGATCGCGTCGAGCTTCTGCCGATCGCCGAACATCAGGTAGCCCGCGGCCAGGCCGAGGCCCAGCACCAGGCCGGCCACGAGGATCAATCCGGCCTTGAAGCCGCCGCCGCGTTTCGCCTGCGACTTTCCGCCACGCTTCGCTGCCATCACATGCTCTCCGGGGCCGACACGCCGAGCAGGCCGAGGCCGTTCGCCAGCACCTGCCGCGTGGCCGCGGCGAGGCCGAGGCGTGCGTGGCGCAGCTCTTCATCGGCGATCAGGATCGGCTGGGCGTTGTAGAAGGCGTGGAAGCTGGCGGCGAGCTCGCGCAGGTAGTTCGCGACGATCTGCGGGCCGCGGTGCTGCGCGGCGGCCTGCACCACCTCGGGGAAGCGCATCAGCTCGGTGATGAGCGCGTTCTCCTGCGGTTCGACCAGCTTGCTTCGCGCGGCTTCGGCCGCGGTGCGGTTCCACGAATAGCCCTTCTCCACCGCTTGGCGGAAGATCGAGGCGATGCGCGCGTGGGCGTACTGGATGTAATAGACCGGGTTCTCGTTCGACTGGCTCTTGGCGAGGTCGAGGTCGAAGTCGAGGTGCTGGTCGTTGCCGCGCATCACGTAGAAGAAGCGCGCGGCGTCGGTGCCCACTTCCTCGCGCAGCTCGCGCAGGGTGACGAAGCTGCCGGCACGGGTCGACATCTGCACGCGCTCGCCGCCGCGGAACAGGATGGCGAACTGCACCAGTTCGATGTCGATCTTGGCCGGGTCGAGGCCGAGGCCCTGCGCCGCGGCCTTCAGGCGGGCGATGTAGCCGTGGTGGTCGGCGCCGAAGATGTAGATGGCACGCTCGAAGCCGCGCTCGAACTTGCTGAGCAGGTAGCCGAGGTCGGAGGCGAAGTAGGTGGTGACGCCGTTCTCGCGCTTGACCACGCGGTCCTTGTCGTCGCCGAAGCTGGTCGCGCGGAACCACAGCGCGCCTTCCTGTTCGTACAGGTGGCCGTTGGCCTGCAGCGTGTCGATGGCGCGCTGCACGTAGCCGTCGGTCATCAGCGAGCGTTCGCTGAAGAAGTTGTCATGGACGACGCCGAAGCCCTTGAGGTCGTCCTTGATGTCCGCGAGGCACCACGACAGGCCGGCGTCGAACACCTTGCGGTAGTCGGCCTCGCCGAGCAACGCCTTGGCGCGGGCGATCAGGCCGTCCACGTGGGCTTCCTTGTCGCCACCCTGCGACTCGTCCGCCGGCAGGCCGTCCATGACGTCGTTGGCGCCGCGCTTGAACGCGTCGCCGACCTTGCCGCGCAGCTTGCGCGCGATCTCGATGACGTAGTCGCCCTTGTAGCCGTTGTCCGGGAAGCGCAGGGCCACGCCGGCGAGCTCGTGGTAGCGCACCCAGACCGACACGGCGAGGATGTCCATCTGGCGGCCGGCGTCGTTGACGTAGTACTCGCGCTGCACGGTGTGGCCGGCCGCCTCGAGCAGGGTCGCGACGGTGGCGCCGTAGGCGGCACCGCGGCCGTGGCCGACGTGCAGCGGGCCGTTGGGGTTGGCCGAGACGAACTCGACCGTGACCGACTCGAGCGAGCCGGGCTCGCCGCGGCCGTAGGCCTCGCCCTGCTCGAACACCTTGCGGATGGTCGCGAGGCGGCAGCCTTGCGAGATGTGGAAATTCAGGAAGCCGGGGCCGGCGATGTCGACCTTGGCCACGTGCTGCGACTTCGGCAGCGCGTCGACGAGGGCCTGCGCAGCGTCGCGCGGCTTCATCCCGGCCGGCTTGGCCAGCATCAGGGCGAGGTTGGTCGCGTAGTCGCCGTGCTCCGGCGTCTTGGTGCGATCGATGACGACTTCGGGGAGGGCGAGGTCCGCCGGCAGGCGGCCGTGGCGACGGAGGTCGAGCAGGGCCTGGGCAAGCAGTTCGCGGAGGTGTTCTTTCACGGCGGGTTCCGGGGTGGCCGGCGGGGCCGGTCCGACATCAAGGCGCGGCGCGGGCCGATCGGCCCGTCCGCAGGCGGTCGCGAAGTTTACCGGAAGGGCGGCGGGGCGGCCGAACTGCAACCTGACCGTCAAGAAAGCCTCGTTGAGCTGTCATCGACGGGGCCGAGCATGGCGGCGCTCGACGGCAACCGGCCGTCGCCGGTCCGTTCCCCGACTTCTGGAGTCCCGCCATGCCCGCCACGACCCGCCTCACCCGACTCGCGCTGGCCAGCGCCATCGCCCTGGCCGCCAGCCAGGCCCACGCCTCCGTTCGCCTGTCCGAAGCCTTCGACGGCGGCTGGTTCGACCCGGCTTCGGCCGGTCGCGGCGTGTTGATCGATTTCATCCCGAACGCGCAGCGCGCCGGCGGCACCCTGTTCGCCGCGGACTTCGTCTACGACAACGCCGGCAACCCGTTCTGGATCACCCTGGAGCAGCCGTGGTCGGAGTTCCAGTTCACCTCGACGACCGTGCCGATCCGCCGGACCGCCGCGGGCACGTGGGCCGCGCCCGGTAGCTCGAACCTGACCCAGATCGGCACCGCGACGTTCACCATCAACAGCTGCAACTCGATCACCGTCACCTACACGATGGATGCGGGCTCGGGCCTTGCGAACCGCACCCAGACCCTGCAGCGCCTTGCTGGCGTCGATTCCACCACCTGCGCCTACCAGCAGGCCTTCACCGCCTGCCCGTCGTTCGCGACCGCCGCGCCGGCCGCCTTCGGCCCCCGCGCTTGCCAGCTGCCGGCGACGATCACCGGCGACCAGACCCTCACCAACAACATCACCTGGGTGATGAGCGGCAAGGTGCAGGTCGGCACCGACGTCGGCCAGAGCGGCACGGCGGCCACGCTGCGCATCCAGCCCGGCACGCTGCTGGTGTCCACGGGCGCCAGCGCCAACTCGTTCGACCATCTCGCCGTGAACCGCGGCTCGAAGATCTTCGCCGAAGGGTCGCGCGAGTTCCCGATCATCATGACCACCGCCAACGAACTGCCCGGCTCGCCGGCGGCGCCCGCTCCGGGCCAGCTGGGTGGCCTGGTGATCTCGGGCCAGGCGCCCGCGAACTGCAACCCGAACTGCGTGGCCGAGTGGGACTCCACCAACCGCTACGGCGGCACCGATGCGAAGGACAGCAGCGGCGTGGTCCGCTACATGCAGGTTCGCTACGCGGGCTACGTGTTCACGACGAACCGCGAGCTGAACTCCTTCACCTTCAATGGCGTCGGTTCGGGCACCACCCTCGAATACCTGCAGGCCTTCCGCGGCCAGGACGACGGCATCGAGTGGTTCGGCGGCACGGCGAACGTCCGCTACGCCCTGATCACCTGCCCGGGCGATGACGGCTTCGACTGGGACGAGGGCTTCAGCGGCAAGCTGCAGTTCGGCGTCGTCGACCAGCGCGGTTGCGCCGGCGAAGACCATGGCTTCGAACTCTCGAACAGCCCGACCAATGCCGATGCCTCGCCCCGCGCCCGCGGCACGGTGGCCAACGTGACGGTGCTGGCCGGCAGCGGCAACAACCGCGATGCGATCCAGCTCAACAGCGGTACCGGCGGCAACTTCTTCAACATCCTCGCGCAGGGCTTCAAGCGCAGCTGCGTGCAGATCGCCGGCACGCCCACGACCACCGCCGCCGGCGCCACCACGGCCCTCAGCGGCGTGCTGACCGCGAACAACCTGAAGACCTTCGGCTGCGCCGCCAACGCTTCCGACGGCAGTGGCGCCGCCGCCGGCTACACGGCTGCCTGGTTTGCCGCGCAGACCGGCAACGAGGTCCTCGGCGCCACGGCGCTGGCGACCGGCAGCTTCCTGCCGAACGGCAATGCGCCGGCCGGCGTGTTCCCGCCGGCGAACGCCACGGCCCCGGGTCTCACCGACTGGTTCGTCGCCACCGACTACGTCGGCGCCTTCCGCAGCAATGCCGATGCCGACAACTGGACGCTCGGCTGGGCCCGTCCGTTCAATCCGTAACCCTGGAAACCCGCGGCAAGAAGAAGGGCCGGCTCTCAAGAGCCGGCCCTTCGGTTTTCAGGACGCGAAACGGGCGGAGTTGGGCCGATGGCGGCATCGCCGCGGCGTGTTCAGTGCGCGTCGGCGGCGATCTCGCGGAAGGCGGCGATGACCGCCTGTCCGGAGCGGGGCGGGGCATCCAAGGGGAAGCGCTCCCGCAGCCGGCGGGCGGTCTCGCGCACGCGGGCGGCATTCGCATCGCGCTGCGCGCCGAAGGTGGCGCGGCCTTCCCGCGAGGCGAAGCGCTGCAGCTTGAACACGTAGCGCTCCTGCCCGTCGGCGAGGAAACCGAGGCAGCCGAGCCCGGCTTCCGCGCTCTCCAGCGGCCGCCCGGCCCGGTATTGGATCTCCGTCGCCAAGGCGACGGCGGACTGCGCGAAGTCGATGTAAGGCGATGCGACATTGCTGGTGTCGATGTCGGCCGCCATGCGTGCCAGATGCTCGGCTTCCGCCGCCACCGGGTCGTCCCGCCATCCGGGTTGCCGGTGGTCCATCCACCCGGCGAGCCGATGGGCGAAGGCGCCCTGCGATTGGACGTTCTCGTCGTTTCCCGCGGCGAACGTGCTGCCGACGATCGCGAAGCGGAGCATCGTCCTCAGGGCCGCGTCCTCCAGCCCCAGGGCGTCGAGCAGGCGTTCCGTTTCCGCCAGGCTGGCGGCTTCGTTGGCGCCGATCGGTTCGTCCTCATGGCGCCTCGCTTCGCGCTGGCGCAGGTCATGGCAGGCGCAGAACAGGGCCAGGGCTTCGCGCTCCACCACCGGCAGGTCGGCGGTCGCCAGCAGCGCCGGCAGTTTGTCCTCGAGGAGCTCAAGCAGGTGATCCTGATTGTGGTACGCGTGGCCGTCCCGGCCCAACGGGCCGTAACGCATCGCCATGCGCACCACCGCGATGGTCGCCGCCTCGATGACCGATGGATGGTCGATGCCGGCCCGTTCGCAGGCCCGGGCGACACGATCCACGTAGGCCAAGGCCCGCGGGTGCAGCCCCGCGGCCGAGAGCACGCCGATCGGCACGGCCTGCTCGACGGCATCGGCCGGGTACACCAGACGGAAGTCGATCGGCATGGGCGAGCCCGGGGAGCGGTTCGGCCGGAGTATACGGGCGGAATTGCCCGCTACCGCTAGACCCAGCCTCGCTCCGCCATCGATACCGCCGGGCCGTCGCCAACGACGAAATGGTCGAGCAACCGGACGTCGACGAGCGCCAAGGCCTGCTTCAGCGCCGTCGTGAGCTGCCGGTCGGCGGCGCTCGGCTCGGCGACTCCGCTCGGATGGTTGTGGCCGAGCACCACGGCGGCCGCGTTCCACGCCATCGCACGCTGCACCACCACCCGGGGGTGGACGGCAGCGGAATCGATCGAGCCTTCGAACAGCACTTCGTGGGCCACCATCCGATGGCGGTTGTCGAGGAACAGCACGCCGAAGCGTTCGCGCGGGGAAGGACGCAGCCAACGGCTGAAGTACTCGCCGGCCTGCTTGGGCGAGGCCAGCGCTTCGCCCCGGGCGAGTTCGCCCTGCAGCTGCCGACGGCCCAAGGCCAGGGCGGCGGCGATCAGCGCCGCGCGCGCGGGGCCGATTCCCGGCAGTTGCCGAAGTTCGTCCGCCGGGCGATCGAGCAGGGCGCGCAAGCCGCCGCAGCGGCTGAGCAAGGCCTGGGCGTGGGCGACGGCATTGCTGCCGCGGGGCCCGGTTCCCAGGAACAGGGCGAGGAGCTCCGCGTCCGCCAAGGCATCCGGCCCTTGGCGGAGCAGGCGTTCACGGGGGCGGTCGGCGGCGGGCCAGTCGTGCAGGGTCATGGGGCCAGCGTGGCGCGTGCGCGGCCCTCCGTCCGTCCGAACCCGCGGTGTGCTGCGGTAAGCTTCCGGCTCATTCTCGATGGAGCGCGGCGTGGCGGCATTGCACGGAGAACGGATCCTGCTCGGCGTGAGCGGAGGCATCGCCGCCTACAAGTCGGCCGATCTCGTGCGCCGACTGCGCGAGGCCGGCGCGACCGTCCGCGTGGTCATGACCGAAGGCGCGGCCCACTTCATCACCGCCACCACGCTTCAGGCCCTGTCCGGCCATCCCGTTCGTGCCTCCCTCTGGGACGAGTCGGCCGAGGCGGCGATGGGCCATATCGAACTCGCGCGCTGGGCCACCCGCGTGCTGGTCGCGCCGGCCACGGCGGATGTTCTCGCGCGCCTTGCGCAGGGCCGCGCCGACGACCTGCTCAGCACTCTGTGCCTGGCCACCGAGGCGCCGATCGCCGTCGCGCCCGCGATGAACCGGGTGATGTGGGCGAATCCCGCCACGCAGGCCAACGTGGCCACGCTGCGTCAGCGCGGTGTGGCGGTGTTCGGCCCCGGTGCGGGCGAGCAGGCGTGCGGGGAAACTGGCGAAGGCCGGATGCGCGAGCCCACGGAGCTCGTCGTGGATCTCGCGGAGGCGCTCGCCGAGGCCTCGACCCCGAAGCGCCTCGCCGGGCGGCGCGTGCTGGTAAGCGCCGGCCCAACGTTCGAGGACATCGACCCGGTGCGCTTCGTCGGCAATCGCAGCAGCGGCCGGATGGGGTTCGCGGTGGCCGAAGCGGCCGCGCGTGCCGGTGCGGAGGTCACCCTCGTCGCCGGACCGGTGAAGCTCGCCACGCCCGCCGGCGTCCGCCGCATCGATGTGCGCAGTGCCGCCGAGATGCACGCCGCCGTGTTGGCCGCGCTGCCGGGCCACGATGCCTATGTCGGCGCCGCCGCGGTCGCCGACTACCGCCCGGCCGAAGTGGCCGGCCAGAAGATCAAGAAAGGCGCCGGCCCGATGACGCTGGTGCTGGAACGCACCGCCGATGTGCTGGCCGAGGTCGCGGTGCACGCGCAGCGGCCACGCTGCGTGATGGGTTTTGCGGCCGAAACCCATGACGTCGAGACCTATGCGCGCGGCAAACTGGCCGGCAAGCGCCTCGACGCCATCGCCGCCAATCGGGTCGGCGTACCGGGCTGCGGCTTCGACGCCGACGAGAACGCCCTGACGCTCTACTGGAACGGTGGGGAGAAAACCTTCGCCACCGCCCGCAAGGCCGACATCGCCCGCGGCCTCGTCGAATGGATTGCCGACTGGCTGGCCCGCGCATGAGTACTCCGATGCCCATGGCACCGGCGGTCGACCTGAAGGTGCTGGATGCCCGGCTGGGCGTCGAGTTCCCGCTGCCGGATTACGCCACGGCGCAATCCGCCGGCATGGACCTGCGCGCCATGGTCGAGGCACCGCTCACCCTCGCGCCGGGCGAGACCGCCCTGGTGCCCAGCGGGCTCGCGTTCCACATCGGCGATGGCGCGCTGTGCGCCGTGGTCTTGCCGCGCTCCGGCCTCGGCCACAAGCATGGCCTCGTGCTGGGCAACCTCACCGGCCTGATCGACGCGGACTACCAGGGGCCGCTGATGATCAGCCTGTGGAATCGCGGGGCGGCTCCCGTCACGATCCAGCCCGGCGACCGCGTCGCCCAGCTGGTCTTCCTTCCTGTCGCCCGCGCCCGCTGGAACGTGGTGACCGCCTTCGACGCCTCCGAGCGCGGTGAAGGTGGTTTCGGCCACACTGGCATCCGCTGACCCCCGAGCCTCCGCATGCAGAACGCTGATTCCCCGCGCCCGAAGATCCGAATCCTCAACGTCGTGCTTGCGGTGCTCGCCATCATCGCTGGCGCGGGCCTGGCTTGGGGCGGGTGGACGCTTCGTTCGACCTCGACGCTGCAAGGCACGGCCCAGGACGCGCGGACTGCCGCCGTCGCCGAACTGCGCGCCCTGCTCGACGCCGAACGCGCCAGCCTCGAGGCGCAGCGCAAGCTGCCCCGCGTGCGCGAGGCCGTGCTCGGCAACAACCTCGACGGCGCGCGTGCCGCGCTGGCTGGCAGCTGGGTGGGGATCGAGGCCGTGGAGATCCATCCTGCCGACATCACGCCGCTGTGGAACGACGCGGAGCGTTTCGGCTACGGCAAGCTCGGGCTCTTTGTTTCGGCGCTCGACCGGGATGGTGTGCAGATGGCCGTAGTGCAGGACGCCGGGCGGCCGTGGCTGGCACTCGCGGCGCCCATTCCCGACGAGAACGGACTGGTGGGCTTGGCCTACGTGCGTCGCCCGCTCGACGTCCTCAAGCCGCTGATCGACCGCGCGGCGCCGCCCGGGGCCTATGCCGCGCTTCGGCAGGGTGCGCGCTCGCTGATCGAGTCCGGGGACACGTCCTTGGCGCAGGAAGCGGAGCGCGGCGCCGTGGCCCTCCCCGACAGTCGCTTGCGCGTGGTGGGCACCTCGCCGTACGCCGACCCGGGAACGCTGGGCATGGGGGGGCTGGTTGAACTGGTGGCCGGCATCATCGTCGTGCTGTTCGGACTGGCGTTGGTCCTCGTCCCGCGCGACAAGGCCGCGGCGCTGGCCAAGCGGCTCACCGACCGGACGCCCAAGGCGACGTCGGCAGCGGCGGAACCCACGCTGGGCGAATTGCAGGCCGAAGGCAAGCTCGAAACGGCCAAGCCGTCGGCCGCCAAGCCCATTGCCGTGGCGCCCGCGGCGCCGGAGTACACCGTCGAACGCAGCATCTTCCGTGCCTACGACATCCGTGGCGTGGTCGGGCAAACGCTCAGCGCCGACGTGGCCCGATTGATCGGGCGCGCCATTGGCGCGTTGATGAAGGAGAAGGGGCTGCGCGGCATCGCCGTGGGCCGCGATGGCCGGCTCTCCTCGCCGGAGATGTCGCGCGCGCTCATCGACGGCTTGCGCATGTCGGGCATCGACGTCACCGACGTCGGCATGGTTCCGACGCCGGTCGCGTACTTCGCCGCGCACCACCTGCGCCTCGGCAGCGCCATCGCCGTCACCGGCAGCCACAACCCGCCGGACTACAACGGCTTCAAGATCGTCATCGACGGCGAGACGCTGTCGGGTTCGGCGATCAGCGACCTCTACGTGCGCATCGCCGAGGGGCGCATGCCGGTGGCCGAGCGTCGCGGCGATCTCGACACCGTCGACATCGGCCAGGACTACATCGACCGCGTGGCCGGCGACATCCAGATCGAGCGCCGCCTGCGCGTGGTCGTGGATGCCGGCAGCGGCGTGGCCGGCGAGCTCGGGCCGCGCCTCCTCGAAGCCATCGGCGCCGACGTCGAGACGCTGTATTGCGACATCGACGGCACCTTCCCGTTCCATCACCCCGACCCGAGCGATCCGCACAACCTCGAGGACCTCGTGCAGGCGGTGCAGCGCGCCGGGGCCGACATCGGCCTCGCCTTCGACGGCGATGGCGATCGCCTCGGCGTGGTGACGCGCGACGGCGAAATGATCTATCCGGACCGCCTCTTGATGCTGTTCGCCGCCGACGTGCTCGAGCGCAACCCGGGCGCCTGCATCATCTACGACGTGAAGTGCTCCGGGCACCTCGCCGGCTACGTGTTGCGCCACGGCGGCAGCCCGCTGATGTGGAAGACCGGTCATTCGCTGATCAAGGCGAAGATGAAGGAGACCGAAGCCGAGCTCGCCGGCGAGATGAGCGGCCACTTCTTCTTCAAGGAGCGCTGGTACGGCTTCGACGACGGCCTCTACGCGGCCGCCCGCCTGCTGGAGATCCTCGCCACCCGCGCGGAGGAGCCCGAGGAGGTCTTCGCGGACCTCCCCAAGGCGACCAGCACGCCCGAGCTCAAGATCGAAATGCAGGAAGGCGAGCCACATGCCTTCATCGAGGCCTTCGTGGCCGGGGCGCGTTTCGAGGGCGCGCGCGTTTCCACGATCGACGGCCTGCGTGCCGACTGGCCGGACGGTTGGGGCTTGGTCCGGGCGTCGAACACCACGCCGATCCTGGTGCTGCGCTTCGAGGCCGACAACGAAGAAGCCCTGGCGCGCGTGCAGGATGGGTTCCGGACGGCGATCCTGGCGATCCGGAGCGATCTGTCCCTGCCGTTCTGAACTTCCTCAGGTGTCCGAGGCCATCTCGCGCTCGCGGGCGGCCTGGCGTTCGCGGAACACCACGATCAGCCGTTCCAGCTCCTCGCCCAGCACCTGCCGCTCCGCGGCGCGTTCGACGCGCGCCTGCTCCTGCTTTTCGAGCTCCTCGCGGAGGTCGAAGATCACTTCGATCGTGCGCGGCGCGACGGGGCGGCCGGCGAGCTCGGCATCACCGGCCACGCCAAGCTGCTGGTGCAGGCTGCCGCGCTGCGCGTTGATCGCCGCCTCGAGGCTCTCCAGCGTCTCGTCGATGACCTTCTGCCGGTCGGTGTAGGCGGCGCGCAGGTCTTCTTCGGTGCGGAAGCTGCTGACCTTCGCCTCCTCCGCGCGCCGGGTGTTCTCGACGCGCGCCTGTGCTTCGGCGGCGCGGAGGGCGGCGGCCTCGGCGGCGCGGCGCTCCTCGGGCGTCAGCGCCCGGTCGATGGTGCTGCGCACGAGGCCGGTGGTGGCGCTCAGTTCGGCACGTGCCTGGTTCACGACATCGGGGGGCAGGGCGTCGGTGTAGTGCACCTTTCCCGTCGAATCGGTCCAGCGGTAGAGCTTCTTCTCCGAGGCGGCGGCGCTGCCCTGCGCGAACACGGGGCCGGCGGCCCAGGGCAGGGCAGCCAGCAGGGCGACCGCGAGTGCAGCCTGCCGTTCCATGCGGCGGGAGGAAACAGTACGGGCCATGTCAGATCATCCGTCGATCGAACCGTAGGCCGAACGATACGCCAGCAGGCGCTCGCGATGCAGGGCCAGCTCCGGTCGATCGCCGACGAAGGTGAACAGGTCATCCAGTCGGGCGACCGAAACCACCGGCACGCCCAAGGCTGCCGAGGCCTCCGCCGCCGCCGAGCGCTGGCCTTCCGCGCCACGCTCCTGGCGGTCGAGCGCGATCAGCACGCCGCAGGGCGTCCCGCCGGCGGCGCGGATGATCTCCACCGACTCGCGCACGGCGGTTCCGGCGGTGATCACGTCATCGACGATCAGCACGCGGCCCTTGAGCGGGGCGCCGATCAGGGTGCCGCCTTCGCCATGCGTCTTGGCCTCCTTGCGGTTGAACGCCACCGGCACGTCGCGCCCGCGCTTGGCCAGCGCCACCGCCAGCGCCGTGGCCAGGGGGATGCCCTTGTAGGCCGGGCCGAACAGCATGTCGAAGGCGACCCCGCTCTCCAGCAGGGCCTCGGCATAGCAGTCGGCGAGGCCCGACAGCGTGGCGCCGGTGTTGAACTGCCCGGCGTTGAAGAAATACGGACTGGTGCGCCCGGACTTCAAGTGGAACTCGCCGAAGCGCAGCGCTTCCGCGCGCAGCGAAAGGTCGAGGAAAGCTTGGCGGTAGGCGCTCACGCGGGCTCCGGCATCGGGCGGATAGGCCGTCAGGCTAGCGGAAAGGCCATTCCCCGCGCATCTGCGCCGTCGCCACGCGCGTCGGTCGGGCCGGATCGGCGACAATTCGCCACCGTTCCCGTGGCACTCCTCGCGATGCGCATCTGCAGCTTCAACGCCAACGGCCTCCGCTCGGCGGCCAGCAAGGGCTTCTTCGACTGGTTCGCAGCCTCCGGCATCGACGTGCTGTGCGTGCAGGAGACCAAGGCGCAGGAACATCAGCTCGCCGACGCCGTGTTCCGCCCGGCCGGCTGGCACGTGGCCTTCCGCGACGCCTCGACGAAGAAGGGCTATTCGGGCGTGGCCGTGTACAGCCGGGCGAAGCCCGATGCCTATGCCACCGGCCTCGGCTGGGTGCCGTTCGACGAGGAAGGACGCTGGCTGGAAGCCCGTTTCGGCAACCTCTCGGTCGTCTCGCTGTACCTGCCCTCGGGCAGCTCCGGCGACGAGCGCCAAGGCTTCAAGTTCGAGGTGATGCGCTGGTTCCGGCCGCAGTTGCAGGCACTGCTGGCCACCGGGCGTGACGTCGTGGTCTGTGGCGACTGGAACATCGCGCACACGCCGAAGGACATCCGCAACGCGAAGTCGAACGAGAAGAACTCCGGCTTCCTGCCGGAGGAGCGCGCCTGGCTCACGGCCCTGCTCGAGGAGGACGGCTGGGTCGATGCCTACCGCCGCCTGCGGCCCGAGGGGCAGGACTACACGTGGTGGAGCCAACGCGGCGCGGCCCGGGCCAAGAACGTGGGCTGGCGCATCGATTACCAGCTCGTCAGCCCGGGCCTGGCGGCGCGGCTGAAGGATTGCGCGATCCACCCGGAGCCGCGCTTCTCCGACCACGCGCCGTTCGTCGTCGACTATGCCGACTGAGTCGAAGCCCACCCCGGCGCCCGCCGCCCCGTCCCGCCCCGGCTGGCGCGAGGTGCTCCGCGGCGTCGGCGACCCGAAGGTCGCCCTGCTGCTGGTGCTCGGCCTCGCCGCCGGCCTGCCCTTCATGTTGGTGGGCAACACGCTGGGCTTCTGGCTGCGCACCGAGGGCATCGAGCTCGGAGCCATCGGCTTCCTGTCGTGGGTCGGTATCGCCTACTCGGTGAAGTTCCTCTGGGCGCCGGTGGTCGACCGCACCACCGTGCCGCTGCTCGGTCGCTTCGGTCGGCGTCGTGGCTGGCTGCTGCTGGCGCAGGGCGGGGTGGTGCTCGGCTTGCTGGCCATGGCGATCCTCACGCCGAAGGGCCACCTGCAGCTGTTCGGGGCGATTGCGCTGGGCGTCGCGCTGGCTTCCGCCACGCAGGACATCGTCATCGACGCCTGGCGCATCGAGTGCGCCGAGAGCAGCGACCAACTCGCCATCCTGAGTGCCGCGTACCAGCTCGGTTACCGCACGGCGCTGCTGCTGACCGATGCCCTCATCTTCCTCGTCGCCGCGCAGGTGGGCTGGGCGTCGTCGTATGCGGCCTTCGCCGCCATGGCTTTCGCCGCGCTGGTCGTGGTGCTGTTCGTGGGCGAACCGCGCAGCACGGTGCCATCGACGGTCGGCCTCACGCCGCTGTGGACGCCCCGCGGCCTCTACGACGCCATCCTCGGCCCCTTCATCGCTTTTTTCCGCCAACACCGGCAGATGGCCTTGGCGGTGCTGGCCGCCATCAGCCTCTACCGGCTGGCCGATTTCGTCATGGGCCCGATGGCGAACCCGCTTTACGCCGATCTCGGTATCGCCGAGGAGACCATCGGCACGGTGCGTGGCGGCATCGGGCTCGCGGCGACATTTCTTGGCACGGTGTCGGCCGGCGTCGCGGCCCTGCGCCTCGGGCTGTTCCCGACGCTGTTGGTGGGCGCGGTGCTGGGCCCGCTGTCGAATCTTGCCTTCGCGTGGTTGGCGCTCTCGGGCGCCGACCCGATCGTGTTCGGCGCGACGATGGCCGTCGACAATTTCAGCGCGGGGTTCGCTGGCATTGCCCTGATCGCCTACATGTCGAGCCTCACCGATGCCGGCTACACGGCCACGCAGTACGCGCTGCTGAGCTCGTTCTACGCCCTGCTTGGCAAGGTGCTGAAAGGCTTCTCCGGCGTGATCGTCGAAACCCTGGCCGAAACGCGACCCCTCATGGAGGCCTACGCCTGGTTCTTCGCTGGCACGGCCGCCATGGCCCTCCCGGCCATCGCCTTGGTGGCGTGGCTGGCGCGCCATACACCCCCGGGCGTAAGCTCGAAGGCCTGATCCCTTCCTCGGAGCGCGGCCCGCCCCCATGGCCGATTTCCTCGTCCGCGACATCGATGAGCGTGTGGCCGAACGGCTGAAGGAGCTGGCCCGTCAGAAGGGCTGGCCGCTCAACGACGTCATCCTGCACCTGCTCAAGCAGGCGCTCGGCATGGCGGAGCCCGAGCCGCCGCCGGTGCCCGGAGATATCGCGCGCCTGCGCGGTGCGTGGAACGACGAGGAAGCCCGCGCCTTCTACGAGGCGATGAACGCGATGAGCGGTCTGCCGGACGACGCCCCGGCGTACACGAAGAACCCCTCCGAAGGCTCCTAATCGCGCTTAGCGACGGGGCCACCGATCACTCAGCGGCGGTGCGCCCCGGGACGACGACGCCCAGCACGCGCGGCCCCGCCGCGCCCGTCACCTCCGGGCGATTGCCTGGCCGCCCTTCGAGCGTCTGCCAAGCCAGCCACGCGAAGCCGGCGGCTTCGACCGCATCGGGATCAATCCCGTGCGCCGCGCTGGATTCCACGACGACACCCGGCAACAGCACGGCAAGGCGCGCCATCAGCACTGCGTTGTGGACGCCGCCGCCACAGGCGATGAGGCGCGTCGTGGCCGGCTGGGTGGCGTGGAGCGCGTCGACGATGCTGCGGGCGCTGAATTCCATCAGGGTTGCCTGGACATCCTGCGCTGCCTCGCCGCCGTCCAGTCGTTCGCGCAACCAGCCGAGGTGGAACTGGTCGCGTCCGCTGCTCTTGGGGGGCGGCAGCGCCAACCAAGGCTCGGCGAGGCAGCGTTGCAGCAGCGCGGGCAGCACACGTCCGGTCGCGGCCCAGGCGCCGCCTGCGTCGTAAGCCTGCCCGGTGTGTTCGAGGCACCACGCGTCCATCAGGCCATTGGCCGGGCCGGTGTCGAAGCCCCGCACCGGGCCCTTCGCTGGCAACAGCGTCAGGTTGCCGATGCCGCCGAGGTTGAGCACGGCCCGGACTTCGTCGGGATCACCGAGCACGGCGGCGTGGAAGGCCGGCATCAGCGGCGCGCCTTCGCCGCCCGCGGCCACGTCGCGGCGTCGGAAGTCGGCGACGACGTCGCATCCCGTGCGCTCGGCAATGACGTTGGGATCACCCACCTGCAGCGTGAAGCGATGCGGTGGTCGCGGGCGATGCCGCAGGGTCTGGCCGTGCGAGCCGATCGCACGCACCCGAGTTGGATCGACACCGGCCTCGGCCAGCAGTGACAGGGTCGCCTGCGCGAAGGCCTCGCCGACAGCGGCATCCAGCGCCCCGAACTCGTCGAGGTCGACCCGGGCGTCCGCCTGCGACACACGCAGGATGGTGGCGCGCAGTTCGGGCGCATACGGCGTCGTGCGGGCGCGCAGCACGCCGATGCGTGGCGAAACGTCCTCGGCATGAGGCGCGACGGACAGGAGGACGGCATCGATGCCGTCGGCGCTGGTGCCGGAAATCAGGCCGACGAACAACGTGGCGTCGGTCTCCCTGCGGTCGGAGGCCGACGCGTTGGCGTCCCGGAAAGGCATGACGCGCTCAGCGCGCCGCGAGCTGGAAGCCTTCGATGCGCTTCAGCTGGGCCAGCGCCGGGGCGGTGGCGCGGCGGTACTCGGCCAGCGCCGCGCCGGTCAGCGGTTCGGGCTTGGGCATGGTCACCGTCAGCGGATTGCGGTGCACGCCATTGACGCGGAATTCGTAGTGGAGGTGCGGGCCCGAGGCGAGGCCGCTCGCACCCACGTAGCCGATGGTGCGGCCCTGCTGCACCCGCTGGCCAACACGGTAGCTGCCGAGTCGCGACATGTGCGCGTAGAGCGTGGTGATGCCGTTGCCGTGGTCGAGGATGACCGTACGCCCATAACCGTTCTGCCAGCCGGCGAACTTCACCCGCGCGTCGCCGGCGGCGAAGATCGGCGTGCCGGTCGGCGCGGCGTAGTCGACGCCCTTGTGCATGCGCATCCGGCCCAGGATCGGATGGCGGCGTGCGCCGAAACCCGAGCTCAGGCGGGCGAACTCGACCGGCGTACGCATGAAGCTCTTGCGCAGCGGACGACCGTCGAGGTCGAAGAACTCCTGCTGGCCGTTGTGCTCGAAGCGAACCGCCGTGTACGGCTTGCCTTGGTTGATGAAGTTCACCGCCACCACGCCGCCATCGCGCACGCGCTCGCCTTCGCGCCAGAGTTCCTCGTAGACGATCTGGAAGGCGTCGCCCTCGCGCAGGTCCTGCGCGAAGTCGATGTCGTATTGCAGCGCCTTCACCATGTCGTTCATGACCGCTGCGCTGAGGCCGGCCTTCGCGCCATCGGCGAACAGCGAGCTGCGGATCGTGCCGCCGGCAATGACCACGCGGCGCTCCATCGGGCGCTCGATCACTTCGCGCTCGATGCGGGTCTCCGATACCGCCAATTGGACGCGCTTGCTCTCGTCCTGGTCGAAGCGCAGGCCCTTGAGTTGGCCATCGGCGCCGATCTCGAACGCCAGTTCGCTGCCGACGCGCAGGCGCGTGGCCATCTGGCTGGCTTCCGGCACCTCGAGGACCCGATGCATGGTGCTGGCCGGCAAGCCGAGGTCGGCGAACACGCTACCGAGGGTCTGGCCGGAGGCGATGCGCACGGTTTGCCAGTCGTTGCGCGGCGCGCTGGCCGCATCCACGGCCGGCGGCGGGGGCAGGGCGATGGCCTGCGTCACGCGTTCCGGCTGGGCTTCACGCTCCATCGCGCCATCCAGCGCGGGCACGATCGACCCCAACAACACCGCAAGGGCCCCCGCGAGGGCGATGGTCAGGGCTCGCGGCGCCTTGGGCGCGAGACGGTGGGCATTCGACAAGGCGCGACTCCGAGGGACGGTAACGGCCGTAACTTACCCACAGCGGAAAAGCATCGTCAAACCTTTGAAGCGCTTGGTTTTTTTGGGCCCCAGCGTTTAACCTGAGGTTAACGCTCGGGCGCCTGATCCGCGCCCCTGCTCACCCTTTCATCTTCATGAAGTGCTGCCCATGACCACGCCGGACACCGCCCTCGCGCAACTCGCGCGCGGGACGGACGACATCATCAAGCTCGAGGATCTCGCTGCGCGCCTCGCCAGCGGACGCCCGCTGCGGATCAAGGCCGGCTTCGACCCGACCGCGCCGGACCTGCACCTCGGCCACACGGTGCTGCTCAACAAGATGCGGCAGTTCCAGGACCTCGGCCACCAGGTCATCTTCCTGATTGGCGACTTCACCGGGATGATCGGAGACCCGACGGGCAAGAGCGCCACCCGCAAGCCGCTCACCCGCGAGGACGTGCTCGCGAACGCGCAGACCTACGCCGACCAGGTCTTCAAGGTACTCGACCGCGAGAAGACCGAGGTCCGCTTCAACAGCGAATGGTTCGGTGCCATGACGGCCGCCGACATGATCAAGCTCGCCGCCCAGCACACCGTGGCACGCATGCTGGAGCGCGACGACTTCCAGAAGCGCTTCACCGGCCAGCAGCCGATCGCCATCCACGAGTTCCTGTATCCGCTGGTGCAGGGCTACGACTCGGTCGCCTTGAAGGCCGACGTCGAGCTGGGCGGCACGGACCAGCGCTTCAACCTCTTGATGGGCCGTGGCTTGCAGGAGCATCACGGCCAGCCGCCCCAGGTCGTCATGACGATGCCCCTGCTCGAGGGCCTCGACGGCGTCAACAAGATGAGCAAATCGCTCGGCAACTACATCGGCATCAACGAGCCCGCGATCGACATCGTCACCAAGACGATGAAGATCGGCGACGAGCTGATGTGGCGGTGGATCGAGCTGCTCAGCTTCGAGATCTCCCTCGCCGAGTTGGCCTCGCTGAAGACGGCGGTTGCAGCGGGTGCGGTCCACCCCCGTGACCTGAAGCTGCGCTTGGCACGCGAGTTGGCGGTCCGTTTCCATGGAGGGGCCGAGGCCGAAAAGGCGATCGCGGGCTGGCAGGCGGTGGTCACCGGTGCGGGTGACACCTCCCAGCTGCCGCTCACGGAGCTCGTCGTGCCCGCCGAAGGGCTGCGCATCGCCGCACTGCTGACGCAGGCGGGGCTGACGCCGAGCAACTCCGAGGCGATGCGCAAACTGAAAGAGCGCGCCGTACGTATTGATGGCGAGGTGTTCGAAGACCCGCAGCGCGCCTTCGTGCCGGGCTTCGAGGCCGTGCTCCAGGTCGGTAAGCGCACCTTCGCGCGCATCCGACTCGCGGCGGGCTGAGGCCTCCGCGCACCAACGTTCAGTTTCGAGCCCCGCCTGGCCGCATTTTCGCGGCTGAAACTGAACGCACCTCACCCTTGGCGAACAAAAGGCGGTGAAGGGCTTGCGACGTCCGCCCCGGGTTGCCTATAGTTCGCGCCCCTTCGCTGGGTGGCCTGAAACGGGCTGGAGAGCGGAGGGGGTGGAGAAGAAAGTTTGCGCTTTGCGGTGTTGACGAACTTCGAAACTGCTGTATAGTGTGCGGCTCCC
>Ga0209278_1000746_pt1 | contig 22660 bp, 24 predicted proteins | sample JI81BgreenDNA_FD_187504 | JGI IMG/M metagenome (GOLD analysis project Ga0209278, IMG submission 187504) | Wastewater effluent complex algal communities from Wisconsin, to seasonally profile nutrient transformation and Carbon sequestration -... | ecosystem: Engineered > WWTP > Effluent > Algae... | reverse complement strand
CGCCTTTCTTGAATTTGATGGCCTTGGCCCGCAGCATGGTGTGCGGGAAGTCGAGGTTCCACTCGTGCGGCGGCGTGTACGGACACTTGGTCATGTAGCACAGGTCGCACATGTAGCACTGGTCGACCACCTTCCAGTAGTCCTTCTTGTCGACGCCATCGACCTCCATCGTCGAGCTCTCGTCAACCAGGTCAAACAGCGTCGGGAAGGAACCGCAGAGGCTCACGCAGCGGCGGCAGCCGTGGCAAATGTCGAAGATGCGCTCCAGTTCGACGTACAGCTTGCCCTCGTCCCAAAAGTCGGGGTTCTTCCAGTCGAGCGGATGGCGGGTGGGCGCTTCCAGATTGCCTTCGCGGGCCATGGCTTGTCTCCGTCTGTGCGGGTTTTTGTTCGTGAGGCGCGGTGGTTGGGCGCGGCCGAACCGGAATGCCCGGTCCGCCGCGCCGCCTCGGGGGACAGACGCCGCTGGCGCGGCGCCTAGCTGGCGTCAGTCCACCAGCTCGTTCAGGGCCTTCTGGTAGCGGTTGGCGTGCGAGCGCTCGGCCTTCGCGAGCGTCTCGAACCAGTCGGCGATCTCGTCAAAGCCCTCTTCACGGGCGGTCTTGGCCATGCCCGGGTACATGTCGGTGTACTCGTGGGTTTCGCCGGCCACGGCCGACTCCAGGTTCTGGCGGGTGGAGCCAATCGGCAGGCCAGTGGCGGGGTCGCCGGCGGCTTCCAGGAACTCCAGGTGACCATGCGCGTGGCCGGTTTCGCCCTCGGCGGTGGAGCGGAACAGCGCCGCCACGTCGTTCTGGCCTTCCACGTCGGCCTTGTTGGCGAAGTAGAGGTAACGGCGGTTGGCCTGCGATTCGCCGGCGAACGCTTCCTTCAGGCACTGCTCGGTCTTCGAGCCCTTGAGTTGCGGCATGGTCATCTCCTGTGTCGTGGGTTGAGGAATGCACGTCGCCCAGCCCCGGAAGCAGCGCAGCCGGCGCCTGGGACGCCAAAACCTTACCGCGGCCTAGAGTCGCGCGTCTAATTGGCGAGCGCTATGCGAGGGATTGGCGCCGCCTATGGGTCGGACGCGGTCGCCACCCGCACGCAAAGACCCAGACCGGCCGTCGAATTACGATTGAGTAAACTCGTTTCGCTATGGTAAATTTGTCTCCCTTCTGAGGAGACCCGCATGACGCCCGCCGCCAACGCCACGCTGCCCCCGCCGGCCCCGGTGCAACAACTCCACCACTACGCCTACCGGGCGCGCGACGCGGAAGAAACGCGCCGCTTCTACGAAGACATCCTGGGCCTGCCGCTGTACCACATCATCCAGAGCGATTACGTGCCCAGCACCGGCGAATACTGCCCCTACACGCACTTCTTCTTCCGCCTGCAAGACGGCTCCTTCATCGCGTTCTTTGACCTCGGCGACGACGAGGCGGCCCTGCCCAGCCCGAACACGCCGAAGTGGGTCAACCACATCAGCTTTCGCGTCAACACCGTCGCCGAACTGGAGAACACCAAGGCCCGCCTGGAGGCGCACGGCATCGAGGTGCTGGGTGTGACCGACCACCACATCTTCCAGAGCATCTATTTCTTCGACCCCAACGGCATCCGCCTGGAGTTGACGGCGCAACTGGCCGATGAATTCCAGATGCTGGAGGAAAGCAAGACCGCCCACGCCCGGCTGGCCGAGTGGAACGCGCGCAAGGAGCAGTGGCGCCGGGAGCGGGCCGCCGGCCAGAGCGCCGCGCCGCTCAAGCCCCAGCAGAACGACCGCCCGGAAGTGGCCGCGCGCGCCACGGCCGCGCGCTGAGCGCGGAGGCCGCGATGACCTACCGGGACACCGCCCACACCAACGGCTACGAATTCACGCAAGGCGCTGGCTACGCGCTGCCGGAGTACCCGTTTGTCGAACCGCCCGAGCTGCGGGACGGCCGCCGCGCCCACCACCCGATCGTGATCGTGGGGGCCGGCATCACCGGGCTCACGCTGGCCTGCTCGCTCGCGCGGCTGGGTGTGCCGGCGGTGCTGGTGGATGAGGACAACACCGTCGGCGTGAAAGGCGCCTCCTCGCGCGGCATCTGCTACACCCAAAAGTCGCTGGAAATCTTCGACCGGCTGGGCATCTACGAGCGCATCGCGGCCAAGGGCATCCGCTGGAGCGTCGGGCGTACCTTCGCCGGCGAGGACGAGGTCTACCGGTTCGATCTGCGCGATCAGGGCGGCTTCGGACTGTCGGCACAGCCGCCGTTCATCAACATCCAGCAGTTCTACATTGAAGGTTTCCTGGTCGAACGCATCCTGGAACTTGGCCAGGTGGACATCCGGTGGAAAAACCGCCTGGTGGCTTTCGAACAGGACGATCGCGTGGCCACGCTGACGCTGGAGACGCCCGCGGGGCGCTACACGATGCAGGCCGACCACGTGATCGACGCCACTGGCTCGGCCAGCCCGCTGCGCAAGTGGCTGCAGGTGCCGTTCGACAGCAAGCGCGGCGACGACCGGTGGTGCATCGCGGACGTGCGCTTCGGCACACGCCCGCCCCTGGAGCGCCACACCTGGATCGAGGCGCCATTCAACGAAAACCGCGCGGTCTGGCAACACCTGATGGCCGACGATGTGTGGCGCATCGACTACCAGATGGCTCCCGACAGCGACCCGGCCTACGTGAGCCGGGAAGACGTGGTGCGCGAACGCCTGGAGCGCCAGTTTGGCCGCGGCGTGGACGTGGACATCGTGTGGGTCGGGCCGTACGCCTACCGCAGCGAGTGCGTGCACGCCATGCGCCAGCAGCGGGTCTTCTTCATGGGGGACTCTGCCAAGATCGTCAGCCCATTCGGTGCGCGCGGGGGCAATACCGGCGTGGCCGATGCCGACAACCTGGCGTGGAAGCTCGCCGCTGTGCTGCGAGGCCAGGCCGGGCCGGCGCTGCTGGAGAGCTACCAGGACGAACGCCTGGAGGCGGCGCGCGAGAACGTGCGCGTGACCAACCGGACCGCGCGCTTCCTGCGGCCCGCCGACGGCGTGGAGCGCCGCTTCCGGGAGGCGGCGATCGCGCTGGCCAAGCGCCACGCCTTCGCACGCCCACTGATCAACACCGGCCGCATGGCCGTCGCGAACGCCTACCACCAATCGCGCGTGTGTGACGACAGCCCCGGGTCCGGAGAGTCCACGCAGAACGTGGCGCTGCGGTGGCTGGACGGCCGGGTGGGCCGGCTCAACGACTTGCTCGGCTGGGCCGGTACGGACCTGCTGCTGCTGGTCTTCGGCCCGCTGGCAAGCACCGAGCGTCGGCGCGTGCGCGCCCTCGCCGCCTCGGCCCCGCTGCGCGCGGTCCAGGTGCTGGACCGCCGCGCCGCGCCGCAAGCCATGGAGGCTGTGCGGGACCCGGCCGGGCACCTGCGCCAGACCACCGCCGCGCCGGCGGGAGGCTGGGCACTGGTCCGGCCCGATGGCTATGTCGCCGCCACGGGCCCCGCGGTGGACACCGACCTGGTGCGGTCGGTTGCGCGCGCCCTGGCTCTGGAGGAGCAAACCGCATGACCCCGTTCACCGACCAGCCCCGCTGGACCGATGCCGACGGCTTCTATGAAGCCCTGCTCGACGCACACGCCGGCCTCGACCGCGACGCCAGCGACGCCCTGAATGCCCGCCTGATCCTCGTGCTGGCCAACCAGATCGGCGACGCCGGGGTCTTGCGCGACTGTCTGCAAGTCGCCCAGGAAGCCGGACCAGCCCCGGGCCGGTGAGCCCGCGGCGGCGGGGCGCCGCGTAAAATCGCGCTCCCCCTGACACCCCACGACGGCATCCTGCGGGATGCCGTCGCCACGCTGGCGCCCCCATGTCCGACACGATGCAACAGCCCGGCCTCGCCGCCCTCGCCAAGTCCTTCGATCCCGCCCCCATCGAGGCGCACTGGGGCCCCGAATGGGAACGCCGCGGCCTCGGGCGCGCCGGTTACCGCGGGACGGGCGAGGCCCGCGCCGGCGGACCCGGCTTCGCCATTCAGCTGCCGCCGCCCAACGTGACCGGCACGCTGCACATGGGCCACGCGTTCAACCAGACCATCATGGACAGCCTCACCCGCTACCACCGCATGATGGGCGCCAACACCGTCTGGGTGCCGGGCACCGACCACGCCGGCATCGCCACCCAGATCGTGGTGGAGCGGCAACTGCAGGAGCAAGGCATCAGCCGCCACGACCTCGGCCGCGAGGCCTTCACGCAAAAGGTCTGGGCCTGGAAGGAGAAAAGCGGCAACACCATCACCACGCAGATGCGCCGCATGGGCGACAGCGTGGACTGGGGCCGCGAGTACTTCACCATGGACGACAAGCTCTCGGGCGTGGTGACCGAGACTTTCGTGCGTCTCTACGAACAAGGGCTGATCTACCGCGGCAAGCGGCTGGTCAACTGGGACCCGGTGCTCAAGACCGCGGTCAGCGACCTGGAGGTGGAAAGCGAAGAGGAGGATGGCTTCCTCTGGCACATCCGCTACCCGCTGGCCGACGGGTCGGGCTCGGTGGTCGTGGCCACCACGCGGCCGGAAACGATGCTGGGCGACACCGCGGTGATGGTGCACCCCGAAGACGAACGCTACACCGCCATCGTCGGCAAGATGGTGAAGTTGCCGCTGAGCGACCGTGAAATCCCGGTCATTGCCGACGACTACGTCGACCGCGCTTTCGGCACCGGGGTGGTGAAGGTCACGCCCGCACACGACCACAACGACTACGCGGTGGGCCTGCGCCACGGCCTGCCCACCATCGGCGTGCTCGCGCTGGACGCAACCATCAACGAACACGCGCCCGCCAAATACCAGGGCCTGGACCGCTTCGCCGCGCGCAAGGCGGTGGTCGCCGACCTCGATGCCCAAGGCCTGCTGGTCGAGACCAAGAAGCACAAGCTGATGGTGCCCCGCTGTGCACGGACCGGGCAGATCGTCGAGCCGATGCTCACCGATCAATGGTTCGTGGCCATGACCAAGGTCAGCGAGCAGGACCCCACCGGCAAGAGCATCGCGCAGAAGGCCATCGACGCGGTGCAGTCCGGCGAAGTCAAGTTCGTGCCGGAGAACTGGGTCAACACCTACAACCAGTGGATGAACAACATCCAGGACTGGTGCATCAGCCGCCAGCTCTGGTGGGGCCATCAGATTCCCGCCTGGTACGACGAGGACGGCCGCGTCTACGTCGCGCGCACCGAAGCCGACGCTCAGGCACAAGCACCGGGCAAAACGCTCACGCGCGACCCCGACGTGCTCGACACCTGGTACTCGTCGGCGCTGGTGCCTTTCAGCACCATGGGCTGGCCAAACCAGAAGGCCGGCCCCACCGAGGACTACGACCTCTACCTGCCCAGCACCGTGCTGGTCACCGGCTACGACATCATCTTCTTCTGGGTCGCCCGGATGATCATGATGACCACCCACTTCACCGGCCGCGTCCCGTTCCGCCATGTCTACATCCACGGCCTCGTGCGCGACGCGCAGGGCCGCAAGATGAGCAAGAGCGAAGGCAACGTGCTCGACCCGGTGGACCTGATCGACGGCATCGCCCTGCCCGCGCTGCTGGACAAGCGCACCACCGGCCTGCGCAAGCCCGAGACCGCGCCGCGCGTGCGCAAGGACACCGAGAAGGAGTTCCCGGACGGCATCCCGGCCTACGGGGCCGACGCCCTGCGCTTCACCTTCGCCGCGCTGGCCACGCTGGGCCGCAGCATCAATTTCGACAGCAAACGCTGCGAGGGCTACCGCAACTTCTGCAACAAGCTCTGGAATGCCACGCGCTTCGTGCTCATGAACTGCGAGGGCCACGACTGCGGCCTGAAGGAACACACCAAGGACGAGTGTGCGGTCGGACAACCCTTCCACGGCTATCTCAGCTTCAGCCAGGCCGACCGCTGGATCGCCTCGGCGCTGCAGCGCGTGGAAGCCGATGTCGCCAAGGGATTTGCCGAGTACCGGCTCGACCACGTGGCCAATGCGATCTACGACTTCGTGTGGAATGAGTTCTGCGACTGGTACCTGGAGATCGCCAAGGTGCAGATCCAGACCGGGGACGCGGCGCAGCAGCGCGCCACGCGCCGCACGCTGATCCGCACGCTGGAGACCGTGCTGCGGCTGGCCCACCCGGTGATTCCCTTCATCACGGAGGAGCTCTGGCAGAAGGTCGCCCCGGTGGCGGGCCGGGCCGGCCCGTCGGTGAGCGTGGCGGCGTACCCCGTGGCTCAGCCCGATCGGATCGACCCGGCGGCCGAGGCCCACGTGGCGCGCCTGAAAGCGCTGGTCGACGCCTGCCGCGGTCTGCGCGGCGAACTGGGCACGTCCCCGGCCACGCGGCTGCCGCTGTACGCGGTGGGCGATGCGGCCTTCATGCGCGCCGCGGCCCCGGTGCTGCAAGCCCTGGCCAAACTCAGCGAGGTCCGCGTCTTCGACGACGAACCCAGCTGGGCCGCGGCGGCGCAGGCCGCGCCGGTGGCGGTGGTGGGCGACGTCCGGCTCTGTCTGTTCGTGGAAATCGACGTGGCGGCCGAAAAAGCCCGGCTGGCCAAGGAAGTGGCTCGGCTGCAGGGCGAGATCGCCAAGGCCCAGGGCAAGCTGGGCAACGAGTCTTTCGTGGCACGCGCCCCGGCGGCGGTGATTGAACAAGAGCGCGAGCGCCTCGGCGCCTTCAGCGCCACGCTGGAGAAGGTGACGGCGCAGCTCGCGCGTCTGGGCTGACCCGCCCAGGCCGGCCCAGGCCGGTCAGCGCGCGATCAGGGACGCATCGCCATCGCCCGCCAGGGGGATGGCGACGAGGCCGGCCCCTGCACGGACTCGTCGAAGTCGAGCGAGTCCAGCAGCGACAGCTCACCCATGGCGCCGTCGCGCCGCGCGTCGTTGGGCGACAGCGTTTCGTGCATGCGGTGCACGATGTACCAGCTCGAGCGCAGCTTGGCCTCGCGCGTGTGCGCGCCCAAGCGCGGCGTGAGGTGGAGGTTCGGTATGCCATGCAGGGGGGAACCCGGCGCGGCGAACTGCGCGTTCGCGCCATCGAGCAGGCAGGCATCGATGCGACCGTCGCAGAGGGCCAGCGCCAGCGCTTCCTGGTCGAACAGCGCCCCGCGGCTCACGCCCACCCACAGCTGGCCCGGCTTGCAATGGTTGAGCAGGCGCTCGTTGATCCAGCCCTTGAAGCGCGAGGCGTAGACCATCTGCAGCGAGATCGCATCCGACTGCGCCAGCAGGTCCTGTGCCGACACGGGCTCCACGTCCAGCTTCTTCCACAAATCCGCGGCGTGGTGGACGGCCGGGTCGTAACCCAGCACGCGCACCCCCATGGCACGCAACATGGGCGCCAGCGTGTGGGCCACCGGGGCCAGCCCCAGCAAGCCCACGGTGCTGCCGCCCAGCTCGCGCCCCATGCGCACCTGAGACAAGGTGCGCCCCAGCAGCGCGCTGACCATGCCGCGCCGATACAGCATCAACAGGCCGTACAACAGGTATTCCGCGTTGGCGCGGACCGTGGCACTGCGCGCCTGCAGGACCCGGACCTGGCGGCGGGAACACGCCTCCAGGTCGGTGTTGTCGGTGGAAATCTGCAGGCGCGCCAGCACCTCGAGCTTCGGCGCGTGCTCCAGAAACTCCCGGGACACCACGACGTGGGACGGCAAGAGCAACCCGCGCACCGGCGCGATGGCCGCCTTCAGGGTCGGCAGGTCGTCGGCCAGTTCCGGCTGGTAGACCACCTGATAACGCTCCTGCAGCCACGCCAGGGCTTCAGGCACGAGGGGGTCGACCAGCAGGATGTCCATCGGTCCGGCGGTCGTGGCGCGCATCAGGCTGGGTTCATCGGCGCTTGAGCACCGAGATGTGTTCGCCGTTGACCGTTTCCTGCAGCACCAGCACGTTGCCGGTCTGCTTGGCGAAGGCCTGGAAGTCGCGCACCGACCCCGCGTCGGTGGCGGTCACGCGCAGCGTCTGGCCACTGAGCATCTCGGCCAGCGCCTTTTTCGCCTTGAGGATGGGCAGCGGACAGTTCAGGCCGCGGGCGTCCAGTTCTTTGTCGACGGTGATCATGGCTTTGCTACAAATGGTTGCAATATTCTACGCAGCCCCGGTGCGCGGCTGCTCTTCCCAGAACACGGGTTCGTGACCTTGGGCACGGAGCCACGAAGCCAGCGCGAGCCCGGTACCCTGGCGCCAGCATTTCACCTGCGCCGGTTCGAAAAATCGGGCCTCCGCCAATTCGGGCGACAAGCGCACGTCGCCGGTGACCAGCGCGTGGTAGGTGATGATGACCTGATTCATGCGCTGGAAGTCGTGAACGCCGACCAGCGCCAGCGCCTGGGTGACCAGCCCGGTCTCCTCGGCGATTTCCCGACGAATGCCCTCCTCGGGCGTCTCGCCGGCTTCCATGAACCCCGTGATGAGGCCAAAAAACCGGCCCGGCCAGGCCGCGTTGCGCGCCAGCAGGATCTGTCCGTCGCGCTGCACGATGGCGGCCAGCACCGGCGTCGGATTGTTCCAATGCGTGTGCCCGCAAGCCGGACAACGCAGCCGGCGCACCTCGCCACCGTCCTCGGACTGCACGATCCAGGCCAGCGGCGTGGCGCACTGGCTGCAGAAGCGGGGTTCGCTGACCACGGCGTCAGGCCGGGAACACGCCGGTGGACAGGTAGCGGTCGCCACGGTCGCAGACGATGAACACGATCACCGCGTTCTCCACCTGCTGGGCGAGTTGCTGGGCCACCCAGCACGCACCGGCTGCTGAAATGCCCGCAAAAATGCCCTCCTCGCGGGCGAGCCGACGCGCCATCTCCTCGGCGGCGTCCTGCGTCACGTACACCAATTCGTCGACCGCCTTGGGGTCATAAATGCGCGGCAGGTACTCCTGCGGCCACTTGCGGATGCCAGGAATCCGGGAGCCCTCGCTGGGTTGCGCGCCCACGATGCGGACGGCCGGGTTCTTTTCCTTCAGGTAACGGGACACGCCGGTGATGGTCCCGGTGGTGCCCATCGCACTGACAAAGTGCGTGACGCGTCCGGCGGTCTGCTCCCAGATTTCGGGGCCGGTCGTCTCGTAATGCACGCGCGGGTTGTCCGCATTCGCGAATTGGTCCAACACCCGGCCCTTGCCCTCGGCCTGCATGCGCTCGGCAAGGTCACGGGCCGATTCCATGCCACCACTCTTGGGCGTGAGGATGAGTTCGGCGCCGAAGGCCTTCATGGTCTGCGCGCGCTCGATCGACAGGTCCTCCGGCATGATGAGCACCATGCGGTAGCCCTTGATCGCCGCCGCCATCGCCAAGGCGATGCCGGTGTTGCCGGAAGTCGCTTCGATCAGGGTGTCGCCAGGCTTGATATCGCCGCGCTCCTCGGCGCGACGGATCATCGACACCGCAGGACGATCCTTGACCGACCCGGCCGGGTTGTTGCCTTCCAGCTTGCCCAGAATCACGTTGCCACGGGCGCGGTTTTCCGGCGCCCCAATGCGCTGCAGCGCGACCACCGGCGTGCGGCCGATGGCATCCTCGATGGTGGGGTAGGTCATCCCGTCACTGTGCCATAATTTCTGGTTAGCCCGTGCCGGGGTGGCGAAATCGGTAGACGCAGGGGATTCAAAATCCCCCGCCGCAAGGCGTGTCGGTTCGAGTCCGACCCTCGGCACCACGGGCCCCCTTCGCAAAACCGCCGCTGGCGGTTTTTTTGTGGCCTTCCGCTGGACAGTTGTGGCCATTTGTGTTCAAAGCGTTAACACAAATGCACTGTCACCATCGCGGCTGTGAAGACCATTGCCGATCGCCTGCGCTTTGCCAGAACGCACCGGGGCTGGACCCAGAGCCGCCTCGCGGCGGCCGCTGGCGTGAGCCAGGGCACGATCGGCAACATCGAATCCGGTGCGCGCCAGGCCAAGGGCAGCCTGCCTCAGATCGCCGAGGCGCTGGGACTCAACCACAAATGGCTCGCCCAAGGCAGCGGCAGCCCCTGGTCGGCCAACGAGCCGGTGGGTGCCCGGCCGGAAGACACCATCCTGATTGCGCTCGTCCAGTGGCGCGTGTCGCCAGGCTCGGCGCGGGTGCGTCTGGCCGCGGCGCAACCCAGCGGGGCGCCGGTGGCGCTCTCGCGGGCCTGGCTGGCCCGACAGGGCCATGACCCCGAAGACCTGTGCGCGGTGCGGATCGACAGCGACGATCTGGCGCCGCAGCTGCGCGCCTCGGACGTCGTGGTGGTGGACCGCGGACAACGACGCCCCAGGGACGGGGGCGTGTTCGCGGTGGCCGGGGAAGACGGCGTGCTGTGGCGGCGATTCCGGCAGCGCGACGGCGCCTGGTGGATGGAATATGCCTGCGCGACCGTGCCAGACCAGGGCGCGCGCCTCGTGGCCTGGGTACCCGAGCAACCGTTGCTCGGCCTCGTGATTCACCGACAAAGCGTAATCATCTGACCCGGTGAGCCACCCCACCGGGCAGGGTGTGCGCATCACGGGCGTGATACAAGTGGACCGGCCGCTGACGGCCTGTTTTTCGTCCACTGCACAAGCGCATGAAAGCCCAAGGGATTCTGTGGCTCGTGGCATCGCCACAGCCCAACGCCGACGCCGACGCCACCGCCGCCGACTTCCGCCTCTGTCTGGTGGCCCGAGCGTCACGCGACCCAACTTCAGTCTGGTGGGTACTCGGCTGGACGGGCGATGCTGCGCAGCGGTTCTGGACCACGCAAGCGCAGGCCTTGTCCGCCGGGCAGGCCATTCACGTCGAGCTTGCGGGGTTGGGCTGTGGGGAGCACGAAGGACGTCCCTGCCTGACAGCCACGATTGAACGCGCGCAACCGCTGCCGGCGGGCTGACGCACGCTCAACCGCGCAAGCCACTCGCCACGGTCGGGTGCTGCAAGCGCAGTCCGAGCTCTTGCTTGAGCCGTTCGTTGCGCAGGCGGCGCGACTCGCTCATGAAACTCAGCAGCATCAGCGGCAACCGCTCCACCGCGTCGGCGCGCGCCACCCGGGGCGGCCGCGGCAGGCCGTACAGGTCGGCCGCCAGGTCGTAGTAGTCCCCCATGCGAAGGTCGGAATCGTCCACCACGTTGATGTTGCGCTGGGGCCGGGCACGCCACAGCGAGCGCAGGCATGCGCGGGCGAGATCGTCGGCGTGGATGTGGTTGGTGAAGACATCGTCTTCGGGCCGCAGGACCGGCGTGCCCCGCAGCAGCCGCTCGCGCGGGGTGCCGCCGGGCCGGTCGGGCGCGTAGATGCCCGGAATGCGCAGGGCCGTGGTTCGCACGCCGGTGGCACGTCCGAGCCAGTGGACCGCGGCCTCGGCGTCCACACGGCGCCACGCGCGCGGCGTCTGCGGATTCGCGGGCGTGGTCTCGTCGGTCCAACGACCCTGGCGATCGCCGTAGACGCCGGTCGTGGAGCCGTACACCAGCGTCGCCGGCACAGAGCGCCGGGCGAGGGCCCGCACCAGAGCGCGCGTCCGCGGGTCAAGGCGCCAGTCGGCGAGTTCGGAGGAAGGCGGCGGCGCCAGGTGCAGCACGCGGGTGGCAACGCCAGCGAGGCGGCGCAGCGCGTCAGGCTCGTCGAGGTTGGCCACGAGCGGCCGCACGCCGGCCGAGCGCAAGGCAGACACGCGGTCTGGGCTGGACGTGGTGGCCAGGCGCTGCAAAGACGACGGCAGCAAACGCGCCACGCGCAAGCCGACATCACCGCAGCCGACGATGAGCACACGCTCGCGGCGAAAGCGGGCGGGCAGGGCTCCGTGCAGGCTCATGGGTGGCGGGGGTGTGGGGATTCGGGGGGTTTGCGACAATCCGGGCTTCGCCGGGTCGCGACCTGCGCCGGCCCGCCCTTCGCCCGAGACACCACGCAGTATGACATTCCAGATCACGGTCCAACCCAGCGGCCGAGCCTTCACCGCCCTGCCCGACGAATCCTTGCTGGCCGCCGGCATCCGCCAAGGCATCGGTCTGCCTTACGGTTGCAAAGACGGGGCTTGCGGTTCGTGCAAATGCAAGCTGCTGTCGGGGTCGGTGGTCCACGGTCCGCACCAGAGCAAGGCGCTCAGCGCGGACGAGGAAGCCGCGGGTTTCGTCCTGACCTGCTGCGGCGTGGCCCAGAGTGACGTGGTGCTGGAGTCGCGCCAGGTCACGGAGGTCGGAGCGTTCGCGATCAAGAAGATGCCGGTGCGTGTCAGCAGCCTGGAGCGGGCGTCGGCGGACGTCATGGTGATGAAGCTGCAACTCCCGGCCAGCGACACGTTTCAGTACCGTGCCGGCCAATACGTGGAGTTCATCCTGCGCGACGGCGACCGTCGCAGCTATTCGATGGCCAACGCGCCCCACACCCAGGCCGAGGCCCCGGGCCTGGAGCTTCACCTGCGCCACATGCCCGGCGGCAAGTTCACCGACCACGTGTTCGGTCCGATGAAGGAGAAGGAAATCCTGCGGATCGAAGGCCCGTTTGGCAGTTTCTTCCTGCGGGAGGAAAGCACCAAGCCGATGATCCTGTTGGCCTCGGGCACCGGCTTTGCGCCGATCAAGGCCATCATCGAGCACATGCGATTCAAGCGGATCGACCGGCCGGCCACGCTCTACTGGGGCGGCCGGCGGCCGGGCGACCTGTATCAGCAAGCCTGGATCGAAGCGCAGCTGGCAGAGATGCCGAATCTGCGCTACGTGCCGGTGGTGTCGGACGCGCTGCCGGAGGATGCATGGACTGGCCGCACCGGGTTCGTGCACCGCGCCGTGCTGGCCGACCACCCCCATCTGGCAGGCTTCGAGGTGTATGCCTGCGGCGCCCCGATCGTCGTGGAGTCGGCGCGTCGGGACTATGTGGCCGCAGGCCTGCCGGAAGAGGCGTTTTTCGCCGATTCCTTCACCAGCGCGGCCGACAAGGCCACCGCCTGAGTCCTTCCTCCGCCTGACCGTCGGGGCACGGACTGACGGGCAGGTCGGGCAGGCGGCTCAACCGGCGAGCAGCTTTTTCGCGTCGCTGGCCAGCGCTTGGGCGCCGGTGCCGTAGCGGTGGTACAGGCGGACGCGGCCCGTCGTGTCGAACACGTAGCTGCCCGCGGTGTGGTCCATCGTGTAGCTCGTGGGCGTCTTGCCGGGCACTTTCTTGTAGTAGATCTTGAAGTGCTTGGCCAGGTCGGGCAGCTCGCCCGGCGCCGCGTACAGCGCCAGGAAGCTGGGGTCGAAGCTGGCCATGTACTCCTTCATGATCGCCGGCGTGTCGCGCTCGGGGTCGATGCTGATGAACAGGCCTTGCAGCTTGTCGCCGTCGGGGCCCATCTGACGGCGGGCTTCGGCAATCTCCATCATGGTCGTCGGGCAGACGTCCGGGCATTGCGTGAACCCGAAGAACACGACCACCACCTTGCCCTTGAAGTCGGCGAGGGTGCGCCGCTGGCCGTTGTGGTCGGTGAGGGAGAAGCCGTTGGCGTAATCGGCGCCGGTGATGTCGATGCCGGCGAACGAAGGCGCCTCTTTCGAACAGGCGGCGAGCAGGCCGGCGGCCAGCGCAGCGCCCAGCACGGTACGGCGGTTGGGGTGGTTCATGGCAGACGCCTCACAGGTAGTGATCGACCAGCAAGGCCGCGAACAGCAGCGACAGGTGGATCAGCGAGAAACGGAAGGTCTTGCGGGCCAGCGCGTCGGAATAACGCCGCCACAGCGCGATGGCGTAGCCGCAGAAACCCAAGCCCAGCGCGAGCGCGCAGACCAGGTAGAACCAGCCGCTCATGCGCATGATGAAGGGCATCAGCGTGGCGGCCAGCAGCACGAAGGTGTACAGCACGATCTGCAGACGCGTGAACTCGGACCCGTGGGTCACAGGCAGCATCGGCAAGCCCGACTTGCGGTAATCCTCCACGCGGTAAAGCGCCAGCGCCCAGAAGTGCGGCGGCGTCCACAGGAAGATGATCAGAAACAGGATCAGGGCCTCGGGCGCGACCACCCCGGTCATGGCGGCCCAGCCCAGCACCGGCGGCATCGCGCCAGACGCGCCGCCGATGACGATGTTCTGGGGCGTGAGCGGCTTGAGGATGACGGTGTAGATCACCGCGTAGCCCACGAAGGTGGCAAAGGTGAGCCACATCGTCAGCGGGTTCACGGCCCAGTACAGCAGCGCCGAGCCGGCCCCGCACAGCACCGCCGAGAAGCTCAGCGTTTGCCAGTTGGTCAGTTCGCCCTTGGCGGTGGGGCGCCAGGCGGTGCGCTTCATCTTGGCATCGATGTGCTGCTCGACGACGCAATTGAACGCGGCGGCCGCACCTGCCACCAGCCAGATGCCCAGGCACGCCAGGGCGGCGAGCTGCACCTGCGCCCAGCTCGGCACACCCGGCACCGCCAGCACCATCCCAATCAGCGCGCAGAACACGATGAGCTGCACCACGCGCGGCTTGGTGAGGGCGTAGAACTGCCGCCAGGTGGACGGCAACGTGGCGGCAACGGGGGGCGGAGAAGCGGCGGCGCTCATGGGGCGGTGCGGGACAGGTGAACGGGCAACGGCGCCGCGGCCGCGACGGCGCGGGTGCGGGCCAGCGCGCCGGTGAAGACGATCACCAGGGCGGCGGCGCCGCCGGTGTGGCTCACGGCAGCGAGCAGCGGCCAGTCGAGCACCACGTTGGTCAGGCCGGTGATGAACTGCCACGCGCACAACAGCAACAGGCCCTGCGCCGTGCGGCGCAACCCGGGCACGCGCCACAGCCACCACGCAACCGCGATCAGCGCCGCGAACACCCCATAGGCGCTCAGCCGGTGCACGTAGTGGATGGCGGTGAGGGCCTGGAAGGTGATGGCGTCGCCCGCGCGGGTTTCGCCCAGTTCGCGCCAGATGGTGAAGCCTTCGCGGAAATTCATGGTGGGCCACCAACTGCCCTGGCAGGTGGGGAAGTCGCTGCAAGCCAGCACCGCGTAGTTGGTGCTCACCCAGCCTCCGAGGGCAATCTGCAGCCACACCAGGCCGAAGGCGGCGAGCAGCGCCGCGCGCAACCCGCGCGACACGACCACCGGCGCCTGCCCGGGCTCGGCCAGCGCGTACGCCACCGACTGCGCCCGCAGCAGCGCCAACAGGATCAGCCCCCCGAGCAGGTGCAGCGTCACGATGGCCGGGAACAGCTTCATGGTCACGGTGAGCGCGCCGAAAGCGCCCTGAATGCAGACCCACACCAGGGTGAATGCGGGCCAGACCCACGACACCGCGACCGTGCGCCGTTCAATCCAGCTCACCGCGGCGAGCACGATGATGAGCACGCCCACGCCGGTGGCGATGTAGCGGTGGATCATCTCGATCCACGCCTTGGAGAACGTGACCGGACCGGTGGGCATCGCCGCCTGCGCCTCGGCGATGTCGGCGTGGGCACCGATCGGGCTGGCGGCGCCATAGCAGCCCGGCCAGTCGGGACAGCCGAGGCCGGAGTCGGTGAGGCGGGTGAAGGCGCCAAACAGCACCAGGTCAAACGTGATGAACAACGTGACCAGCGTCAACACGCGCAGGCGCTGGGCCGGCGCCGCGTTGCGGTTGCGAAGCCACACCCAGGCCAGCGGGCCGAGCGCAATCACCACGCCCAGCAGCATCAGGCGGGCGATCGGGGCAAGGTCGTACAAGGGGGTCGGTTCCATGGCGGTCGCGGATTCGGTCGCGGCGTCGAGCGTGATTGTCAGGGCGCGGGACGGCCCGGCTGGTCCCAGAAGGAGGAGGCACGCAGCAGCCGGTCGAGGTCGCGCTTGGCGCGCTTGGGATCGATGTCGGCGGGGAAGCGCAGCATCCAGTTGCCCAGCGGATCAACGACGTACAGGTGGTCACTCAGGCGCTGGCCCGGGGCCGGCTGAAGCCAGGCGCCGAGGTCGGCTTCACTCATGTGCAGCACCGTCGCGGCCGCAGTGGCCTGCTGCAGGGCGGGTGTGAGCGTGGGGCTGCCGGTGCGCAGCCAGACCCAGTCAAGCCGGTCTTTCTCGCGCCCCAGCGTTTCGCGGAGCTGACGCTGCAAATAGAGATGGCGCTCGCAGGTCGCGTCGCAGGCACTGTCGCCCACGCTCACCAGCAGCCACTGGTCCTTGAGCGAGGTGAGCGGCACCGGCTGTCCGGCGCTGTTGACGCCGGTGACCGCCGGCAGCGGGCGCTGCGGCTGGATGAGCTCACCGTAGTTGCGCCGTCCTTCAGGCCGGATGACGTAGTAGGTGAAATACGACGCGATCACCGGCGAGGCGCACACCAGCAGCAGCGCAATCATCTTCCAGCGGCCGCGCCGCGTGGCCGCGGCCGCCTCGGCCTGCGCGCCGTCGGGCGTGGGCAGGCTGTGGACGGTGAGGGTCAGGGGTTCATCGGGCGTCGGGGCCATGGGCAGCGAGGCGCTTGCGGCGCGGTACAACAATCTGGAACCAGAGGGTGAGCAACGCGGTGAGCGTGCTCAGGGCAAACCACTGGAAGGCGTAGCCATGGTGCTTGGCCACGTCGACCGCCGGCGCCGCCCAAGCGCGGGCGAGGCCTTCGTCGGACGGACCGGTCTGCTGCACCGACGCTTCCAGCAGGTTCAGGCCGGTCTCCACGCGAAACGCCGCGAGGTCGATATTTTGCCGGATGGGCCCTGGCACGGGCTCACCGAGCTGGTAAAGCTGCCCCGGCGGCGGGGCCAATCGCCCAAGCACCTCGACATCGCCGTCGGGCGTGGCCACGGCGGGCACACGGCTGCGGTCATTGAAGTCCCGCGGCACCCAGCCACGCTGCACCAGAACGACCCGGTCGCTGCCCGCCAGCCGCAGCGGCGTGACCAGGAAGAATCCGGGCCGCCCGGCCATTTGCCGGTTGTCGAGAAACACGCTGGCGCCCGATACCCAGCGTCCCTGCAGCCGCACGGGGCGCCAGTGGTGCTCCGCGAGGTCACGCGCGTCGCTCCGGGCCAGCGCGGCGGTATCCCAGGCGGGCAAAGCACCGCGCGCCTCGATGCGGGCGCCAAGATCGGTCTTTTGGCGGGCACGATCGAGTTGCCACAGCCCCAGCGAAGCCGTTCCCGCGACGGTGATGCCCGCGGCGATCCAGACGGCGACACGTCGCCACCGACCGCGGGTGTTCGAGCGTTCAGCGACCATGGGCGAGTGCATCACAAGGTCGGATCACCGGGCCGATAATCCGCGGCATGAAGTTCCTGGTTCTCGGCGCCTTTGTCGCCATCATCGGCAGTCTCGGGGCCGCGCTCGTCTTCATGATGCGCGGCGGCGGCACGAACGAGGACGGCACCCCGCGCCGCAACCCCATGGCCAAAGCGCTGGCGTTTCGCGTCGGGTTCTCGGTGCTGCTGTTCATCGTGGTGCTGCTGAGCTGGTGGATGGGCTGGATCCAGCCGACGGGATTGCCGGTGCAACGTTGACGGATTGGCTTTGCCTGCACAAAAAAAGCGCCTACCGGCGCTTTTTTTGTGGGTGACAGACCCGGAAGGTTCCGGGCCCGCGGGTCACAGCCAGTACACGAGGATGTACAGACCCAGCCACACCACGTCCACGAAGTGCCAATACCAGGCCGCGCCCTCGAAGCCGAAATGGCGGTCCTTGGTGAAGTGGCCCTTTTGCAGGCGCAGGGTGATGAACAGCAGCATCAGCATGCCCACGAACACGTGGAAACCGTGAAAGCCGGTGAGCATGAAGAACGTCGACCCGAAGATGCCGGAGTTGAGCTTCAGGTTCAGTGCGGTGTAGGCGTAGTAGTACTCGTAGCCCTGCACGAAAAGGAACACCAGACCGAGCAGGACCGTCATCCACATGAAGGCGATGGTCTTGCCGCGGTTGCCTGCCTGCAGCGCGTGGTGCGCGATCGTCAGCGTGACGCCGGAGGTGAGCAGCAGTGCCGTGTTGATGGTGGGCAGCCAGAACGGGCCCATCGTCTGGAACGGCTCGACGATGCCGGCCGGCGACGCGGTCGCACCGGCCTGGACGCTCGGCCACACCGCCTTGAAGTCGGGCCAGATCAGCGCGTTTTCGATGCCGCCCAAGGCCGGGACCGAGTGGGTGCGGGCCCACCACAGCGCGGTGAAGAAAGCGCCGAAGAACATCACCTCCGAGAAGATGAACCAGCTCATGCTCCAGCGGTAGGACAGATCAATCTTGCGTCCATACAGGCCGCTCTCGCTCTCGTGCACCGAGTCGCGGAACCACTGGTACAGCACGACCAGCCAGAAGGCCAGACCGAACGCCAGCGAGTAGGCGCCCCACTGCGCGCCATTGACCCATTGACCTGCGCCCAGAATCACGAAGAACAGGCCGATGGACGACATCACCGGGTGCCGCGAGGGCCCGGGGACGAAGTAATACGGCGTGCCGCCGTGGGTTGCTGCTGACATGCTCACTCCTCAGTGCTTTCGCAAAAAAATCGTTATTGGGGCGGGCCGACGGTCAGCCGACCACCCACTTGACCAGGACCATCAGACCGGCCACAAACAAAAAAGCCATCACCACCCCGGCCGCCATCAGATGCAGCGGGTTCAACCGCTGGATATCCCGCTGGTAATCGCTGCCGCGGCGCACACCGAGGAAACCCCACAGCACGGCCTTGACCGTTTCCAACGCTGTGGCCCGTTCCCGGCGTGGTGGCGTGACGGGGCTCACACAGCCCCCCCGACGGTGATCACCCGCGGTTCCGCCGAAGCCTGGGGCAGGCTGCTGGCGGGCGCCGGCGGCGTCTTGCCGCCGACCTCAAAGAAGGTGTAGGACAGCGTGATCGTGGTGACGTCTTTCGGCAGGCGCGGGTCGATCACAAACGCGACCGGCCACTCCTTCTTCTCACCCGGCTGGAGCGTGTACTGCGTGAAGCAGAAGCACTCCAGCTTGTTGAAATGGTTGGCAGACTGCTTGGGCGCGTAGCTTGGGATGGCTTGCGCGGCCATCGTGCGCGTCTGGACGTTCTGGAACTCGTACATGACCGTGGCGAGCTCGCCCGGGTGCACCGTCATCGAACGCACCGCCGGCTTGAACTGCCAGGGACCGCGGACGTTGGTGTCGAACTCCACGGTGATGGTGCGCGAGGTGTCGACCTGGGTGTTCGCCGGCAGACGGTTCTTCGTGCCCGGAACCTGGCGCTCCGACAAGGCCAGGATGTTGATGCCCGTGACCTCGCAGATCGCCCGGTAGATCGGCACCAGCGCATAGCCGAAGGCGAACATGCCCAGCGCGATCACGCCGAGCTTGCCCACCATCTTGAAGTTTTCGCGACGCAGTCCCACAACAACCTTTCCCGGGGTCAACCCCCGAACCACACCAGCTTGGCCACAAAACCGAAGAAGAAAGCACCCGCCACGCTGGCCAGAATCAAGGCCAGGCGAAGGTTGCCTTTCTTTTGTTCGGGGGTGGTCACGGTGGGTTCCCGGGATGTGCCGCGATGATCAGCCAACCACCTTGGTGGCGGTGGCGTCGAGCTTGGGCGGGTTCTCGAAGGTGTGGAACGGTGCCGGCGACGGCACTTCCCACTCCAGACCTTCCGCGCCTTCCCAGGGCTTCTGCACGGCCTTCTCGCCCTTGCCCATCATGGCGGGCAGCACCACGGCCACGAAGAAGTAGACCTGCGCAAAGCCGAAGGCAAACGCACCGACCGAGGCAATCATGTTGAAGTCGGCGAACTGCATCGGGTAGTCGGCGTAGCGGCGGGGCATGCCGGCCAGACCCAGGAAGTGCATCGGGAAGAAGGTGATGTTGAACGAGATCATCGACCACCAGAAGTGGATCTTGCCGCGGGTCTCGCTGTACATCACGCCGGTCCACTTGGGCAGCCAGTAGTAGATGCCCGAGAACATGGCGAACAGCGAGCCGGCCACCAGCACGTAGTGGAAATGGGCCACCACGTAATAGGTGTCCTGCATCTGGATATCGATCGGCGCGACCGACAGGATCAGGCCGGTGAAGCCGCCCATCGTGAACACGAAGATGAAGCCCACAGCCCACATCATCGGGGTCTCGAAGGTCATGGAGCCTTTCCACATCGTGGCGATCCAGTTGAAGATCTTCACGCCCGTGGGCACGGCAATCAGCATGGTGCTGTACATGAAGAACAGCTGGCCGGTCACCGGCATGCCGGTGGTGAACATGTGGTGGGCCCACACTACAAAAGACAGGATGGCGATGGAGCCGGTGGCGTACACCATGGAGGCGTAGCCAAACAGCTTCTTCCGCGAGAACGCGGGCACGACCTGGCTCACGATGCCGAAGGCCGGCAGGATCATGATGTAGACCTCGGGGTGACCGAAGAACCAGAAGATGTGCTGGTACATCACCGGGTCACCGCCGCCGGCCGGGTTGAAGAAGCTGGTGCCGAAATGGCGGTCGGTCAGCGTCATGGTGATCGCGCCAGCCAGCACGGGCATCACGGCGATCAGCAGGTAGGCGGTGATCAGCCAGGTCCAGCAGAACATCGGCATCTTCATCAGCGTCATGCCGGGGGCGCGCATGTTGAGGATGGTCACGATGATGTTGATCGAACCCATGATGGACGAGGCGCCCATGATGTGCATCGCGAAGATCGCGGCGTCCATCGAGGGACCCATCTGCAGGGTCAGCGGCGCGTACAGCGTCCAGCCGGCAGCGGGTGCGCCACCGGGCATGAAGAACGAACCCACGAGGATCAGCGACGCGGGAATCATCAGCCAGAAGCTGAAGTTGTTCATCCGCGCGAAGGCCATGTCGGAGGCGCCGATCTGCAGCGGGATCATCCAGTTCGCGAAGCCCACGAAGGCCGGCATGATCGCGCCGAACACCATGATCAGGCCGTGCATCGTGGTCAGCTGGTTGAACAGCTGCGGATTCACCACCTGCAGGCCGGGCTGGAAGAGCTCGGCGCGGATGCCGAGCGCCAGCACGCCGCCCACCATCAGCATGGCGAACGAGAACAGCAGGTACAGGGTACCGATGTCTTTGTGGTTGGTGGCGAACACCCAGCGGCGCCAGCCCGTGGGGGCATGGTGGTCGTGGTCGTGGCCGTGTGCGTCGTGATGGTCAAGAACTGCACTCATGGGGATTTCCTCGGGTCTCGATCGTTACTCGGTGGCCGGATCACTTCCGGGCGGCCAGCACTTCGGCGGGCTGGATCAGGCGCTCGGTCTTGTTGGACCAGCTGTTCTTCGTGTAGGTCATCACCGCGGCCAGCTCGGTGTCGGAGAGCTGCTTCCACGCCGGCATGGCCCCGTTGTTCTGGCCATTGAGCAGCACGTTGATCAGCTTGCCTTTGTCGGCGTCCAGGACCACGGCGGAGCCGTCCAGCGCCTTGATCGGGCCAGCGCCCTTGCCGGCGGCGCCGTGGCAGGCGAGGCAGTTGGCGGCGTACACAGACTCACCGCGCTTGACAAGGTCGGTCAGGGTCCAGACCTTGTTGGGGTCGTCGGCCTTGGCGGCCATGGCCTTTTTCTGGCCTTCCACCCAGGCGGTGTATTCCTCAGCGGTCACCACCTTGACGTGGATCGGCATGTAAGCGTGCTCTTTGCCGCACAGCTCGGCGCACTGGCCGTAGAAATCGCCGGTCTTCTCGGCGCGGAACCAGGTGTCGCGCACGAAACCGGGAATCGCATCCTGCTTGACGCCGAAGGCCGGCACCATCCAGGCGTGGATCACGTCGTTCGCGGTGGTGATGATGCGCACCTTCTTGCCGACCGGCACCACCATCGGGTTGTCCACCTTGAGCAGGTAGTCGTCGGTGGCTTCCGGCTTGCCGCTGCTGGACATGACGCGGTGGTTGTTGTCCAGGGTCGACAGGAAGTTGATGCCTTCGCCCTCGCCCTTGATGTACTCGTAGCCCCACTTCCACTGCATGCCGACGGCCTTGATGGTCAGGTCGGCGTTGGTGGTGTCTTTCTGGGCCACCAGCACCTTGGTCGCCGGCAGGGCCATGCCGATGACGATCAGCAGCGGGACGATGGTCCAGCCCAGCTCCACCCAGATCGGCTCGGGCAGTTCCTGCGACTTGTGGCCGACGGATTTGCGGTGCTTGAGGATGGAATAGAACATCACGCCGAACACGATCACGAAGATCACGGCGCAGATGCCCATCATGAACCAGTGCAGCCAGTGCTGTTCTTCGGCGATCTTGGTCACCGGCGGCGCGAAGTTGAGCTGGTTCACGGCGGGGCCGCCGGGCAGGTCGTTCACCTGCTGAGCGGCGGCCGACACCCACACGCCTGCGCCAAGGGCCATCAGGCTGGCTGCGTTGCGCAGCGCAGCCCAACGGCTTCGCAGGGAATGCACCGATTGTTTCGTCGTACTCACGTTTCGCGCCTCAAAAATAAGCACCGGTTGCCCGCTGCCAAAACAACAAACCATTCACAACCAACCTTCCGCCCACCCTCGCCGGCAGCCCGAGACCAACCGGCCTGCTCAAGCCCCGCTCAAGGCAAGGCGAATCTCCCGCGCCAGCGCGGGCCGCAGGTCCGGTCGCAGGTAACGCCCCACGCTCACGGACTGATTGCCGGACCGCAGCTCGATCAGCCGATCCCGGCCCTGCGGTGGTTGCACCCGCACCCACTCCCGAACAAACTCCCGCCGCGTCAGCCGACCGGCCGACTCGACTTCCACGATGAGCCGCCCGGCGTCCAGCCGGATGCGCTCCCCGTCGGTGGCCCGCCGGGCCCACAGCACCAGCGCCGTGGCGACCGCCAACAGCTCCAGCACCGCGAACGGCAGAACCAGCGTGGCGCCCATGCGCCAGAAGAAGGCTGCGACCCCCAGCGAC